>Ga0123352_10000175_pt1 | contig 77400 bp, 62 predicted proteins | sample TergutLab28metaG_FD_89700 | JGI IMG/M metagenome (GOLD analysis project Ga0123352, IMG submission 89700) | Labiotermes labralis P1 segment gut microbial communities from Petit-Saut dam, French Guiana - Lab288 P1 | ecosystem: Host-associated > Arthropoda: Insects > Digestive system > Gut ...
AAAGTAATAATTATTTTTATCTGTATTTTTAATCTTTTTATCATATGTAACTTATCCTTTTTAGAAAAGATCTTCCCCCTTCATATATAGAGAGTGTTAAAAGTGGCAAAAGGTTGCAAAAAAGTCTTTCCAATTTATGGAATTTCTTGCAAATGTCGCAGTTTTTCATTTATATTATAAATATCTTCTTTTATTGCAGCTTGCGGATATTCCAATACCTCAGATATTTCATTTAGTTCATATTTGCAAAGATAGTACATATTAAATATCTCACGCTCTTTATCTGTTAACACTTTTATGCTGTCGCTTAATAGTTTAATGTAAGTATCGGAAGGGTGTGAGGCATTATCTTTTTGCATATAACGAATAGCAAGACCGCGTATGGTTGTAGCAATCCAATTTATAGGATTATCAATATATTCTTTGCCGTATGCTCCGTCTAAAATACGCTTAAAAAAATCCGACATAATTTTATCCGCAATTTCAGAATTTTTTACTATTTCAAAAGCAATAAATATAATTAGCTCTCTATAACTATTATAGATAAGCTTAATTTTTGCTTTATCGCCTTTGCAAATTTTTTGTAAGAATAAATTAAATTCTTTTACTTTCATAATTTTTTTCTTTAGTGGTTGTTGCGTAAATTATTAAAAATATTTGTTTGTGTAAAAATTATTTTTATATGAAATAAGTATACTAATTTTATATCACATTGTAAAATATTTGTAAAGTACTTTTTAGCAATATTAAATAATGTTTCTTGTATAAAAAGTTGTAAAATCCTAACACTAATATATATGAAAAAAGTTAAGGTTTCTATATTTATTGCAATATTTTTAGTGTTAATACTTTCGACTGTGGTTTTAGGTGGTAATGTTGTTGCTTCTGCTTATTTAGATAAAGAAGAAGATGCTCAAAAAAAAGGCACTCCTCTCATAATACTAATGTATCACGAATTATCGGATAGAAAATGTAGCGAACATATTTTATCGCCTGCTACATTTGAGGCGGATATAAAATATCTATCGGATAATGGCTATACAAGTATACTTATGCAAGATATTATAAATTTTGTAGAAAATGGCACTCCGCTACCGGCTAAGCCTGTTATGATTACTTTTGACGATGGTGGAAAAACCGATTATACAAAAGCCTATCCTATACTTAAAAAATACAATACTAAAGCGGTTTTTAGTGTTGTCGGGCATTATTTGGAAAGAATGTATAACGAGGACGGCGAGTTAAACGGTGTTTATGTAAACTCGACAACTTATGCTATGCTAAGAGAAATGCTCGATAGTGGACTAATAGAAGTTGCTAATCATACCTATAGGTTACATTCGCTAGAGGGTAGAAAGGGACTAAAAAATAAATCGAGAGAAAAATATGAAGATTATAAAATTGTTTTAGAAAACGACTTAAAAAAATTAGACGGGTTGTTAGAAAAAAAACTTGGAATTGTGCCTTCTACTATTGCCTTTCCGTACGGAGCTTATAGCAAGGATACTCTAAAAATAATCAAAGAACTTGGTTATAAAGCATCGCTAACCTGTAACGAAGGTATAAATTACATTACTCCAGAAACTAATCTATATCTCCTAAAACGCTACAATCGCAACCCAAACAGAAGCATTCAAAAACTGTTTGAGAAAATAACTTAATGATTTGATTTTCTAGTTTGTTATAATTTTTTGATTGCTAAAAATCAAGGAACTGTAACATGTAAGAAAAATTGAGAAACCATAAAAATAGCATTTGTTGGATAACCTATCACAACATCTCTACCGGTATGTATAACATATAAATATATCCATAATCCAACAGGTGTTGGTGTATTTGATATAACCCATGTAAGACTTTCATCTACACCATTCGCTCTTGCCATTATTAGACCTGTAGCATTTCGCATAGCTGTACTCACAGCAGCCCAACTTGTAATATGTCCAGGAATCCTAAGTAATATATATGTACGATTAAAACGACCTTCACTAGCACCTATCCCTATACTTGGCGACCTAAAAAGAACAAAAGAGGCTTCGTCATCTATTCTAATCCCAGCCGACACAGTAATACCATAAACTCTTCGATAAAATGTTAGGGTAATATTCCTTGGATGAATACGGTTAATTGTTACACTAGACATACTCCCCCATCTTTCTTGATATACAGAAAAGCTACAATTAGGAACATAAATTCTTAAATTCGAATGAGTATTATCTAAAGCCCTAGCACCTAATGTCGTTAAGTGTTGTACACCTAGTGTAAATGTCCGCTCTACAAAGATTCTACTAAGCATTGTATTATTTCTAAACGCATCAGCACCTATAGTTCTAACGCTAGCCGGAATATGTACTGTTGTAATAGAAGGCTGATTTATAAAAGCGTTAGGAGCTATTGCGGTTACTCCATAGGGTATATTCACAATCCCGTTAAAATTTATAGACGGAGTAAAATCAGTTATAGTACTATTATTATCTATTGTAAAAATTCCTAATTCACTTGCTTTTCTTACCGCAGCGTGGGCATTAAGACGACCATTACTAACACTAAGACCTTGCAGTGGATTACTTCCATTTACATTTGGAATATATGCTGTATTGATGAGTATTTCTCTAATTTGTACAGGATTTATATTTTGATTTATAGACATCATTAAAGCAACCGTTCCCGCAACAAAAGGAGCAGCTTGGCTTGTCCCATTCCAACTAATATACCCATCAGTTGTAATTGGACCCCAAGGATCGCTAATTAGTACTGGAACAGTGCTAATTATATTGTGTCCAGGTGCAAAAATACTTACTGACTTTGCTCCATAATTAGAACCCATCGTCCCACCAAAATGTGCTCTACTTTCAATGCCGCCCACTGATTGTGTAGCACCAACTGATATAACTCTTGGATTAGTGAGCGAAAAATTTGTTGGCCACATAGGTGTGCCTGTGTCATTATTTTGACCACTATTACCGGAACTAGTAACAAAACTACCGGTAAAGCTTTCAAGTTCGGCTTCTAATGCATTAAGTTGAATAGCATTAGAACCCCAATCCACACCACTAAAATTCAAAATTTGAATGCCATTACTGGCCGCAAAGTTTACAGCACGAGCATACCAACTTAATGCCCCGGTATTCCATACTGTAGAAAATACTCTTAAAGATACTATGCGTACATTTCTAGCCACACCAAAAATTTCAACTCCTTGACCCGCTATAATTCCTGCAACATGTGTTCCATGCCCAGTTTCATCAAAATGATCTACTATAGGGACACCTGCAACAACACCTGTAGTAAAATCCCTATGCAATGTAGGAGTGCTAATGTGTATTGCGTTTGCTAAATCAGGGTGTGTCACATCTATTCCACTATCCATAACACCAACAATTATATCATCGCAGCCAGTAGTTATGTCCCATGCGGCTAGTGTATTTATCCCATGTATTCCGTGCAACCCCCATTGCTGGTCAAAACGAACAGGCTTTGATGTCGTTTTATGTTCTGAATCAGACTTTTGTGTTGCCTCCACACTTCCGATCATTGAAAATAAATAATTCGGTTCAGCTGCCCAAACATCATCCCTAGCTTCAAGAAGCCTAATTGATTGCAAGACTTTCTCCCTCGTACCATTTCTCATTCTAAGTAAAAGTATTCGTCTAAAAGCACTTGCATCAACAAGCACATTAGAATCTTCTATTCTACTTTGGCTATTTTGACAACTAGCCCGTGCAATTTGTTGCTCTACATAGTTTACTGTAAATGATGTCAAATCCTCTATGTCAACAACATCAATTTCTGGAAAATCCGCTGGTGTGTAATTAAGAAATTTTTGCGAAGCACTTAGTGTCAAAGTAACAATTATTTCGTCTTCAGTAAAATTGTTATCAAGAGTTGCCCTATTTATTCTTGCCTCTTCTGAAAATTCATAAGTAAAATAATAAGCATAAGCTTGCCTCGGATAATATACTTGCATTCCTAATGTTAAAACAGTAGTAACAAGTATAAGCAGCATAATAATGGATTTTTTAATTTTTTTGTTCATAATAAAATTTCTCCTTTTGTTTTTATAATTTCGGCCAAACAATGTCAAAGTCCGGACGGTTAACCAAAAAATGATCGTGAAAACCAGGAGAGGGAAACATCGGTATCACCTGCTTGATAAATTCAAGACTCTCAAAATGCCTTATTGCTTCATATAATGTTTTAGAATTGAAATGCATTCCTGGATTCCAATATCCTCTTAGAAAAACCCAAGCAACCTGGCGAAGCTCGTCAACACGACTGTAACTTATACCAACAACATTCTCAATTCTAAAATGTCTATACTTAAATTCTGGAAAAGCGAAAGCTTTGCGAAACCTTATTTGAAATATCCCTAAAGGAGCACCAACACCATATGGTCCGCCATTTAACAAATCTTCAATAGTACCATTCCAAATTTCTTTGGGATCTGTTAGGTCAAAGTGGCTCAATATCTCTGCCATTTCAGTGTCATCCTTTGATTCAACAGCCCTTACCGCCGCTTTCGCCGTATCACGAGCAATACGCACTGCTGGTTTGCTTCCAGCCGCATTGATGTTAGTTCTGCCTATCTCTACATGACCCTGCAAAACAAGCCAATTCTCTGGGGTATAGTTAGCAACCCCCTTGCTTGTGGCATAATCCTCAAGTACAGTTATCGCAGTAGCACGATACTCCGCAAGCGAGGGATTGTTTAACTCACAAGCCGCTAATCCCACGACCGCTAATAGCATAACTATTGCAACCGCTATTCCTAAAATTTTCTTTTTCATGGCAAAACCCTCCTTAGGTTTTTTGTTTCTATTTTTTGGTTTTATATAAACACAGGTTTCCCTGTATCAATCATGATAGAAGAAACAGCTTCGCTAAATACATTTGTAGCAGTCTCAACCACTCCACACGGAATATTCACAATCCCGTTAAAATTAGTAAATGGAGTAAAATTTGTTAAAATATTATTAGAATTTATTGTAAAAACATTAGCCTGAAGTGCTTTTGTTACCGCAGCATGGGCATTAAGTCTTGCGTATGGTTTTGAAAAAAACTAAAAATCGTTTAATTACTACTAAACAAGCAGTATCGTTCTAATAAAATCAAAAATACCCGAAGTTCCGCTACCGGATATTCTAAATCTTATAGGAGTTCCCGACCAAAAATCATGTCCGAGGCAATCAAATAAGCATTCAAAACAATAAAAATAAAATCCTTCATAGAGTGTCAATGATGTACCCACAACCAACCATATCCATTCTCCAGTTCCGATACTCACATAAATATGCCCTCCGCCCGAAAAATCAGCATTAGCCAAACGAATATGAATACTGGAATTTATATTACTTGCCACAAAGCCTTCCTCTACCGGAACACCGTCAATTAAAAGCTGAGGATAAAAAGAAAAATTATTTGTTTGCTTAGCAAAAAGATTTTGAGGGCTTACCACAAATCTATTGCGAAAAACATCAAAAGTACAAACAGGAACAAACATTCTTAAATTTGGATGCGTATTATGAAAAACCTGCATACCAAAAGAGGTTGCTCCGCCATCTGCCATTGTTCGATATAAATAAACTCTACTAAGCGATGTAGCATTAGCAAAAGCCAAGCTTCTAACCATCGTTACCGTACTTGGTATATGTATAGTCGTAATAGAGGCAATAGCTTCGCTAAACGCATTTGTAGCAATCTCAACCACTCCATACGGAATATTCACAATCCCGTTAAAATTAGTAAGTGGAGTAAAATTTGTTAAAATATTATTAGAATTTATTGTAAAAACATTAGCCTGAAATGCTTTTGTTACCGCAGCATGAGCATTAAGTCTGCCACCGCTTATACTTAGATGTTCTAATACTGCCATTCTATCGGCAGTATCCTTTATAATATTTCGTATAGTTGCCGGATGATATGCTAAAGCAGGATTTGCACTAATCATAAGGGCGGCTGTACCAACTACATGAGGAACTGCATGGGAAGTACCGTACACATCAACAAACTGATTATTATCATGTCTAGTAGTTCTAATAGTAGCACCCGGAGCAAAAACACATACAGACCTAATGCCAAAATTAGAAGAGTTATCTCTTCCAATCCATCGTTGCTCATTTTGTCCAGTTAATTGAGTTGCCCCAACTACTATCTTACTATCTATACGCTCGTTATTTATTAGCCTATAAGAGTTATCCACATTTCTATCGTCATTACCTGCAGAACCAACAAACAATCCCGGAAAGAGTCTAATAGCATCACGCACACCGGTATCATTTCTATGTGGTGTTGCACTAAGGCTTAGTATATGTATACGATTTTCGGTGTTCCAAAGATTAGTAGCCAAGCTAATACCGTGTATTATCCTAAACGGCTGATTATATGTATTATTTTCATTAGCTACCTTTAAGGAAACTAATTGTGCATTAGGAGCAACCCCTGTGGTTCTACCAGCTATTATGCCGGCAATACGGGTTCCATGTCTATGACAATCGTTAAATGGATCTCCAGGAGTGAATATAAAGTTACCTACTCTTATTTCAAAAAAATCGTGCGATGTTTCTGTACATACTCTACTTGCTAAATCGGGATGTGTATTATTTATACCTGTACTAAGCAAACCTATCCTAACACCTTGTCCTGTTGAAATTTGATGTGCTTGCCGAAGCTAAATTCTATTAAGATTCCATAAATTATAATTTGTTTGAGGTAAAGACAGCGGATTAAGCATAAAGCTATCTAATCCAATATAATCATTCGACGCTGATTCGATAGCACTATAGGTATTTGCCGAAGCACTACGGATATCTGTGCGAGCTTCTAACAACTGTATACCATTTAGCACATTTTGCCTAGAAGGTACGGCTAAAGTTAGTACTAAAAACCTACGGAAATAATTTATGTTTATACTCTCATTATAATTATAACCGGAAGCTCTAGCTCTTAGCTGATTATAAGCCAACTCTAAACCGGGTGTAATGCACTCAACCGACAACAGCTCAATTTCGGGAAAATCCTTTACGGTAAATTCTCTAAAATCTCTACTTACCTGCCTTTTTAGCACTACAAGTATTTTATCATTAGTAAAATTATCCTCTAGGGTAGTTGTGCTATATACCTTATAATCATCTTCTATAATTTCTCCGGTAATATAACATAAAGTGTAGCTAGGCAACTCTGTCAAAATGTTTTGTTCTATGGGATAATTACTAAATCCCGAAAGCAGAATAAATGCAAAAATGATGCTTATTATTATACTTAGTTTTTTAATTTTGTTTTTCATTTGTTTTTTTCCTTGTTATTGATATTTAAAAGCCGTTATTACAGGTACCGTACCAAAAGTCCAACCTACATTAGATATTATTTGATTTACTAGTTCATCTGGATAGCCACCAAATAGAGTTGACATTCGTACAGCATAAACACCGTTATATTCGCCAAAAAAGTCACGGATTATAATTGTATCTAATATTGTTGTGCCATAAGGTAAACGCCCATTGGAAATGTGCCATTTTAAATTTAAGTACACATGAATAATATCTATACCCAATCTTTCGCGGAAATCATTATAAAATGCTAGCTTTATATCACTTGCTGTATTAGGATTGATATCTGCTACTGTTGGTAGTACTTTTTGTGTATTAAAATCAATTCGTCTGATTCTAGTCCAATATTCTTCCGGCCAGCTTTTTTCGCCTACCCAAGTATCTTTGGTAGAATCTAAAACTTCTATTACTCTGCCACCGGTTACAAAATAAGCAATATGCTTTATATCTTCTCTTGTGATATATTCGCTGTCGTAAGCATGCTGTAAACTAAAATGCACACCCACCCTATCGCTACTGCTTGTAGTGTCTTGCTCGCTTGTTGTAGTCTCGCTACTAGGAAAAATTACCTCGCAAGCACTTAGCCCCACTAAAGCAAAAAGCATAATAAATGCTATTATTATTGTTATAAATTTTTTAATCATAAATATACATTCCTCCTAGTATTTTTGTTCTATCATTTTTATCTTCGCCATCTTCCCCCTTCGTATATAGAGGGTGCTAAAAAAGGCAAAAGGTTGCAAAAAACACCTTCCAATTTATGGAATTTTATAAAACCTTTAATACATTATATGAAAAGTAGCCTTAATTGACAACTAAGTTTTTCGTTATTTTTCTGCTTGCATAAATTGGTAAAATTATATTATACTTAAATTGTTATGATAACAAAATCGAGTGTTACAAAAACCTCCACAGTTGCTACTGCTATTAGACCTATAAAAAAGATACTTGTTGCTAATAGAGGCGAGATTGCAATTAGAGTGTATAGAGCATCTAATGAATTGGGTATTAAATCGGTTGGGATTTATTCCGAAGCCGATAGTCTTAATCTTTTTAGAACTAAAGCAGACGAGAGTTATCTTGTAGGTGAGGGTCAAACTCCACTTGGAGCGTACTTAGACTATAACGCTATAGTAAAGCTGGCTTTAGAAAAGGGCATAGATGCAATTCATCCGGGTTACGGCTTTTTAAGCGAGAATGCTAACTTTGCTAAAGCGTGCGAGGATGCTGGAATAATTTTTATAGGACCTCCTAGTGATGTGCTGGCTAAAATGGGCGACAAGCTATCGGCTAAGGAAATTGCCAAGGCTTGTAATGTGCCTACTATCCCCGGTTCTACTATTCCGCTAAAGGATATTGCCGATGCGATAAGCCGTGCTAAAGAATACGGCTATCCTGTTATATTAAAGGCTTCTGCCGGTGGCGGTGGCAAGGGTATGAGGCGGGTTAATAATGATGACGAGCTTAAAAGCGTTTTTGATTTAACTGTTAGCGAGGCATTAAAAAGTTTTGGAAACGGCGATGTTTTTATGGAAAAGTATCTTGTTAATCCAAAGCATATCGAGATACAAGTTTTAGCGGATAAGCACGGCAATGTTGTGCATTTGTTCGAGAGAGATTGCTCGCTTCAACGCCGTTATCAAAAGGTTATAGAGGTTGCTCCTGCGGTAACATTGCCCGAAAGCACCAAAAAAGTGCTATATGACTCGGCGGTAAAAATCGCTAAGTATGTGGGATATGTAAATGCTGGCACAGTAGAGTTTTTAGTAGACAACACAGGCGAACCTTACTTTATAGAAATGAATCCCCGTATTCAAGTAGAGCATACTATAAGCGAATGTATAACAGGCATTGATATTGTGCAATCACAAATTTTGGTAGCAGAGGGTCATAAGCTATCAAGTGCTGAAATTGGAATTAAAAATCAAGCGTCGATTACTCATCGTGGCTATGCTATTCAGTGCCGAATTACTACCGAAGACCCTCAAAATAATTTCTCTCCCGACATTGGCAAGATTAGTGCTTACCGCTCTCCCGGCGGATTTGGCGTTAGACTGGATGCCGGTAACGCTCAGGACGGTGCTGAAATTTCCCCATACTACGATAGCTTGCTTGTAAAGATAACCAGCTTTGACCGCAGTTACGAAGGTGCTATAAAAAAATCTTTAAGAGCAATCCGTGAAATGCGTATAAGAGGTGTTAAAACAAATGCAGGCTTTATCCAAAATATTCTAACTCATCCCACATTTATTGCTGATAAATGCCACACTACTTTTATAGACGATACACCCGAGTTATTTAATCTATCGCTTCCGCAGGATAGAGCTACCAAAATTCTAAAATATATCGCTAATAAAATATTAAATGAAAAAAATAATAAACCTTCTAGTCCTATAATAGCTCCTTTATTACCTGCGACTCCCGCTACTCCCCCACCAAATGGTCTAAAACAACTACTGGATAAAAAGGGTGCTAATGCTGTTAAGGATTTTGTACTAAAGCAAAAGAAGGTACTTCTTAGCGATACCACGCTTAGAGATGCTCATCAGTCATTACTGGCTACCCGTGTTAGAACTGCTGATATGGTTGCGATTGCCGATTATATGGCACATAGCATGAGCGATTTTTTCGCCCTAGAAATGTGGGGCGGAGCTACCTTTGATGTAGCGTATAGATTTTTGCACGAGTGTCCGTGGGAAAGGCTTGCTATTCTTAGAGAAAAAATCCCTAATATACCGTTTATGATGCTTCTTCGTGGAGCTAATGCGGTAGGTTATACCAGCTATCCCGATAATGTTGTAAGAGAGTTTATTAAACAGGCTGCTAGGGGCGGAATTGATGTTTTTAGAGTTTTTGATAGCCTTAATTGGCTACCTAATATGGAACTCTCTATAGATGAGGTTCTAAATCAAGGCAAAATTTGCGAGGGCTACATTTGTTATACTGGCGATATTTTAGACGAGAAAAAAGATAAATACAGCCTAAATTATTATATAAAAATGGCTAAGGAATTAGAAAAAAGAGGCTGTCATATTTTGGGTATTAAAGATATGGCAGGATTGCTTAAACCTTATGCGGGCGAAAAACTGATTAAAGCGTTAAAAAATGAGGTTGGCTTGCCTATACATTTACATACTCACGATACAGCTGGCAACGGTGTTGCTCTGTTGTTAAAAGCGATTGAGGCGGGCGTTGACATTGTGGATACGGCGATTAGTAGTCTATCAAGCCTTACAAGTCAACCGAGTATGAATGCTGTGATTACCGGCTTGCATGGCAGTAAAAGAGAAAGCGGGATAAAAGATGAGGGTTTATGGCCGATTGTAAAATATTGGGACAGTATTAGAAAAACCTATGGTCAATTTGAGGAAGGTCTTACCTCGCCTGCTAGTGAGATTTACAAATATGAAATCCCAGGTGGTCAATATACTAATCTTAAGCCGCAAGTGGATAGTTTGGGGTTGGGACATAGATTTGACGATGTCAAAGAAATGTATGCGTTAGTTAATCAAATGCTAGGCGATATTGTTAAGGTTACACCAAGCAGTAAAATGGTCGGCGATATGGCTATTTTTATGGTGCAAAACGGTTTAACTCCCGACAATATTAAAGCAAAAGGCCGTGAGCTAAACTATCCTGACTCGGTAGTTAGTTATTTTGGTGGATATATGGGTCAACCAGAAGGCGGTTTTGATAAGGAACTCCAAGCAATTGTTCTTAAAGGCAAAAAAGCAATTACTACTCGTCCAGGCGAGAGTTTAGAAAATGTTAATTTTGATAAAATTAAATCTGAAGTGTCTAGATTTTGCAAAAATCCTAACGATGCTCAAGCAGTATCATATTGTCTATACCCAAAGGTTATAAAGGATTTTTATGAATTTCAAGATGAATACGGCAATGTTTCTAAACTTCCTACCGATGTATTCTTTAATGGTCTAGCATTAAATCAACAAACCTCTATCACAATAGAGGACGGCAAAAAATTGTTTGTTAAGCTGGTAAATATAAGTGAGCCAGATAGCGAAAACCGCCGTTTTGTAACCTTTGAGTTAAACGGCAAACAACGAAGCGTGCATATTTTAGATAAAACTCTAACCGGAAACATCAAGATTGCCACTATAGCTAATAAGGATAATCCACTCGAAATAGGGGCTTCTATCCCAGGCATGGTAAGCCGCGTTATGATAAAAGTTGGCGAAAGCGTAGTTAAAAATCAAACATTAGCCGTTATAGAAGCTATGAAAATGGAAACAAATATTGTCGCACGAGTTGATGGATTTATTGACGAAATATTAGTCTCCGAAAAACAACCCGTAAAAGCCGGAGAGTTACTAATAAAAATGAAATAAAGTTGGAACTGCTATAGATACTGCTACAACCAACTGCACAACAATAAAAAAATGAAAAACTTAAACCTTATAGAACCAAAAACGCTAAGCGGCTTTATGGAGTTAGAACCTAGTCGTCAGCGATTATTTAATGCTGTATTAGATACTATTCGACATTCTTTTGAAGCATACTCTTTTTTGCCTATTGACACTCCCGTTATTGAATATAGTAGTGTGCTTAATGCTAAAGCCGGTGAAGAAACTCAAAAACAGATTTATCGTTTTTTAAAAGGCGACACAGATATGAGCCTGCGATTTGATTTAACCGTTCCGCTTGCTAAATATGTAGCCAAAAACTACCATAATTTAACCTTCCCTTTTAGACGATATCAAATTGGCAAGGTTTATAGAGGCGAAAGACCACAAAAAGGTCGTTTTAGAGAATTTTATCAAGCAGATATTGATATTGTTGGTGATGGAGCTTTATCTATCTTTTGTGATGCCGAAATTCCTAGTATTATAGCCGGTGTGTTTAAATCTCTCGGCTTTAATGACTTTACAATTATGTTATCTAATCGTAAAATCTTGCAAGGTTTTTTAGAAAGTTTAAAACTACAAGAAAAAACTACGGCTATAGGCACAGTGCTGGATAAACTAAAAAAAATCGGAATCGAAAAGGTAAAAGAGGAATTAGTAAAACTAGATATTAAAAAATCAGCAATTGACAAAATTACAAAATTTATATCTATTGCAGGCACAACTAATGAACAAATCTCAATACTAAATTCTCAATTCTCAGCTCTAGATTCTCAATTATTTACAGATGGAGTTAATGAATTACAGCAAGTTATAGACGGAATTCGTGCTTTTGGAATTTCAGATAAGAATTTTCAAATAGATTTATCCATAATTCGTGGTCTAGATTACTACACAGGCACAGTATTTGAAACTTTTATTATGGGACACGAAAGTGTTGGCAGTGTGTGTAGCGGCGGCAGATACGGTAATTTAGCGGGACTTTATATAGATAAACAACTCCCTGGTGTTGGTATATCAATTGGAGTTACAAGACTATTTGATAAGCTAGAAAGCGAATTAGCCAAAAATCTTAAACCAACTCCCTCTTCCGATGTATTGGTTGTTAGTGCAGATAACAACATCACCTCGCTTATACCCATAGCTATGAAACTCAAAGAATTAGGACTTTCTCCTCTATTGTTTTTAGAGGATACAAAACTAAAGAAAAAATTTCAATATGCCGAAAAACTAAACATTCCGTTTATGGTAATTATTGGCGAAAATGAAAGAGAAACCAACACAATTACGCTAAAAAACTTAAACTCCGGCAAGCAACTTGAGCAAATAGCTTTAAAAGAAGTACACAAAATTATAATTGATTTTTATAATTAAGTTGCCCATATTAAAACATAAACCTAATATAAAAGTGCAGATGTAAAAATTCATCTGCACTTTTATATTAGGTTTATTCATCATTGTTTAAGAAGCTCTACCATAATTCCATATTACATATAAGTCAGTTGAATTCCAATAAACATTCCAATCACCTAACGGAGATGGTGCTTCTACAAAAACTATTAGATTCTCGTTTCCTCCAAAAAACACATGGTCTCTCATACTTAGTACAGTAATAGGGATAATAATACTCTTTAAAGTGGTTAAATTTCTAAAAGCGTATCTACCAATATAAATTACACTACTAGGTATTACTACACTATTTAAACTCGTTGCCCCAAAGAATGCGCCTGTAGATATATGAGTTAAACCTTCTTCTATTATAAGTGTTTCTAGGTTAGATAAATCTCTAAATGCTTCAAAGCCGATATACTGAATATTAGAATTAATAGTTAGCTCAGTAATACTTCTAAGTTCCATAAATGCTTGATTGCCAATATGAGTTAAGCTATGGGGTAAATTAAGTTCCTGTAAAAAAGCCAATCCCCTAAAAGCATTATCACCTATAAACTCCAGTGAATTACCAAAATTTATGGTGGTTATGTTCATTGAATTTCTAAAAGCATTATCACCTATACTAATTAGACTATTTGGTAGATTTAAAGTCATAATAGCACTATTATTACGGAATGCACTTTCTCCTATATGAATTAAGGCATCGCTAAATGTTATATTCATAAGCCCAGTAGCCATATAAAATGCTTGAGCACCTATGCTTGTAACATTATTAGGAATTATAATACTGCTTAAACCTGTCGCTCTAAAGAATGTATAATCTTCTATCTCTGTTATACCGGTGCCTAAGCTTATTGTTCTTAAACCTTCTGCTCTTAAAAATGCACCTTCACCTATTCTTTCTACGCTATCTGGTATATTTATTGAAGTAAAATTCTCAGCCTGTCTAAAACTAAATCTGCCAACAAACTTTAAGCCTTGATTTAGATTAAAAGCACTAGCACTAGATCTATCAAAGTTAAAATCTGCTATTCCTAAAGTATTTGGTCTAAGAGTTATAATATGTGGTGCTGTTGAATCTGACGGAGGTGCTCTATATCCTACTGCCCAACGACCAGAATATACAACACGACCGTATTCTTCGTGATCCCAGTTATTTACTAAATGAGTATTATTTAATATACGCATACCCACGCTAATAAGACTATCCGGAAGTGTAATATTTCTTAATTCTACATTATTAGCAAATACCGAATTAGCAATGGTTAATAAATTGCTTGTGCCATCGAAAAACTCGACCTCGACTACACCACGCATACTAACAAACGCTTCTAAATTAATATGCTCTAACGAACTAGGAATATAAATTTTAGTAATATTATTAAGATTGTTCCAACCCAATCTATTTCTAAATGAATGATGCCTATTATCTAAAGCATGCTCTGCCACTCCTCTAGTTCCTGTACGAATTCTTAAATACCTTTCAGGAGGAGGAGGAAGAGGTGAAGGAGGATTTTCACCTACTGGCGGTCTAGATGCTCTTATGTAATCTACTAGCCAATTATCAATATAAATCTCACCTTGTTGGCTGCTAAAATATGGTGTTCCGGAAAATGCCCAACGCTCTATTCTACTTACACCTGTTCCTAAGTTAACTTGACCAACTTGAAGACCAGAATCTAAAAAAGCAAACATTTGAATAACAGATACACCTATGCCAATATTAACAGTAGTAAGACTACGAGTTTCTTCAAATGCTCCTCTGCCTCCTATTCGCACAACACTCCCATTATCGTTTGTACGCAATCTACTACCTTCTATTACCGCTAAACCATTACCAATGAAATCTAAGGATGTTAAACTAGACCTAAAAAATGCACCAGGCATAATACGCTCTACCCCATTACCTAAGATAACAGCACCAAGGTTGCGTGTTTCAGAAAAAGCTAAAGGACCTATTACAGTATTACCGCTTCCATCTAAGTTAAGAGTCGTTATTCCCGAACGCAGAAAAGCACTATCGTCGATTGTTTCTATTCCTGAACCAAAATTGACTGTTTCTAGCTGAGTAAGATTTGCCGTACCGGATGCAAACGCTTGAGAACCAATGTGCTTTAAACTGTCTGGAAAAGTTATATTTCTTAATCTTGTTGAACCCCTAAAGGCAGAATCTCCTATTGATTGCAAACTGCTTCCAAATGTTAGCTGACTTAGTGCTCCATTAGACAAAAATGCTTCAATACCAATGTGAATTAAGCTATCCGGTAATTCAAGAATGTTATTATCAGAATTAAATGCAAATGCTCTTCGTCCTATATACTCAACAGAATTTCCAAATGTGATACTTGTTAGTCTACTGTTAGCATTAAATGCTAGCTCCTCTATATATCTAATATTGTTTCCTATAACTACACTTTGCAAAGTAAGCATACTATCAAGTGCTCTACGAGCAATTCTAGTAACAGGTAAACCGTTAAAATAATCTGGTATAATTATGTGAGAGGGAGGAGGTTGAGTTTCTAATACTCTTCCAAAAACCTCATATTCTGTATAGTTATTTATGCGTCTAAACCTTAAAACTCCCGGATCATCTACTATAAAGTATTCAGCTACTGACCATCCTGAGTTTCTAAAATAATTGCGTGTCTCTCTAGTTAATGCTTGTACTCTTATTCTATGAGTTCCCACTGGTAAATTTCCTGGTAAAGTAAGACCATTATAGTATGTATGATGTATATTAGATGTATTCTGCTCTATATGTAAAATTTCTACATTATAACCACCCGTAGAATAATCGACTTGATCCCAAGTGAGCTCTCTAGTCTCTCTATTTATATGAATATTAGTTGGAGTAGCTAGCGTTTCTCTACCACAAGCAGTTAGAAGAAATATGCTACTAACTATCAAAGCCATCACTAAAAGAATACCTAAGATTTTGCGTTTAGGAAATATTCTTTTAGCGTTTTGCTTTTGTGATTTTTTATTTTTGTTAAATGAATTGTTTTTCATAGATTTAATCCCCTTATTAAAGTCAATTAAAGAATCTAAGTTCTAAGTATTTATCCTCGTGTTCGTGCCAATTTATCCTTATTTAGCTAGCTCCAACTTTTTTTTTCTATCCTTTACCATCTCCCATGGCCATTTCCATTTGAATTTACGGACTGCTATGTCTATAACAAATAACGATATTGCTATTATTATAAATACAAGTCTAGGGTCTATATAGGCATCTCTATGTGTATCAAAACCCATAAAAATATTAGCTATACCATAGCCTCCTACTATACCTTCATCTACTGCTCTATTATTTATCATCCCGTTACTTAAATAAGCTGCTGTCCTTGGGTCATTTATCATTATACCGTTACCTAAATATGCTATCCGTCTTAATAAAGCATCCGCCTCATCCGGACATCTAAACACATCATATTCAAGTGAATAACTAAATATAGTACGCCTGGTTTGTCGCCATCTAATATGCTCATCAGTAATATCAGCTAGATCTTCCGGTGCGTTAGGCACAACCTGAGCTACCCTAATTTCGTAAACTCCCGGAGTCTCGATAGTAAAACTAAATCTGGCATTTACGGTAGACATAGTAAGTCTTTCTATTACATCGTATCCTAGCACCGACATTGAACCTGGATTTTGTGTGCCAACCGGATCTGTTAACCTCACTATTTCTACCACAAAGTTATCATTTTGACTATCCTCTAAGGAAGTAAATAGATTTATATGTCTAGAAAAATTATCCTCAGTGATTCTTATTTCTATTTGTTCTTCACCAATATATTCTGTTGGAGCAATCATTCTTAAAGCATTTATTAAAAATTGTAAAGAAATCTCATTTCCTTCAAAATAATTAGGTCTATCCAATGTACCTTCAAATAAAATATTAGTGCTAAGTGCCCCTACTCTACCAGCTCCAAAGTTCCACCTACTGTAAACAGGAACTCTATGCGGACCTGATAATATAACTTGAAAATCTCTATTTGTTCGTTCTTCCGCTGTAAGATTCCTTTCTCGTACTCCGTAAAAATTAGCTAATAGAACAGGTAATGCACCATTAGTAATCATATCATCTGTTATTTCTAATCTTTCATTTGTAGTAACCGAAGCAAAAAATGGTTCCGATTCTGGTATATTAGCTCTAACTCTTGCTATTTCCATAAACATATCATGCGGTAAACGCATTACATCATCCTGGTAAAATACCGGGAAAGAGTGTCCTCGTCCGGCATCTGCCATTTGTCTAACTATATCAAAAGTTCCTCTTATACCAATGCCACTTAAAGTAATACCTTCCTCATTATACATTTCATTAATAAGATCAGTAGCAAGCGATACATCATGGTTTGGCTGACCGTCTGTAAAGAATAATATATGTCTAGCTGCTACATGATCTACCATAAGTAGTTGGTCTCTTGCCATCTGAAGTGCTGCCATATAACTAGTACCACCGCCTAAAGTAAGATCGTTTATAGCACTCCTAATAGTAGATAGTTCTGAACCAACATTACGCATTCCTCTCGTAGGGTCAAAAGGTCTAGCTGTCATTAATCTAGCACCCGTATCAAAAGCAATTACTACAACATAATCTCTAGGAATTAAAGCATCTAAGGCGGTCTCTGCCGCAACCTTAGCTAAATCTAATCTATTCCAATCGGGACGAAAAACATCATTCGCAGCCATGGAACCCGATATATCCACAACTATAGCTACAGCAAGCGGAGCAGTCCAATCTTCAATAGTAACAGGCAACATAGTTTGAAAAAGCCTTCCTGCTGTATCACTACGATTAAATACATTGGAAACATACCCCCATTCACGAATCGGAACCATATTATGGTTATTTTCATCGTTAGGGTCTTCTCTTTCCCAACCAACTATAGTATAGCCTTCTCTATCACCACCTAAAACTAGCAAGCCACCGCCTAATTCATAAACATATCTATGCAATTCTCTAACAAAAGCATCTCTGTGAAGTCCATCACTAAGAGCTCTATTTGTCATATCTATGTTACCTACATTTGCTAAAATAATTTTATCAAAATTTCTAAGCCATCTTAATTCTATAGGAACTAAATCTATATGAACAGAAGTAACGCTACTAAAACTTCCGCTAATATCTAACATATCATAAAGGCGTGTCATTTCTTCATTGTTTTGATAAATAATTAAAATTGAATCAAAAGTTTCTAAAAAGAAAAATGAGAAAAAAGTGTTATTGTATTCTATTCCATCGCTAAACCATGCTTCGTCATCCGCTAAACATATAATTGTAGCTTCTAAAATTTGCGAACCTGTTGTAGTAAAAGCATGACTTATATCATGTGGCCAAGTACCATAGCTAACTTCAATAATTTCTCTAGCTACCTCAATACCGTTATTATGTAACACTAGTTGTGCCGGAGTAGGAACAGGTATAGAGCTCTGTACAGTAATGCCAATATTTACCACTTCGTCTACTTCTGGTATAAAATTAGGCAATACAATATCCCTTATTAAAAATTCATTACCAACAGGGCTAGTAAGAGATACTACATCTATCCTAATGCCAGCAACCGCCATACCTATTATAATGCTTTCTGCCGAACCGTCTGTCTCGAAACCATCTGTTACCAATACGATTCTAGCACCTCTCGTATCATTAAATTGCTCTCTAGCAAATCTTAGTGCCGCTTCTATATTAGTAGCCCTATCGTCCGGTCTATACCCTTGTGCACGATTATCATTATGTCTAATTACAGCCTGATCAGCAGCTAAAGCGTCTCTGTTTCTTTGATTAAGCGTAGGTCTTTGCATATGTGCCTGAAAAGCTCTATCTATCTCTACTACATCTGTGCTAGGAGCAGCCGCTAAAACCGGATTTTTACCAAATGTTACAATACCTATACGAAAGTTACCATCACTTTGATTAAGTGTATCTGTTACAAATTGATTTATACTTTGCCTTTCAAAGGCAGTGGTAGGGTCATTAGACGCATCTCTATATGAATTTCTTGTTCTATGCGACAAGTCTAACACTAATATAATTTCGTTAGTGTCTATTGGCTCGTTAAAGCTAAACATCATACCCGATAGCACACTAATGCTAAGCAGCATTACTATAGATAAAAGCACAAGCGATGTAACACGATTTCGGTTACGCCTGTATTTTCTATGTACTCTAAAATACGGTATTAGTACCAGTGCCATCGCTGGTATTAGTAGCAACATCAGCCACCATGGATTTGTAAAAACTATTGAAAAGTTAGACATTTTATTTTCCTCCTTTTTTATTAGTGCTTAAATAGCTTAATTCTTAGTGCGTAGTTTATTGTTTTACTAATAACTTTTTCATTAAGCATTATCTAAATCACTATGAACTGTTAAACAGCGTCTTTTATATGAAGCATTCTTTCTATAAATAATAGTGCTACAAGTGCTATAGCAAAATACATCATAAGATCCCAATCTATAGGGGGAGCTGTAGCATAAAATATATCGTGAAATAGCAGATGAATTTCTCTATTAAAATCACTTTGAAGTCTAGGAATTCTAACAAAAAAATAATCTCTGTGCGGTGGTTGCCCATGTCTACCAAAAACATCTTGTTGTACTCTGTAGCTTCCGGGAGTTAAAACATTCAAAGAATGTGGAAAAGTATCTATTGTTATTTCTAAACCATGTCCTGCTACAGTAATATATGAACTTCTAGCATTTAATAAAACAGAAGTATTTGCATCAAATATATACCGTTCTAGTGTTCTAGGTAAGAAATATTCAATTATATTATCCCACATAGCAAACCAATTAAGGTTTGCTGCAAATGCAGCACGATTTACATTAAACGGTATAATAACTTTTTTAGTATCTAAAGTGTTTTTTACTAGTACCCCCGGAAAACCATCTTCACTCTCACTTATATCATCTATTGTAAAAAGTCTTGTAAATCCATAGTAATCAGTAATCTGAGTATACGCTGACTGAGTTATATATTGTAATGGAAAATGAAAACCTTGTGTAAGAGGATGCTGTATAAGATTACTTAGAGGACGCGTTCTTTCTTCAGCACCATGTTCAAAGAAAACCCTATCTTCTCCAAGTCTAACACCTAAATTTTCAGGAATATTCCTGTCAATAGAAGCTCTAACATCAAAACCACTAGGATTTATAACAATTACAATCCCCTCGTCTGTGGGTAAAGAAGCAGGCATTTCATGTTCAAAAATAAACATATCGGTATGTGGTCTATTTGGATTAGTACGCTCTTGATTAAATTGCTCTAAGGTTACTATATCTATAACAAAATTCCATCTATAACTAAAATGCATTCTAGCTCCATCAAGTGGAAATCGAATAGCATCATGATGATAAGTGTGTGGCGATATGTACTGAATACGAATTGTGTCCTTTGTGCCGCCATAAATAGTAAAACTGTTATCAAACGGAAACGAATCTATTATCCCTGAACCATCTTGATGCGTAATTGTTATAGTTACACTACTAAATGATCTTATAGGTTCTTCTCTTTCATTAGTAAACGAACCTTCTCTTGCGCGAAAATAATCAAAATAAAGAAGTTGCGATATTCCATTCGATAAATTTACATCTTCATAAGCTATAAATGTGCCGCCTGCAAAATTATTTGCTCCAAAGACCTCTACAAATACTCTTACAGGTAAACTCATACCAAAACTTACAACTTCGGGATGAAAAAAGAAACGCTGGTCCCCAGAGCTGTATGAAGCATCCAATACAGCAACATTAAATTCACCCCTACAAACATTTACAATTCTAACATCTCCATGATATACAAACTCAAAATCCCCTAAAACTTCATGACTAACTTGTGCCCTTCTTTCTCCGTCCATTTCTCTAGGGTCTCCATGAGAAAGAAAATTTGTAGCAGTGTATAAGCTAGCTTCGCCGTTTGTACTACCAACTAAAGCCATTCTTGCCATATTCATAGCTGCATCAAAGTCTATATTCCCAAATATTGTAGCTTCTTCTGTTATGTTTGTTTGCTCATTAAGAATAAAAAAAGAATTTAAAGCTGCATTTACAGCATACATCGCAGATACTCTATTAGCAACGACCCTAGGTTCATGTTCGGCTAAAATTATGGTAACTGTACCGTTTCGGTTATTTATTGCATATTGTGCTTCTAATCTTGCTAGCTCTACTGCTCTTCTAAATCTAGTGTTTCCATCTTCTCCTCTAGCACTCATACTAGCTGAGGCGTCTATAATAAGCACTTTATGAACAGCTTCTGCTTCTTGAAATCCTGCTATAATAGGATGCGTTATCATAAATGCTAAGCTAGTTAAAATTAAAACCTGACAAATAAAAATAAGGATATTTCTTAGTTTACTTATAGGAACTTTTTTCTTTTTGTACTTTAATGATAGTTTCCAGATAAGTGAACTAGAAACAAATTGTTTTTGGAAGTTTGGCTTAATTATATAGATTATTATAAGTGCTAAAATAGATAAAAAAGCTAAAAATCCAAGCGGAATTAACCAACTAATCATGACATTATACCTACCTTTAGTAATTCTGTAAATAGGGCTTTTTCTATAGGTGTATCACAACTAATAGATATAAAATCTGCCCCCCTGGCTCTACAAAAAGTTTTTATTTCTTGCTGATGATCTCTTAATGCTTGCTCGTATGCTTTTTGCAATCCCCTTGTTATACGAATTTTGAAATTTTTAGCATCTTCTATGCCTTGAGCCTCAGAGTCCATAAGCGTTACTCTTCCACTATAAAGCGGTTCTATCTCTTCCGGTGAAAGCACCTGAACCAACATAATTTGACGCTTTTTAAATGCTAAGTAATTTACAGCTTTTTTCCAATCGTTTTCGGTTAAAAAATCTGATATTATTACTGTTAAACCATCGTTATTACCAGGATTTGGACAATTAGCAACAGCTTCAGATATATCAGCCTCGCCGTCGTATTTAATTTTTTTCAACTGATCTACTGCTCTAAAAAATGTATTTTTACCTACTATCGTACCCGCTACATCTTGAGCAAAATTACCTTGAATGAGTTTAAAAGAAACCTTATCCATATTGTGTACAGATAAAAATCCAAGTGCAGCTCCTATTGCTGTAGCATACGCAGCTTTTGTAGGACTCGCTGCCATAGAGCTAGAACAATCAAAAAATACTTGTAATTGCATTTGACGCTCATCTGTAAAAAGTTTAATAAAATGTTTTTCGAACCTACTAAATAAATTCCAGTCTATCCTTCGTATATCATCGCCCAGCATATATTCGCGGTAATCAGAAAACTCCACCGTTTGACCATAAGTATTAACACGGTGTTTACCTCCAAAAAATCCTGCTAAATCTGTTCGCAGATTTATAGCTAGAGCTTCTAGTCTAGAAAAAAATTCGTCGCTTAAAAAAGTTTGCATTATTCTTTCAATGCATAATGCTAAATGCACAATGCATAATTATTGTGTTTAGTTTAGTTTGGACGGCTATTAACCGTCCAAATAAATAAGTTGTACTATTTAATTTCGATTAAGAATAATCTCTAATTACTCACAATAGACAAAATAGTATTTTAGTCGCATAATCATATGAACATATTCACATATAATTATATAGTTATATAGCTAACGCACCTTCACAAAACTTAATGAGACAATAATTGTACATTATGAATTGTGCATGATAACCTTATTCTCCTGCCGTTCCCTCTTTGTTCTTTTTACCAAAACCGAAACGCTTTTTGTTTTTTTCACCTTCTTGTACTTCATTTTCTTGTTGCATAGTACTAACAGCAGATGTACCCATAGAAGATAAAGCTACTTTATTCTTTTTAGTAGATTTGTAATCAATACCTATTTCTTGCAGAATTAAGTCAATAACATTATCTGGACTAACTCGTTCGGCAATTGCTTCAAAGTTTAGTTTGATTCTATGTCTAAATACCGCAGGAGCTAGCTCATTAATGTCAGCATATGCCACATTAAATCTACCTTTTAAAAGTGCTTTAACTTTAGCCGCAGATATAAGTGCCTGACCAGCCCTTGGGCTTGCACCAAAGCGAACATATTTATTGGCCGCTTTAGATGGAAATTCGCTATCTGGGTGAGTCGCTACTGCTATTTTCATAGCGTACTGCATAACCTCTTTAGCTACAGGAATTTGATTTGCAGTTTTACGCATTTCTAATAATTCCTCGCCGTTACATGCAGCATCGGCAACTTCTGCCATAGTTTTTTGCGTCATGCTAACAATTTCCATAAGCTCGTCTAAGCTTGGATTTTCTACAATCAGCTTAAACATAAAACGGTCCATTTGTGCCTCGGGCAGTGGATAAGTACCATCTTGTTCTATAGGGTTTTGAGTAGCAAGTACAAAGAATGGCTCTTCTAGCTTACGGCTTGTACCCATAACAGTTACAGTATGCTCTTGCATTGCCTCCAATAGTGCTGATTGAGTTTTTGGTGTAGCACGATTAATTTCGTCCGCAAGAACGATATTACTAAAAATAGGTCCTTTATTAAACTCAAATTTTGAATTACCTTTTTCGTCCTTTACGATTATATTAGTACCCGTAACATCGGCAGGCATAAGATCCGGAGTAAACTGAATACGGCTAAATGGCAGGCTAAATACTCTACCTAAGCTACGCACAAGTCTTGTTTTACCAACACCCGGTACACCCTCTAATAATACATTGCCGCCTGAGATCATTGCGATTACAGTACCTTCGATAATTTCCTTTTGTCCAATAAGGTCTCTTTCTATTTGGCGAAAAATTGCTTGGCACTTTTCGCTGAATTGCTTTATATTTTGTTCTGTTACCATGATTTTTTTATTTTTTGAAAATATTCCTTTGTAATTAGTTGGTATGTGCTAGTAGCAAAATTTTGCTACTAGCACTAATTTATTATATGTTTTTTATAAACTTAAAGTAAATGAGGGAAATGTAAAGCCGCAAAAGCAACTAATGAAGGAGGTAAAGTTCCGCCGGCAGCTAGAATCGTACGAGCTTGCAAGTACATTTCTTGAACAACTTGATAGAAAGGTCTTTCACCATCTTCTCCTCTATTGGGATTATTCTCATAATCACCAGAACCGCCTCCACTTCCATCGTCATCACCAGGATCAGGAGGACCAGGACCTTCATCATTTCCATTATCATCGCCTGGTTCTGGTTCTATTGCATCCTCACCCTCACCATCATCATCACCCGGTTCGCTTTCTGTTTCATCGTCACCTGGATCACCGTCGCCATCATCATCTTCATCATTATTTTCACCGTCGCCTAATTGTATAAATATAGCAAATATATTAGTATCTTCTGATATAACCAACGACGGTCTAGGCCATTGTGGATGCGGCGGCAGTGGCCAAGGCATTTCAGCAATGCGACCTTCCCGATTTTCTAAATGAACTTGCATCATGACTTGTAAGCGATCTTCTTCTGTTGCGCCCTCCCAAAAATCTCTAAAATCTTCATCTTGGAACCAACTTGGATGAGGCTGAGCATCGCTCCACATTAAAAAGCTAAAATTTGTATCAGCTACTGCTGTTACTCCTGTAGCATTGCCGCCTTGTTGTATTATTTGGTTGGAGTACCCTTCTATATGACCACCAACATCGTAACTAAACGACATGCTTTGTTGATCTAAAAGCCTAACACTAAAGTTAAGACTTACAAACTCCGTGTCGATATCCGGAGGTACTTGTGTAATACGCTCTTCAAAATTTCTCGCTCTCCAAATCCAACGCCCATCTACAGCCGCATCTGAACCCCATGCTAACGGTACTGATATTACTAACATTACCGATAAAACTATTGCTAGTGGTGCGATAGCATACTTAGAGATTTTTAACTTTTTGCTGCTTGTATTAGATAAGCATTTTTTAGCATCTTCTCTTTGTACTTTTACTAGATAGGAATTATCATCTTGAAATTCCATCATTGTAATTACACGTTCCTCTAGCCCTAGTCTATCTACTCTATGAGCTACTATATCTATAGTTGGTCTAAAAAACACAAAATAGAATATAGGTGTTGCGACAACTATGCCGCCTGCCAGTACTATAAGTGCCATAACAACACCGCTTACATTGTAAAAAAGTGCTATAACCGCTGGAATAATAGCCAATGCTAATCCCACTGCGATGCCACATAATAGTGCCTGTATTATTCCTTCTACCATCAATCTTCTGTGATATTTTTTGAATAATTGTTTGTTGTCCATTGTTTGATACCTCCGTTTATTTGTTTTTTATTTTTGTTTTTTATTTACATATATTTAAGGCGACCAAGAGTCACCACTATATAAACTTGTTTTTAGTTTTCCGATGATCCTGTTGGTGGATGTAGTCTATTAAACTCTTGTGCTAAAAAATTAAAGTGATCTCCAAATCTTGTTCCAAAGGTTTGTCTTTGTACTATTGTCATTACCCAAAGTCCTCTTGGTTGTTGAGTAGTACCAACATTAACTTGACCACCGTTTATTTCCTGCCCTTGCGCATTTCTACTTGTAAATCTTATATTTAAGTCTAATAAATGAATTCTGAGACCTAATAAGAAATCTCCCATAACTGCCTCTATTTGCTCTTCTGTCGGTTCTGTTTCGAAATTTAAATGTCTTGGTCCATGTGCCTCCCAATAAAGATAAACTATTAGGAATTCGGTTGATATCATTAGTTCGATAAAACCATTTCTTATAGCGTCCGATTGAGATGCTACCGCTTGGCCTTGAGCATTTGTGGCAACTGGCCAAGCATAATGTACATTGCTATGAAGAATAAAAGCAAATTCATTCCAAACTGGCGAACCTAACACTGTATTTATTCCAGTAATTTGATTTTGATTATTAACAGTAAAGAAACTAAGCTCAAATCCACGAACAGAATGTATAAGATTTAAGAAGTAGAATTGATTTTCTAGCTCTAACTCTAAAAATCTTTCCCACATAGTCATACCAAATAAAGGCTGTGTTGAAAAAATATTGCCGCTAAAATTATTAAATGTATATATCGTAGCTAAATAATATTTCCAAAATTCTTCTAACTCCTCATTACCTCTTTCTAACCAATAAGTTACTCTTCTAGCATAATGGCCCATAACAAACACATCTTCATCGTTATATCCACCTTGTACCATAAATAGAATGTCGGCAATATAAGCAGGCATAACATTTGTTACTTGACCTTGTGCATTAGCACCGGTTGCCACTATAACCTCGCCTAAGAAGAATCGATATTGCAAGAAATTTACAACTTCCTCTACGATACAAAATCTCGAATTAACTCTTTCTACCTTCAAATCGAAGTTAGAATAAGTTTCAATAAAATACTGCATACGATGCCAGTACATAGCTAAGTGTGCTGCATCTAAATAATGATTAAATTGGTTAAGAACTCTAGCATGGTTTTGAGTTGTGCGTTGTAGCCATGGAAAAGTCATTGCTCTAAGCAGGCTTGCCGCTAATGCTGTTGGGTTTTCGCTAAAAACAAATACATGGAATGGAATTTTAAAATCTAAATCTTCGTTTATATGTGCTAGCATAATGGTTTGTACACCAGTATAATTTAGCCTATGCCCCCCTTGTGCCGTCCAAGTAGTACCCGAATAAACTCTAAACACTCCACTTGTCATATAAGTATCTACAAAATGACCATCTGAATATGTTATTCTTATTTTACCGCCACCAAAATTTACTTGATGTCCTATAGAATATAATACATTTGCAAGCCATTCTCTATCAGCATCATCTTCATCACTTGACCAGCTACCAGGTAATCTAATAACTTCCATATTAGTTATTGTTCTTGCTGTAACGGTTACAGCAAACGAAGAATATACATTTGCTCTATACCACAGTAATTTAATCGTTTGTTGTCCTGTTGCCTCTGGGAAACTATCAAAACCTTCTATTCTAAGGTCTGTAAAGAACTGCCTCATGGTTTGATGAGTAAACCACTCATCAGGAACAATAAAGTCATCTACATCGGCACTTGGATGAGTAAATACAATCTCAAACGACATACCGGTAAGGTCTAGTGCTTCACCCGTACTGTATTGCGTACGAGTTGGGGCTTCTAATGCAATTGTTGGCAATAACACCATAATAGGTAAGTAAGTAAATTGACTACTAGCGTTGTGAGTAATTCTTATATTTTGAGTTTGTGCTGCACCTGCCGTTGGAATAGCTGTAAAATCGCTAGTTCTAACAGTAAATGCGTTAGTAAACTGCGTAGTTGTCATACTAAAATTTTCGGATGCCGGATTACCTGCTGGATGAGTTAAAACAACTCTTACAACTCCACCATCTAGCATTAAACTACTATCAATATGAGCCAAATGCTCTGACGCATATCTAGGAAGAGTAGCAATTTCTATACCAGTTACAGGATTAGCACCTACAGAGATAGTAAATGCAACTTCTCTAGTACCTGCTATTATTCTAATAGTAATACTACCACCCTCTACTCCTGTACCACCTGTTCTGGTGAACATAGGATCATCCATAGGTCTTATTTCTACTCTGCCGCTAGCAAAAGTTACCCTAATAGTACCATCGGCATAATCAATTTCTTCTAGTCTGTGATATACTCTTCTTGTAGGAAAAGTTACAATTTCCATATTTGTAACAGCGTTTGCTACTACATTAACAACAAAAGTTGTGCTTATTGGTTCTTCAGCGTCATAGTTTAAAGTTACAGTAAGGGTTTGATTGCCAGCAACTCCGCTATTAAAGCCGGTAACGGTAAAAGCATAAGTATTGCTAAGGCGTTCTACTGCCGTTAGCGTAGAGGTACCAACGGTGTAAGTGATTGTAACTTCGGTTGTGCCAAAATTTATATTATAACCTTGTATAGCCACAATACCGCTAGGTGCTACCGATAAACCAGTAGGAGTAGCAGGATTAACTGTTACAGTAAACTCCTCGTATACCTCTGGATTACCGTTAGCAGTAATTTTTACTGTACGAGATCCTGGAATACTTGCAAAACCGCTAATTGTGAAATATCGATTAAGTTCACTAGCGTTATTCATAGAAATTGTTCTGGTTGTGCCATCATTAAACACTGCTTCTATTGTGCCACCTTCAGCACTAGTAAATGGAACTAATGCCTGCCCCACATGACGAGTTACATTAGCAGGCGGTGTAAAATTAGTAATACTTGCAACCGCTACTGGTGATACTGTTATATTAAATGTTGTAGATATATCAGGATTAGCTACAAGCCTAATGGTAACCGGTACCGTACCAGCCACATCTGTAGATATGTGAGGAATTTGCAATCTAGGACTTAACATGCTGACTCTTTCATCAGCTGAACCTTGATTAGTGAGTGTAACATAACCCCCCGCTAAACTAAAAGGTGTTCCTATAATAACAGTAGAGGTCGTGGGCAGTGTATCTATACTCATAGCTGTAGTATTTGGTCTAACTGTTACCGTAAAAGAAGTTGTAGCACCTTGAAATGTAACTGTGATTATTGTATTGCCAACTGTATCTAAACGAGTATGAGAAACCTCTACACCAACACCGGTCATAGGACGAGTTTCCACTATTTCTCCATTTCTATCTCTAACTTGTATTTGACCACCCGCCAAATCAAGATTTTGCCCTACAACATACTCTAACCTAGTAGGAGCTTGATAAACGCTTATAGTAATGCCGTCAACACCTATCCCAGTATCGCTAGGACATGCGATAAGAGCTATCGACGCCAACATCATAATTAGCATAATAAATACGATTTTTACACCCAAAAGTGATTTTTTATTTTTGTTTGTTTGATTAGTTGATTTCATTTTGTCTCCGGTATTATTTAACTCATAGCACTTGGTACTTAGTTCCTAATTATTTATGTTTGAAATTCCATTAAATAAAAATATAACTATGAACTGCGAATTAAAATAAAAAAACAAAGGGCTACAAAAAAGAGTAAGACACCTTTGTCTAAAAGCATATGTAGACATACCTCGCCCACATATTCCTAACATTATATACTATAAAATTATATTTGTCAATAGGTTTTACATATTTTTTTAAGATTTTTTTATTTTTTCAAGAGTAGCTTGAAAAATAAAAAGCACCGATTTGTTCGGTGCTTTTTATTTTATGTTTATATTTATAATTTACTAATTATAATTTATGATTTTTAATTTATAGATTGCAACTAAATCCTAATTTTTAGGTACAACAGTTACGAGTTGGCGATGTTTTTTTAGTAGATGAACTTGCGGTTGCACAACTTCTATTTGGACTACTAGTTGTTTTTTTAGTCTCTTGCTTTTTAGTGTTGTTGTTTGTTGTTGGTTCTGTTGCACTTTTTCTTCTAGTCGGACTAGTTGTCGTACTTTTTTTGTTAGCCATAATTGATTTTTTATCTCTCCTTTTGTAGTGTTTTACGCTACAATTATAGTATGGCACGGAATAAATTAAATTATACATTGAAATTTGAAAACTTAAAATTGAAAAATATCAGATTTATAAAAATGGATAAGTCCAACATTACTCAGTATTCAATTTTAATTTTTAAGTAGTATATCATTTAATTAATTGATATACTTCTGCTCTAAGATTACTATCGCTTTCAAAAAGCCCTCTTATAGAAGCAGTGCGTGTTTTAGCACCGCTGCTTTTAATACCCCTTGCAGTCATACAAGAATGTTCAGCTTCTATAACTACAATAATGTCCTCTGTATTCAGTACTATTTGCAAAACCTCCATAATATCTTGCCCTAAGCGTTCTTGCAGTTGAAGACGCTTAGCACACAAATCACAAATACGAGCAATTTTACTAAGACCAATAACCTTCTCATTAGGTATGTAGCCCACATGTACTTTCATATTGTACATAAGAGCCAAATGATGCTCGCAGAAACTAAACACCTCGATATCCTTTAAAAGTACTAAATCTTTAGAGTGGATATGCTCAAAACATTTATCAAATTTTTGTGCGATTTCGTCATTTGTATAACGAATACCCTCAAATAGCTCGGTATAGCTAGAAGCAACGCGAGCGGGAGTTTCGGCTAGTCCTTCCCTATCAGGATTATCGCCAAGTTCTATTATAAGTTCTCGAATAAGTTTTTCTATTTTCTTTTGATTGATTGGTTTTTTCATATTTTTACTGTCGCTTAAGGTAACAAAACGCATTTGTTACTGTTTCAATTTTTCCTTATTTTACTCCGATTGCTTTATGGAGTTGTACTTGCATACAAACATCTTTTAGTATTGGATTTTGCAAAATATAATCAGCTAATTTTTTAGGATCAAATTGTTCTGCTACAACGGTAGCAAATATTTTAGGCATATAACTATTGTTACTTCTATGATAAGCTATTATATCCTCGGCTATTTTAGCAAACGCTAATAGATCATTATCGCTTCCTATAACAAATTTCACACTAATTACAAGGTCATTATAATTATCCTCTTCATCACTGATATGTTTTGTATAATTATCCCACAGCATTTTATTACTTTCACCGCTACTTGGTAGTTTGTAATCTATTGTAAACAACATTTCGTATGACATGATAAAATCAGATATATTTATAGAACCGTTAGTTTCTATATTAATTTCTATATTGCTTTTGATTAGTGCTTTAATTAGCTTTTTGACACCCTTATGCAATAACGGCTCTCCGCCTGTTAGGGTTACTCTTTTATAGTTAGGATTAACTCTAGCGACAATTTTATCTAAATCCATCTCTATAAAGTTTTTTGGATTGCAAGCGTACTTAGTATCGCACCAATTACACGATAAATTACAACCGCCTAATCTTATAAAGGTAGCTGGCAATCCTTGTCGTATTCCCTCGCCCTCTATGGAATCGAATATTTCTATAACATTAAATTTCATTTTTTGATTTTTTATACGAGCAACAGATTATTGCTCCTACTATTTATTAGAGATATGCTCTAATTGTTTTACTAACAAAGTGTGTATCGGTTGCTTCTTCTAAACTAAATGTAACTATATCTATACCTGCTCTAGCACATAAATCCTTAACCTTTTCATCTCTTGCTTTTCGTTCTGATTTATAGTGAGAAGCATCGTTAAGTTCTATTAGAAGTAGTGGTTCGCTTGTTCTTTTATCCACAATGCAAAAGTCGGCTATTCTAAAGAGTTCATTACGGTAGCTTGCAAGAGTTAACTTATCTATAACGCTAACAAGTGCTATTTGCGGAAAAATATCGTAAACGCGGGTATCAATTATATTCTTTAATTGCTCATAAAAAATTCTTTCGGGTTTAGATAATATACAAGATTTTTTAGCGTATTTAGGTATTAGCTTGCCGTCTTCGGTGAATTCAGGCAGTTTTTGCTTTTTGTTACGGCTAAAGTTAAATAATTCTATACCACCAACTATTAGTAGCAGTAATCCTATTATTAGAAATATCGTAAGCCCTATAGAGCCAAGTGAATCTATCACAATAAAAGCAGTAATAATGGATACTATACCTAAAATTATTAAAAGTAAGCTAGAAAATATTTTTTTCATTTGTATATATTAAAGTGCGGACAGTTAAAACACCGCCCGCACTCTGTAGACTTGCGTCCCTTTTTAATTATCGCTTCTAGCCGGATAAATCACGATTCTGCGATTTGGCTCAAAGCCTTGAGAGCGTGTTACAATACCGCCAAGCGTATCTAAGTAAGTATGAACAATTCTTCTGTCGCTACTACTCATTGGCTCTAGAGCAATACGACGATTTAAACCAAGACATTTATCCGCTTGTCTTTGAGCTATGTTTTGTAGCGTTAAGGTGCGTTTTACTCTGTATCCCAATACATCTACTGTAACAGGAATATATTTATCTTCGCCTTTATTAACTACTTGGCTGGTTACATATTGGATAGCATCTAACATATCGCCATGCTTACCGATTAAAATTGCACTTTCTGCCGATAAGTTTACAGTTAAACCACCTTCGGTGCTAGCTGATAATTCGTTTGTGAATTCTGTTAGTGCAAGAAGCCCACTTAAAAATTCGGTAGCTCTATTTACATGAACCTCTGTAACTTCGCCGACTTCCGCTCTTTTTTTAGTGGCTTTAGGGATTTCGTCATCTTTTTCTATGCCCATAGCAAATAATCTGTCTTTTGTGCTAGAAGATTGTTTATCGTTACCGTTTTTTTGTTTTTTGTTTTGTTTTTTAGATTGTTCGTTTTTTTTCTCGCTAGCTGTTTCGCCTTGAGTATTAGTGTACTTTGTAGCAAAAGCCGGGGTGGCAACAGGCTCTTCGGCAAATTTTTCAAAAAGTTTTTTGGGTTGCTCTTGTTGAGATTTTTGCTGTGGCTGTTTTGGTTTTTGTTGATGTTGCTTTTGTTGAGCAACTTTTTCAGCTTTAGCAGGAGTTTCTTGTTGAACAGGTTTTGGCTCTTGTTTTGGCACTTCTGCTTTTGGTGGCGAAGATGCTACTTCGTCCGGAACTTCGAGTAGTAATTCTACTTCTGCTTTTTTCAAAAAACCACCGCTAGAGATGATATTTATCTCTACTTCGTGTTGTTCTACCCCTAGTTGCTTTAGACCCTCGCTAATTGCTTGATCTACTTTTTTTGCTGTAAATTTGAATGATTTTATCATATTTGTTTATGCCACTTTTTTATTATCCTTTTTTGTGGCACCTCCTTGTAATATTACAATGAGAAATGAGAGATGAGAAATGAGAAATATTGTTTTTATTTATTTTATTATAATTTTGTTTTATTATATATCTTAAATAAGTCCTAAATTTCTCATTTCTCATCTCTCATTTCTCATTAAAATTGACTGACTATTTCTTTTTCCCTTTACCGCTGTTAAATACTTCATTCGGGTCTTGTCTGCCGTATCTAATAGCTCCTACTTCGGTTACTTTTTCTTTTTGTTTTCGTTTATCTAGTAATTTAATAACACCGCTAGCGAGGAATGTAATTACTATCATAAACATTGAGTTTACAATCATATAAAGAGCAAATGCGGCGGTAAAGAATATAGAGAAAATACCAAACATAACGGGCATAAGATACTGCATCATTTTACCACCCATACCGCCGCCTGCACCACCGCCAAACATTCCGCCCATAGCACCCATTCCGCCCATACCCGGCATTTGACCACTTTTAGCTTGCAGTTTTCGCATAAGTATTTGCGAGGCTATCATCACTAAAATAGACAATATCGGCAGTATCAATAAACCGTTTCGAGTGTTATCGGGAGAACTAATTAACATTCCCATAACTCTATCGTAGCTACCTATAACAACATTCTCAAAGTAATGTGCGTCTACATTTAGACCTAATTCGCTAGGGTCGCTAAAGCTACCAATAGCCGTCATAAAATCTTGAGTATTTCTAATAGGATTTACCCAAAAAACATCGGGAGCCCAAATATTTTGCACCCATAAAAAGCTATCTCTAACACCACCTACATCTTCCCAATCGCCTAATCCAAAATATCTATCATAAGCAGCCTGCTGACCTGCAAGCGTTGCTTCCCGTTGGATGTAGGCATCTAGCTGATTTCTAGCCCTTATTGCCTGCTCTAGTTGCTCACTTTCTTCTGTTATACTTATATCTCTAAAGGCATCTATACCCATAAGTCTAACAGAAACCACTCCTTCAAAATTACCGTTTGTTAATGTTATCTGTTCTCCGTTTTCATCAAACAAATAAAACACCATTCTATCGTTTTCTAGATTATCTCGTTCGGCAATTCTTACTATTTCCTCTTGTTCTGCTTGTATAAAGGCATCATATAAATGAAGATATTGCACCATATTTTGATACTGACTTATCGGATTTAAGCCTCCCATAAGAACCCAAATGGATATAATCATCGTAACAAACATCGGCAAACATCCCGCCATCATTTTAACGCCGTTCTTTTTATTTAATTCTTGCTTTTTGGCTTGCAGTACTCTAGGGTTACCGCCAAACTGCTTCTCTAATTTTTCTATCTCGGGCTTTAGACTTTCGGTAATGCGTTGATTTTTTTTCATCTGTACCCGTTGATAAATATCAAGAGGCGATAAAATTAACTTTAAAAACAGAGTAAATATAATAACACGCACACCGTAATTGATAATTAAGGTGAGCGGACTGCCCTCTGCTAATAATAGCCACGACCAAATAAACCTTATAAAGCCACCCGGTATTTCTGCTTGGTATGCAAGCGATGATAAAAAATTAAACATAGTTTTTATAGGGCATAGTGCTTAGGATATAGTGCTTAGTTGTTGACTTATTTAACTCACTTAAATGGTATTCTTATTTATTGTTAAACAAATTCTTCATTATGCACTATGAACTAAGCACTATACACTAATTAGTAAAGCCATTTCGCTTTACCCTTTGGATTATCAGGCACTTTATCCACCCCACCTTTAGCTAAAGGGTTGCAACGCAATATTCTAACTGTGCCTAAAGCTAACCCTTTGATAACCCCCCATTCGTCTAACGCTTCTAACATATAGGTAGAACAAGTCGGCGAATAAATACACGATTTAGGAAGTATAGGCGAGATTGCCTTTTTATAAAACCAAATAAGCGATACAAACAACCACTTTAGCGTAATGATATAGAGAAATGCTTTCATTGTAATTTAATAGAGCTTCGCCCTAACTAATAACTCAGTTACTTTTTGTTCTAATCCCCTAAAAGATAGCTTGTCCGATTCCTGCCTAAGCGTAAATACAATTTGGGCCGTCTTAATATTTGGCAATAAACCTCTAACAATAGCACGCATTTGCCTTTTAAGCCTATTTCTAACAACAGCTTTACCAACTTTATTAGGTACAGAAAATCCCACTTTTAGATTTTTACTGGGCACATACACTAAAGCCACAAGCCCTCTACTTTGCCTAAGACCCTTGTTATAAACATAGGTAAACGAACCCCTTTTTGTTAAGCGATATTGTTTAGAAAGCATAGTGTTTGGTTAATGTTCAATGCACAACACTTAACGCACAATGGTTGATTTAGTAATAAGTAATAACTCTTAATTGAGCGTTGAACATTGTTTAATTGAGCGTTGCAATTACCCTAACGGTCTTACCGCTACATTTTTACGACCCTTACGGCGTCTTGCCGATAACACTTTACGACCTTGCGTTGTACGCATTCTTTGTCTAAATCCATGCACTTTATTTCTTGTGCGTTTCTTTGGTTGATATGTTCTTTTCATTTTGATTTTTATTTCCTTTTGATAATATATTTAAATGCAAATTTTTTGCAATAAAAAACTAGACCATAGACTTTACCTACAATCTAGTATATTATATAGTATGCTTTTATGCTAGTCAACGCTTTTTTATAACTGAAAAGCCACTATAACAAGTTTTTTATTTTTACTAAATTGCCATATATCACAAACCTAACTAAACACTCCGTCTACAAATTCATCGCTTTTGAATATTTCTATATCGTCTATACCTTCACCTACACCAATATAAACTACAGGCACTTCTAACTCGCACACAATCGGCAACACTACACCGCCCTTTGCCGTGCCGTCTAGCTTGGTTAAAATAATTCCGTCTATGTCGGTTGCTTCGTTAAAGACTTCTACCTGGCTTATAGCATTTTGACCTGTTGTCGCATCCAACACAATAAACTTTATAATACTCGTGCCTTCAGGAGCTTCTCGTTCTATAATGCGATTCATTTTTTCTAACTCGTTCATAAGGTTTTTCTTATTATGAAGTCTGCCGGCTGTATCTATAAGTAGCACATCAGTTTTTTGAGCCTTAAAGCTAGCGATGGCATCGTATACTACTGCTCCCGGGTCTGCACCTTCTGCGTGCTTTACTATACGCACCCCTGCCCGCTCTGCCCAAACGGTTAGCTGGTCTGCCGCTGCTGCCCTAAAGGTATCGGCGGCGACGATAGTAACGCTTTTACCTGCTCGGCTAATTCTAGCGGCAAGCTTACCAATCGCCGTAGTTTTACCAACACCATTAACACCCACAACCATCATAATCATCGGCATAGGAGGACGAGGCAACGGATGCTCGTCCAGCATATTTTTCATAAGAGTTTTAAGTTCCTCTTTAACAGGCTCTGTTGTGCGGATATGCTTTTTATCGACAACTTCTTTAAGCTCTTCTAGCAGTCTATCGGTAACGGTTGCTCCGATATCACTAGAGAGCAGTATCATTTCTAACTCGTCGTAAAAATCGTCATCTAGCACTCCGCCAGTGAACAACTTATCAAATTTATATGATATGGCACTTTTAGTTTTAGAAAGTGCCTGCTTTATTTTTGAAAAAATTCCCATATTTATATTAAATTTCCGCTACCGATACAGCTTCGGCGAGTTTTACTGATACTATTTTACTTACACCTTTTTCTTCCATTGTTACACCGTAAAGAGCATCAGCCAATTCCATTGTTGGCTTACGGTGAGTTATAACAATAAATTGAGTACCCGCACTAAATCTACGCAAATATTTAGCAAACCTGCCTGCGTTAGCATCGTCTAGTGCGGCCTCGATTTCGTCTAGAACGCAAAACGGCATTGGGCGCAATTTTAATATTGCAAATAAAATCGCTATTGCTGTTAATGCTCTTTCGCCACCGCTTAATAGTGATATTGTTTGAAGTTTTTTCTCAGGTGGTTGCGCTACGATTTCGATACCAGCTTCTAACGGATTTTCGCTCTCTAATAGCATTAAATCCGCTGTACCGCCATTAAATAATTCTCTAAATATTGTTACAAAGTTAGCCCTAATTGTTTCAAATTGATGAGTAAATCGGCTTAACATTTCTTTTGATAGATCGGCAATTATTTTTTCTAAATCGTCTTTAGCTTTTAAGAGGTCTTCTTTTTGCATATTAAGTGACGAATAATCCTCGTAAAGTGCCTTACACTGCTCTATCGAATCAATATTAACATGCCCTAGACTACTAATTTGCTTTTTAAGCTGACTCGCACTCGCCTCGCCCGCCACTGCGTCGTAACCATGCTCTTTATGTACCAAACACGCACCGTAAGTTAGCTCATACTCCTCTAGCACCCTTTGTTGCATATACTCTAACTCTGTATCTACTAATGCCAAAAGCCTTTCTTGCTCGGCTTTAGCTTCGTGAGCCTCTTGAATTTCTACTAAAATCTCGCCTCTATTCTTTTCTAAATCTACCAAATTCTCTTGTAGCTTTTCTTTTTGACTCTCAACCTGTGCTAATTTAGCTTCGATTTCCGCTACCAATTTAGCATCGCCTTTTTTCTCTTTACTTAAAATGCCTTTTAGCTCGGTGTCCGTCCTTTTAATTTGCTCTTTATTCTCTGCTAACTGCTGACTGTTATATTCAATTCTAGCACACAAATTAGTAGCCGTAAGTTGTAGGCGTTCTATATCCTGATTTATATGTACTATTTCGCCCTCTATATTATTAAGAGCAATTTTTGCCTCGGTATCCTTTTGCGACAACTCATCTCTTTTTGCTCTTAAAACATCGAATTTTGCTTTTTGCTCTATGTCGTGGCTAGTAGCATCGCTACGGCTTCTATTAACAATTTCCTCTAGCTTTTCTACAGAATTTATATCGTTTTCTATCGCTTCAATTCTCTCTATCGCCTCAGTTTGTTTAATCAGCAATTCTTCAATTGCCGTTTGGTTGGATAATAAATTTTCGGTAATAGCACTATGACTTTCTTTTTTAGCGGCAATTGTAACATCTAAACTGTGAATTTTTTCGCCTTGAGTTTTAAGGCTTTCTTTAGCGGATTCTAATATTTTTGCTTTAGCGTCTCTTAATGAAGTTGCCGACTTTATAGAGCTTTCTAGCTCTGTTGCTTTAGCACCAAATTCGGCAATTTCTTTATCGTATATAAATACATTTTCTAAGCTACTCCGCTTAGAACCACCAGTAATAGCACCCGATGTGTTAATAATGTCTCCCTCTAGTGTAACAATCCTAAAACTATAACCGCTTTTTTTAGCAAGTATAACAGCCGAATCCATATCTTTAACAATAACGGTGCTACCTAATAACCCCTTAAATACGCTTTCGTATTTTTTATCAAATTCAATCGCACCTAATGCTTCGCCCAACACCCCGTTTAATTTTAATAACGGTAAATATTGATTATCAATCCTACGGGGTTTAATAGAATTCATCGGTAAAAATGTAACTTGACCGTATCTTTTCTCTTTAAGATATGCGATTAAAAACTTGGCTTCTTCCTCGCTTTTAGTAACAATATTTTGAATACTGTTGCCAAAGGCAGTTGCAATAGCTGTTTCAAAGCCGTTTTTAACTTTTACTAATCCAGCAACAACTCCTTCAATTTTATTAGCTAAATCTGATCTTTCCTTAGCATCTCTCAGTAATTTTTTAGTAGGCATACCCAAAGCATCACTACTGTCTCTGGCAGCCGTAACCATATCTAGCTTAGCCTTAACACTGTGATACTCGCTTGATAATTTATCTAACTGATTAGCACACTCAGCAATCGTAGCTACTGCCTCGTTATGTATTGCCGTTTCACTATCAAGTGTCTCTTTAGCCTTTTTTAAACCATTTGTAAAGGTTTCAATTTCGCTAAGTAACGACTTATCGGTTTCGCTAAGCCCCTTAGTAGATGAATTCAAAAATTCTAAACGCTTTGCTAAATCCGCCTTTGTGGTGTTTAGTGCTTCTTTTTCGGCAAGCAACCTACCCATGTTAGCTTTAATATCAGCTAGCTTATCGGCCGCATTAACAACCTCTTGATGCCATTTTTCTAACTCACTCTCGCCCTTAGCCAACTCCTCAACAACTGTCAAATAATTTGTATTAGCTGTCTGTGCATTAACCTTTGCTAGTTCTAATTTTTGCGATAAATCATCTTTAACAACCGTACTTTTTTTAATATCACTTTCGCAAGCAGAGTATTCTCTTTTAGCGTTTTCTATCTCTAGCTGTAATCTATGCGACAACTCGGTTGTATTGGTAAGCCTTTCGTTAAGTAGCTTTAACTCGCCTTCTTCACGAGTAATATCAACTGTTAAATCTAAAATCTGTTGCCTAAATTCGCCTACCGATCTATCAACACTACTAATTTTTTCTATAGTTTCGTTATAACTAACGCTTAAATTCTCATTAGCTTTATTTTTATTATCTAAATTCGTCTGTGCCTCGTGTAGCTTTTCGGCAATAACCCGTTTAGCGTTAGACGCATTATCGTGCTGATGAATATAAATATTTATTTCGTGATGTCTTAACTGATCTCTAAGGTTTAAGTATCGCCTAGCATTTTGACTTTGGCGAGTAAGAGGTTCTAATTGCGATGCTTTTTCTCTAAGAATATCGCTAAGCCTAACTAGATTATCCGCAGTTCTTGCTAATTTTCTCTCACTCTCTAGCTTTTTAATTTTAAACTGAGTAATTCCCGCCGCTTCCTCGAAAATCGCTCGCCTATCATCCGGCTTAGCACTAAGTAGTTCATCAATTCGTCCTTGACCGATAATTGAATACCCTTCCCTACCCATATGAGCAGTTCTAAGTAGTTCCGATATATCCTTTAATCTACAGGTCTCTTTATTTAATCGATATTCGCTCTCGCCGTCTCTACTAAGACGACGGCTAATAACAACCTCTTTATAATCCAGCGTACTAAAAAGTCTAACGCCACTCTCATCCTCGGCATTATTAAAATATAAACTAACTTCAGCGTAGCTAAGCGACTTTCTTTTGCCTGCACCGTTAAAAATAACATCTGTCATACTAGAGCCTCTAAGAAGCTTAGCAGACTGCTCGCCCAGCACCCATCTAATTGCGTCAGCAACATTACTTTTACCACAACCATTAGGGCCGACAATCCCCGTAATCCCTGCCCCAAATCTTATATCGGTTCTATCCGCAAAAGACTTAAAACCTATTACTTCAACTTTTCGTAAATTTCTCACAACGCTGTTAATTATATATTAACCTAACTTTAATAGTCAAATGATATTCTTGTAGGAATTTGTAGTTCTAAAAAATCCTAATACAAAAGGGCGATTGTTTGGTCGCCCTTTTGTATTATATTTTATTAAGTTAAATTATTTCTACCATGTAGAAGTCCAACTGGAAGTATGCCTAACAAAGTGATTTGGCTCTACATTAAATACACCTTGCTCATTAGGTAATAATACAGGCAGAACTAAAAGAGAAGTTCCTTCTATCCTGCCAACAAAAGATTCTACTGCTGATGTAGGGTTATTACTTGAAAAACCAGACCCAAAAGCACTAAAATGAGTAACATTAAAGATAATAGTATTGCCAACTATAGTATAATTCCCTCCTAAAGAATAATCAGCCCAACTCCAAACATCAAAACCTATTTCGTGCTGTATATCAAATCTACCGCTATCGCATATCCAAACATTACTAAAAATTCTAACCTCTCTTTCACCCCAACCTATATTCAATCCGTAAATATCCGTTACAACCTGCCCCGAAGACCAGTGGGTACGCCTTGTCGGCACTCGAAAGAAAGACCACCAAATTTCGTCTGCCATATAGTAAATTCCACGCACTATATGATAATAATTACGGCTTCTTATAGCATTAAAGTTGATTTCTGTACCGCTAATACCATTTAAGAAATTAACTGCCGAAACAAAATTGTCTACTTCATTACGCATTTCTGCAAGAACCTCTTCTCTGTTACTGTTAGATATATCTAATAAACGCACATAGCTTGTAAACACTTGAATAAACTGCTCTTGAGTAAGTCCCCCCGAGGCGTTTAGACCTATATGCAGAATTCTGCCGATTTGTATTGTAGCGTATTCTATTTGCTCGTTATAAATTGCACGATGGAAATTTCTAAAGAAGTTAGCGTTCATAGCGTTTAGCATAGCACGCTCTGAGGCTTGTGCTCTAGGAGCAAGAGCCACAACATCGTCTATTAGTCTACGGGTAGCTCGCACATCAGAGCTAGCTACTACATTAGGCACAAAAACATTAGCAATAGCACCAAACGCATTAAAAGCAGCCGGAGTTAAAAGCTCCATTTGTGCCAGCATATCATCTCGCATACCGCCCATAATAGCTACAAATTCCGTTTCGTTTCTAAAATCCGGTGTATCTGCCATTAGCATAAAACGCATAGTGAAATTAAAGTTTAAGCGATATACCCCAATTAAAGCACCAAAAGCATCTAAGAAGGTAGTTCTGCCTAAATCTAAAACCTGCCTTACATAGCCTCTCATTTCGTTAAATTCTCTTATATCTGCATTATCAAAATATCTCCTATAGTTATTTATAACTCGTGTAGCAACACCATCTAAAGCATTAAGTAGCTCAAATAAAAACGCCGCTACATATCTACTAGGAACAGAAGCATTAGCCAAACTTTCAAAAAACTCCATTGCCTCTTGGTCTGTACGAATATCCATTGCCATATCTATAATGTCGAGAATTTCATTAACTTCCGTTTGAGTTATGCGAGCCTCTCTTAATGAATCTACAAAGCTAGTATGAGCAAGTCTTCTAGTGGTATTCCACCAGTCCGCTACTTCGCTATTCCAAAACAAATCATCTTCCATTATATCTAGGAAAATATCCAGCGTTTCTTCTAACCGAATTTGTGTTGCCCTATCATACTGAGGCATAGGTCTATCTGTCCAGTTATTACAAGCTACAAGCACCGTTATGCTTACAAGTAATACCGAAACAACTATAGCTATATTTCTTATAAATTTTTTCATGTTTTTTCTCCAAAATTTTTGTACCAAAAAATAGATACAAGAATAATTATACTCTATTAATACTATATTCGTCAAGCTGTTTTTTAGCTCAAAAAATCTTTTGACAGGCTTATTATATGTGTGATATGCTGAGTGCGTTCCAAAATTGCAAAGGTGCTTTTGTGGGTGTATTATAGCACTCAAATAAAGTGCCTTTTTTGTTTTTTGGAGCAAAAACTCTAAAGCGGAGTAAAATATAAATATGATAGAAGATATTACAACTCTTTTTGCCAGCGATGTATTTAGTGATGCCGTCATGCAAGAAAAGCTACCTAAAAACATTTATAAGGCATTAAAAAAATCGATTCAAAAAGGCACTCATCTAGAGCTTGATGTTGCTAATGTTGTGGCAGAAGCTATGAAAGATTGGGCAATCGAAAAGGGTGCTACGCATTTTACGCACTGGTTTCAGCCAATGACAGGCACAACAGCAGAAAAACATGACAGCTTTATAGCACCTGTAGATAACGGCAAAATAATTATGGAGTTTAGCGGTAGCTCGTTAGTTAAAGGTGAGCCTGACGCTTCTAGCTTTCCTAGTGGCGGATTGCGTTGTACATTTGAAGCCCGTGGCTACACAATATGGGATACAACAAGTAATGCTTTTGTAAAAGATGGCTCATTATATATTCCTACCGCTTTTTGCTCTTACGGTGGTGAGTCGCTAGATAAAAAAACTCCGCTATTACGCAGTATGCAGGTTATCTCTAAAGAAGCTACGCGAATATTAAAATTATTCGGTAACGACAGCGTAAAATCCGTTATTCCAACAGTTGGTCCCGAGCAAGAATATTTTTTAATCTGCAAACACCTTTATCAACAACGCCCCGATTTAGTTTTTACAGGCCGTACCCTATTAGGTGCTCCTCCGCCAAAGGGTCAAGAATTAGATGACCATTATTTTGGAGCAATTGAGCCTAAAATTTCTGCCTTTATGCAAGAGCTAGATAGAGAAATGTGGAAAAAAGGTATAGAGGCAAAAACCAAACATAACGAAACAGCACCTAGTCAATACGAAATTGCTCCTGTTTTTAATACAACTTCTGTTGCTACAGACCACAATCAACTTACTATGGAGCTTATCCGCACAATTGCCGATAAGCATAATTTGGTAGCACTGCTACACGAAAAACCTTTTAGCGGAGTTAACGGCTCCGGTAAGCATAACAACTGGTCGCTTGCTACCGATACAGGATTTAATCTCTTAGATGCCGGCGAAACTCCAAGTGAAAATGCTCAATTTTTATTGTTTTTGGTTGCGGTTATTAAAGCCATTGATGAGTATCAAGACTTATTGAGAGTAAGTGCTACAAGTGCAGGAAACGACCATAGACTCGGTGCTTACGAGGCTCCGCCGGCTATAATTTCGATGTTTTTAGGCGAAGAACTAACTGCTATTTTAGAAGCATTTGAAAACGGCACAGCCTACTGCCCTAAAACAAAAACTCAAATGGATATTGGTGCTAATGTACTACCTTACTTTCCAAAAGATAAAACCGACCGCAACCGCACCTCGCCTTTTGCTTTTACAGGCAATAAATTCGAGTTTAGAATGTTGGGATCGTCATTCAATACTGCAGGACCGAATATCGTACTAAATACTGCTGTTGCAGATGTTTTAAGCGAGTTTGCCAGCGTTTTAGAAAAAAGTAAAGACTTCAAAAAGGATTTAGCCAAACTTATTAAGACAACATTTAGCAATCACAAACGCATTGTTTTTAACGGCAATAATTATAGCGAAGAGTGGCAAGAAGAAGCTAAAAAAAGAGGGCTTTCAAACCTAAAATCAACAGTTGATGTTTTGCCTAAATTTATAGAGAAAACAAATATTGAGCTATTTGTTAAGCATAAGGTTTTTTCTGAGAACGAGATTCATTCTAGGTACGAAATTCTAATGAGTAGCTATGTTAAAACTATCCGTATAGAAGGTCTTACTATGCTAGATATAATTAAAAGACAAATCGTGCCTAGCATTATAGCATATCAAGACGAGTTAGCAAAAACACTAAAATCCAAAAAGTCTTGCGGCTCATTTGATGTATCTTTAGAAGAATTTATACTAGAACGCATCTCAAAGCTAAGCGGCAGTATGTTACAAAAGCTAATTACTCTTGATAGAAATTTATTCTATCCACTACAAGATAATAATATAGCCAAAGTCGCCACTTATTACCGTGATGTAACGCTTAACACAATGAACGAACTCCGCCGTATAGTAGACGAATTAGAAACTATGGTAGCAGCTAAGCACTGGCCTATCCCCACTTATGCAGAGTTACTTTTTAATTTATAATTTCAACAATATTAAAAAAGCACTCCAAAAAGTTGGAGTGCTTTTTTATATTTTGGTGCGGACGAAAGGACTTGAACCTTCACTCTCGCGAACCAGATTCTAAGTCTGGCGTGTCTGCCATTCCACCACGTCCGCAAAGATTTTGTGGGGGCGAGAGGTACGAATATCAGTATATGCATTTTTAATTAAAAATGCAACTACTTTTTTAGAAAAATTTATTGATTTTTACTTTACAAATATTTATAGCTATGCTAAACTAATCTTATTGTAATAATGCAAGGGATGCTTCTTGCATATTTTTTAATGAACATTAGAAAGGAGTCTTATTATGCTAAAAAAAATATCGACTGTTCCGTCTCCTAAAAAACTTAAAGAAGAAATTCCTATCTCAGACTCTTTAGTAAGACAAAAAGCACTTAGAGATAAAGAAATTAAAAATATAATCGCAGGGCGTGATAACCGCAAACTTGTGATAATCGGACCGTGCTCAGCAGATAATGAGGACGCTGTTTGTGATTATGTTAATAGATTAGCAAAACTAAGCGAAGAGGTTAATAAACAACTAATGATTATTCCTCGCATCTATACGGGAAAACCTCGTACAAAGGGCGAAGGATATAAAGGGATTTTCCATAGCCCGAAACCTGGCGAAGGCACTTTTATATCGGCTGGTCTTACTGCAATGCGACAAATGCTAGTGCGTGTTATGGCAGAGAGCGGTTTAGGTACAGCTGATGAGATGCTATATCCTGAGAACTACGACTATGTGGACGATTTATTAAGCTATATAACCGTTGGTGCTAGAAGCAGCGAAAATCAACATCACCGAGAGGTTGCTAGTGGCATTGATGTTGCTATCGGCATTAAAAACCCTATGAACGGTAGCCTTACTACTCTACTTAATTCTATATATGCAGCGCAAATCCCTAGCGAGTTTAAATATAGAGGTCATCAAGTTAAAGCTGACGGTAACGAGTTTGCCCACGCTATCTTGCGTGGAGCTGTTGATAGACGAGGCAACAATGTGCAAAATTATCACTATGACGATGTTGTTAAGTTTGTTAGCGATTACGAAAAAGAGGGCTTAAAAAACCCCGGCATTATTATAGATGTTAATCATTCTAATTCCGATAAAAAAGCTCTCGAGCAAATAAGAGTTGTAAAGGAAATTTTATTCAATCTAAAACAAGGTTCTACCTATACCAAATATTTTAAGGGCTTTTTAATTGAAAGTTACATAGAGGACGGCCGTCAAGAAATCGGCGAAAATATCTATGGTAAGTCAATTACAGACGAATGCTTGGGTTGGGAAAAAACCAAAAAACTAATTTATGAAATAGCAAGCAGTGTTTAATTTTTAGCATACAACCAACAACATATTAAAAGGTATAAAATGGCAGAAGTTTTCGAATTTGAAATATTAAGCAAAAAAGAAATATCACTAAGATATATATTGGATTATTTTAGAAAAATAAATTTTGTGCTTAATTCAATAAAATCGTTAAGGACTGGGAATATTCAAACGAAAAAATAGATTTGATAATTTATTCAATTTATAAATAATAAATCTATATTATCGACTACAGCATTTTTAGCGAAAGCATAGTTTTCGAAACATAATTAAATAATTATCTACATTCAAAAATGGTTGATTTATTTAGCAATAAGTCAACCATTTTTGAGTTTTCAATTTTAAGTTTTAAGTAACATAAACCCCTACTTAGCCCTTTCCATATAGGTGCCGGTACGAGTATCGATACGAATTTTTTCGCCTTGATTTACAAACAATGGTACTAAAAGGCTAGCACCAGTTTCTAGTTTAGCGGGTTTATTACCAGCTTTACTGGTGTCACCTTGAACACCGGGTTCACATTCTGTTATAACAAGCTCAACAAACATCTGTGGTTCAACCGAGAATGCAACACCATTATAAAACTGAACTGTTACCATCATTTCCTCTTTTGTATATTGCATAGCATCCTCAACTATATCAAAATTAAGTGGAAGCATCTCAAAAGATTCCATATCCATAAAATAATATAACCCATCATCGTTATACGAATATTGCATTTCTTTTTTCTCTATTCTAGCGTTTTCGTACTTTTCGCTAGGATTAAATGTGCGTTCTAAAACCTGTCCAGTCATTACATTTTTAATTTTAGCTCGCACAAATGCCGCACCCTTACCGGGCTTCACATGTTGAAAGTCTACAATTGAGTAAACCTTTCCGTCGATTTCTACAGTGATTCCTTTTCTAAAATCTCCTGCCATTACCATAAGTATATTACCTTCCTATATTATATTAAAGTGAATTTTATTTCGCTTGAAATCCCAATTCTTTTATAGTATAAACTCCTTTTTTGTTGCCGTCAAGTTCTCAATACCGTCTTCTTTTATTACTATCATATCCTCTATTCTAACACCACCAACACCCTCTATGTAGATACCAGGCTCTACTGTAACTACCATACCGGGCAAAAGCATATCTTCTTTATGCTCAGATAAAAATGGACTTTCGTGTACATTAAGCCCAATACCGTGCCCTAAACTATGCGAAAACTCTTTCTCGTAATCATTTGCTTTTATAAATTCTCTAGCAAGTGCGTCCGCCTCTTTACAAGTGATTCCAGCCTTAAGGTACTTTAACACATATTCCTGAGCATCAAGTACAGTATTATAAATGTATTGCATCTTCTCACTAGGTTCGCCTAAACAAAATGTACGAGTCATATCAGAATTATAACCATCTATCCTAACACCAAAATCAATGAGCACTACATCGTTTTTAACAAATTTTCTATCGCTTGCTTTGTGATGAGGAATGCTAGCATTTTCTGAAAAGCAAACAATCGGTTCGAAAGCCATATCGTCTGCACCTAATTTAAGAGATTCTATTATAAGAGCAGTTTTAACTTCTTTTTCGGTAATACCAGGCTTTATAATCGTAGCTACCACTTTATCAAAAACCTTTTCGGCTACCGCTTGACACGCTCTGATTTTAGTAATTTCATAATCAGATTTAATCAAGCGTTCTTTATCTATGAATTCGCTTGCTTCTTTAAAAGTAAAATCCACAAGTTCTTTTTTAAGATTTTTAAAAGCACCAACACTAACAAAATTATCCTCATAACCTAATGTTTTAACAGCTAGTGTCTTAAGATCAGCAGAGATTGCTTCTAAATAATCTTTAGCCTTTACAATTTTAACTTCAAAGTCCTTAACTTTTGCTATGGCCGATTCGCCATATCTAGCGTCTGTATAAAAAATCTTTCTGTCTTTGTGCAATAATACAGAGCCCCAAGAAGCATTGAATTTTGTAAAATAAAATCTATTAACAGGACTATTTACTATAAAAGCATCTATTTTTTGTGTAAACAAGTTTTTTACCATAGTGCAATTATAGCATTTATACTAAGCTTTAGCAAATGATTTTACGCTATATCCTAACTATTTCTACTTTGTCATTTACAAAACAATTTTGATAAATATCATTCTTTATAAAATAACAGGTAAAAGATAAAAAGTTCGGTTATTAATTTACATTTATAAAATCAACACTTTTTACTTTCCACTATATTTCATCAAAGCTAATTAAAACACTTGGCAATTTATTTATTAACCATAAATCTTCTAATTTGTCTTTTTTATTTTTTAGCATAAAGGCTTCAGTTTTTATTACTTTATATCCGACTTGGCTATTGTTTGCTTCTGTTAGCAAACACTCAACTAATTTATCTGCCCGCAAATTTAGATTACCGCAAAGAAGTAAAAAGTTATATTTTTTACCATCCCCACTTAAATCCAATATTCTGTCTCTAACATCTTTACTAACGATTTCTTTTCTTTCTCTTCCTCTATCCTTTACCATTTTTTCAAAATCCATATTAAAGGTTTTTGAAGATAAAATTTTATCTAAAATCGGTTTTAGATCTATTTCTTTATCTAATTCAACTTCGTAGCGTGCCACTGCTAAAACGCTAGCAAAATTTGGATTATTTACAGCAGCTTTTGCACTTAAAATTTTTATACCATTAGGTAGTGTCTTACTAAGATTTTTTATAACAACTTCAGCACTATCGTTAGTATCCACACATACATATTCTGCCCTACTTTCTAACCCTACTGCTAACGGACTACTAAAAAATACCAACATATGAGGATTAAATCCTGTGCTGTATTTTACTTTAACTTTTGCCCGCCTTAGTGCCATATTAAAACACCGCATAACATCTAAATGTGCCATAAAGCTTGCCGGATTTAATTTTTCAAATTTTAGAATTATCACAGCTTAACCACCTCAATAAACGCTCTTTCTCTTTCATCTTTAAAAAACTCATCACTAATACCGATGTTTATTATGCTCCATGGGAGTGGAGTTTCAAAGTCTTTTTGAGCGGTATATTTATCTAAATTTATTCCTTCATTATTAAATGCTTCTACCCATTTTTCGTAATTAAAAAACTCTGTCCAACCGTCGAATTTGATGCCTAAGCTGTGTGCTTTTTCTAAAACCTTAGCAATCTCGCTTCCACCTCTACTTAATCCTGCTTCTACTTTTGATGTGCCTGGGTCGTGAAAAGCAACCTTTACTCCCATCTTTTTTAAGCGGTCTTTTAGCTCATTTTGTGTTTTTATAATATCTTCGTAGCTTAGTTGTACCTCCCACTGAAACGGAGTGTACGGTTTTGGTACAAAAGTTGATAGAGCAAACCTTAGTGATAAACTTCTTTTTGTTTTAGAATGCTTTTTGTAATGAGTTTTTATTTTTCTGGCTAGTTCAACTATCGCATCTAAATCCTCTTGTGTTTCGCTTGGCAGTCCAATCATAAAATACAGCTTAACAGCATCGTAGCCCATCTTAAAAGCATTTTCTAAACCGTTAAAAATATCGTCCTCTGTAATTCCTTTTTTTATAACATCTCTAAGTCGTTGACTGCCTGCCTCGGGAGCAAAGGTTAGCGAGCTTTTACGACTCTCATCTGCGTGGCTTGCCATAAACGCATCCAGCCTTGTTGATGGAAGTGATAAATTTACATTAGCATCGCTACACATAGGCTTTAATTGTTCTATTAAATTTTGTAAATTCGGATAATCGCTTGTACTCAAAGACGATAAACTCATCTCCTCATAACCGGTTTTTTCGATAAGCTCTTTTGCAATCTCTGTTAATTTTTCGCTACTTCTAAACCTAACGGGACGAGAAACAAACCCTGCTTGGCAAAACCTACATCCTCTAAAGCACCCTCTAAAAATTTCTAAAACTGCTCTGTTATGTACTGCTTCTACGCTAGGTAAAATCGGATTAGTTGGATAATAAACATTATCTAAATCCTTAACAACTGTTTTTTTAATCTTTTGATTAGGATTTTTAGAGTGTTCCTCGCTATGAATACTCGGTACAAAAACACCCTCTAAACTAGCGACTTCTTTTAGAAAATCGTTCTTTATTTTTGTTTTAGTATCGCTTTGTGTCTTAATCTCCACATACAAATCAGCAATTTTATTTATAACTTCTTCAGCCTCACCAATAACAATTAAATCAAAAAAATCAGCCATTGGCATAGGATTCAGTAGCCCCATACCGCCACCGATAATAATTGGGTCCGTTGCCTTTCTGTCTTTAGCCCTAAGCTTTAGCCCTGCTAACTCTAGCATATATAACACATTAGTAAAATTTAACTCACTTGCTACACTAAACCCTAACATATCAAAATCTCTTGCTATTGTTTTACTTTGCAAAGAAAACAATTCAATGTCATTTTCTTTCATCACCTCGCCCATATCAGGCCATGGAGCAAAGCATAATTCGCAATTAGTATCACTTCTTTCATTAAGTATCCCATATAAAATCTTAATTCCAAGATTACTCATACCAACCTCGTACACATCGCAAAATCCCAATAAAAAATTGAAGCTGGCATCAGTCTTTGTCTCTACCGCTCCAAATTCTCCTCCGGCATATCTTGCCGGCTTTGATACTTTTTTTAGAATTTTGTTTATTTTTTGGGTTAGCATAAATTATTTAGGCACAAGTATATTTTAACAAAGATAACTAATTAAAACAACTATTTGTTGCTAAAGAGAATGCCAGTAAATCTAAAATATTTTTAGTTAGTTCCCTAAAATGAGAAAAATATTTTTTCTACCAACCAAAAAGGGTTCTTATGAGTTATAATAATGTAAGAACTTTATGAATACGAAGATGTGGAACTAGAAATACTAATGCAAAATTTAAAAAATGGCGATATAGACGCATTAAAAGGCATTTATACAATAATGAATAAAAGTGTCTATCTTTTAGCGTACTCTATTTTAGGTAGCGAAAAAGCTAAGGATATACTGCAAGAAACCTTTATAAAGGTAGCTCAAAACATTAAAAGCTATAAAGCTAATAATGCTTCTGCTTGGATTTGTAAAATTGCCCGTAACCTAAGTTATACAGAGTACACAAAGAGTAAGAGAACTGTCAGTATAGAAGTGTTTGAGGAAAACTTATTCGATAAAAATAATAATGAAAATTTATGGATAGAAAACATTTTATTAAGAGATGCGATTTTGACGCTAGATATATTAGAGAGAGAAGCTGTAATACTTTTTGCTTTAGATAAATATAAACACAGAGAAATTGCGAAAATTTTAGATAAACCCGTAGGAACAGTTAAGTGGCTATATAGTAGAGCCATTAAAAAACTTAAAAAATATATGGAGGAGAAAAACAATGACAACTGAAAATATAAAAAAAATACTAGTCGATGAAATTAAAAACATATCAGTTCCTAATATGTGGGGCAATATAAAAATTGCAAATTTGCAACCGATTGAGCAGTCTTTTTTAGATATTACAAATGAAAATCAAATGGCTACTAAAAAGCGTACTCATAAAAAACTAGGAGTTATACTTGGTACCTTAGTACCTGTAGCAACAGGATTAGTGATTTTCTTTACGCTAGTATTACCTGCTCTTTTGCCTATCACTGTTTTGCCACCAACATATCATCCGGATCCAAGAGCCGAGGAGGCTAGGAGGGCTCAAGCTCAATTAAACCAACAAGTAAAAAAAGCTATAGAAATTCAAGAAAATATATATACTGCAAGCGAATTAAACGGTGGGTTTATAGTAAGCACTAATCCTTCTGCTTTTTCGTCATTAAGCTACTATCAACAAGAAAACGAACAATATAGCACCAACGATACAGTAGAATTTAATATAAAGGATTTTGCAACAGAAATTTTTACAAGTAGAGGTACAGTAATAAGGCCAATTACCTTAAATCACATCAACCCCTACATTATAGATATTTTTATGTTTAGCCAAGTTAAACTTTCACTTTTAGAATCATTTGGAAGTGAAGCATTAGAAAAAATATTTGATTTAGAGTTTGATAGATGCCCCGAATTTATGTCTATCTTTAGGCGAGGCGGAGGTGGTGCATGGCAACATTTTATTCCGTACTATGCTAGCTTTTCGGGATTTGATGAAGAAACCGGCAAATCCTATATGACTGCTGTCGGTAGAGAAGCGGGTGGTCAAGCGTATTTTAGTGGGATATTTTATCTAACCTATTTTACAATAGGGTTTTCGTTTAATAAACATAACGATTTTTCTATATCAATATCATATAGGCGATATAATGATGACGGAATATTACTTCATAAAGGAGTTGATATATTTGACGCTTTTACTCAATCTCTTGTTAGGGTTCAATATAATGCAACATTACCCAATGCAACTAGAGTCTTTGTTGTAAGAGATACCGTTTTTTTAAGAGAAGGTCTAACTGACAGCGAAAGAGAAGTTTTAATTAACTTTGTTTTTAATCATCATAGAGATACAGAGGAAAAAATTGAAGCTTTAATAGCTGAAAATTTAAGACTAGCTCAAATAGTTAGAGATTTTGAGGAATATCAAGAACAGCAAAAAACAAATGAAAATTATTACAATGAGCAAAACAATGCTAGTAGCTATGCGGATAACTCCGATATTCCTCTAACAAAAGCCCGCCACCCATACCCTCATTTAGTAGAAATGGATTTTAATAAGCTAAGAATACTACGAGGTGTTAGTTAAAATAGGCTTCCGCCTACAAAAAGGAGAAAAATAATGAACAAACAAACAAAAAGAAAAATCACATCAATCATGCTAGTAATTATACTGGCACTAACAATCGGACTGTTTACTATCGCTTGCTATAGAGAGATAGATAGTAATCAAACAAGTCCTCCACAAAGCGATAGCACCTACAAAAACGGCGACATCGAAATCCCGCCGGTAAATTACGATTTTTTTCGCATACAGAATAATCGCTTGTTGGGTTTTACAGAATTGGGCGGAGGGCAAACCGAGGTTACAATTCCAGCCTCCGTTACTACTATTGCTATGCATGCTTTTACTCCTAGATGGACGGAACCGGCTAATCCTATTTGGGCGGTTAGAGATGTGTATTTTGAAAATGGTAGCCAACTAAATACAATAGAAAATCATGCTTTTATGCAACAAGCGGGCATTCCGTCTAATCTTCGCAAGATAACCTTTAATTCAGATAGCCAGTTAAGAACAATAGGAAACAGAGCCTTTTATAATCTAACTAATCTTAACAATTTTATTATTCCTAAAGGCGTTACAAGCATTGGAGCTGAGGCGTTTAGAAATACAACATCTTTAACTAGCATCACAATTCCTGCTAGCGTTACGAGTATAGGAGGTATGGCTTTTGCCGGCACTACAAGGCTATTAACTCTTGAAGTAGATGAAGGTAGCGAACATTTTGTTGCTATCGGCGGAGTTGTTTATAACATAAGTGCAACAACTGCTATAGCATCACCAGGTGGACTAAGAAATGCAGTTATTCCTAATACTGTTACGGATTTGGGTTGTGCGAGAAACACAACTTTAGGTAGGGCTGTTTTTGTAGATATGCGTACTGTAACCTTTGAACCAAATAGTCAGCTAGAATTTATCGGTAGTGGCACATTTAATACTGGAGTGCTTACTAGTATTACAATTCCTAGAAGCGTAACTGAAATTGGAAACTTTGTATTCGGATTTCCTAGAGGTGTTCCGGGTGCGGAAGCGACTCTAAACTCTGTAGTTTTTGAGGAGGGCAGTCGCCTAACAACAATAGGAGATATGGCATTTAGTGGCAATCGAACAATGTCTAGTTTAACTATTCCTGCTTCTGTTACAACTATGGGAACAAGAATATTTGATTGGTGGGGATGGATTCAAACAATATATGTACAAGGACACACCGAAAGACCAAATGGTTGGGCAACTAATTGGAGAGGTAGTGGTCAACCTACAGTAGTATGGGGAGCATAGAAAAATATAAGAATGCTATATAAAAAATTGAGGCTAGTATTAGCCTCAATTTTTTATATAGCATTCTTAATTATAAATTCAGACTTATTAGTTGTTTTTACAAGAATCAAATAAAATAATATTTATAATTTGAAAAATCACCCCGTCAAATTGCCCGCTTTTAGTAACGAATAAATACACTCACTTAACTGCCTTGGCGGAACGGTTTCTATACGCACAACCCTAGCACCTCTTATATAAAGATTGCCTCTAACGGGAACAAAATCACTGCCTTTATAAATTTTGGCAGACTTTAGAGTAAGCGTTTGGTCTTCGATACTAAAATCTGTCGGAGTAAATTCTAAAACTATACTGTATTCGCCTAAAAAGTAAGAAGCGTACTCATATAGCCCGCTAACCTCACCAAAAACCAGCTTAAAATTATGTTCTTTTAGATGTTGCTTAAATAGACACGCATTTACAACCGTACCACTAACCCTTTTAATTTCGTTAGAAACCTTTTCTAAATCGGTAGCAAAATAAGACGGACGCCTAATTTGTAAAATCGGTTGTTCGTTAAGATTCAAATTTTTAAGATACGAGCATTTTGTAGGTATCTCAATCGGATGCAAAACACCTATGCTACAACTTTCACTCAATTCAATCGGACAATTATCTAAATTACAAACCGTCTCGCCTTCTACAACAATAATATCAACCAAAGCATCGTTTTCATATACGCTAAAAAATAAATCGTTAGCTAATTTATTAAACTCTACATCAATTTTAATTCTTTCTAAAAATTCACTGCACACTAAAGTTTTGCCGTCAGTTAAACAACATTCTAATTCTTCTAAAGCAGTTTGCGGAGGCTTTTGAGGCTTAGCTTTATCTCTATCGTTATGAGAATTAATGAGTCCTCTAATAAAAGCATTGGGGTCAGTATCTTGAACTCTTTCTAAAAACTTTTCGCATTCTGTTTCGGTTTTGTAAAGTAACGCAAGCCTAACAATCGCTTCTCTTTTTCTAGTGTCCCCATTAGCATAACTATCGCCAAAGAGATAATTTATATCAATTTTATTAGCAATCAGTAGCTTTCTTATAGCAGATTTATTAAGACCAGCACCATAAAGTAGCTTATCAATAAGTATAACAGCACTTCTAGCTATATCGGCTTTAACTAATACGCCAAAAGCAGTAAACGATGGGTCTAACTCTATAAGTAATTTAGCAACTCCAAAAAAATCACCCTCTGCTCTTTTTAGAATATAAGCTGTTGCACCCTTTTGCCAAACCGATAGCATACTATCGCCGATAAAGCTTTCTACCGCCACTTTCATAACTGTATTGCTATCTAAGTTAGCCACTTCCGCTAGTTCTAAAAATAAATTAAAATACCCCGAATCTAGGTCGTGAAGACCTAAACTAGAAGTTATAAAATCCTTAGGCTCGGGGCTGACATACCCGTGCTTTAATGCCTTAAAAAGTGAGACAAATGAAGTGTCAGTAAGTAATTTATGTAAAAAAACACTTGCTGTATCTAAATTAAACTCGGTGGCGAAAAACTGCTTCCCGAGCCTATCGGCATCGATAACAGTAACAAATTTTGCTTCTTTTTGCATTATTTCCTTTTCGCCTTTTTCTATCATACTAAATAAAATCCACTAAACATCCAAAAACAAAAAAACAGTCCATTGTGAACCGCTTTTATATAATAAGATTGTACCATATCAGTATCTTTAAGGCAACCTCTTTTTATAAAATTTTTAGGACTAATTTTAATGTTGTTTGAAAAAAATCGTTTGACAGTCAAATTGCTTTTTTGTTAAACTAAAAAATAGTTTGGCAATCAAACTATTTCTTAGGAGAATATATCATGACAAAATTTATTATTTCAACAGATAGTTGTGCTGACTATCTAAAAAGCGAAATGAACGAGCAAAACATTTATTGCCTTCCTATAAAAAGGATTCACGGCGATAAAGTATACGAAGAACTTTATGACAAACCCGAAGAATTCGATGAATTTTATGAGGGTGTAAAAAGCGGGAAATTATCTTCCACTTCGCAAACCAATCCAGAGGAATTTTTGGAATATTTTAATGCTCTCCTTAGCGAAGAATCCGAGGGCGATATAATTCATATAACACTATCTAGCGGAATATCAGGTACATATAACAGTGCTGTGCTGGCTAGTAACGAAATAAACGAAAAACTAACTAATCGCAAAATCTACATAGTGGATAGCCTGATGGCTACAGTTGGGCAAATGATGCTCGTAGAAAAGTTACTAGAATTAAACGGTACAATAGATTCTGGTAAAGCAATAAAAATTGTAGAGGAAATGCGTAATAATCAGCAGGCATTCTTTATGGTGGACGATCTTAACCATCTTAAAAGAGGCGGTAGAATTAGTGCTACAAAAGCATTGCTTGGAACTATTTTGGGAGTTAAACCAATTCTTACATTTAATAAGCAAGGTAAAATTGTCCCTTGTGAAAAAGCTAAAGGCAACATAAAGGCTATTAAAACCATTTTAGAACTAGCCGAAAAACACAAAGACCCTCAAAATGCTGATTTTTCTAAAGAAACTGCGTATATTGTAAGAACTTCTAAAAGCGACTCATACGAAAATCTTAAAACTGCTGTAATAAACGCTTATCCTAATATCAATTTAAAAGAAGTTATTGTAGGTCCTGTTGTTGGCACTCATTTAGGTTGTGGCGGTATCGGTTTTGTATTTATTGGTAAACCTAGGTTAGATCTTGCTCAGTGAACAAAAGAGAAGGGTGAGATAAGTGTTGATTGTGAGCTTCTTAACGATTTTATGGTAGATACTTTTTACTCTATTTTACACGAGGAGGAGCGGGCATTAGAGCACCTTTCTAACGGCAAACTGACGCTAAAAGAAATTCATCTCATTGAAGCCGTCTATAAAGAAGAACAAAAAAGCAATAATACTTTTTCGGGTGTGGCAAATAATTTAAGGATTAGTCTTGGCACACTCACCGAAGCTTATAAAAAGCTAGAAAAAAAAGGCTATCTTACTAAAAAGCAAGATAAATACGACAAAAGGGTTTATTACATTATGCCTACTCCAATTGCTCTACTTATAAATGACGAGCATACAAAATGGCACAAATCACTTATAGATGCTATGATAAAAACAATCCCTGAAAATGATTTGCCAAATTTTATCTTAGCAATAAAAAATCTGAGGGACTTTTTTAGGCAATAAGAAATCAACAATGAGCAATGAGGGAAATGAGAAATTAAGGACTTATAAACATATATCAAATAAAATTAAGTATTTAAGTATTTATAATTAAAACACAATAATTTCTCATTCGCCTCATTTCTAATTTCTCATTGAATTTCCCTATTGACAACCATTCCTTACTACTATATACTATCAACTGTAGACAACTTATTTAGAATTTTTAGGAGAATTTATGATTATGGCAAAAGCAACAAATACAAATCAAACGCTCTTCCCTATGTGGGAAGGCTTTAATGAAGGCTCGTGGCAAAAAGAAATTGATGTGCGAGATTTTATTCAAAAAAATTATACGCCTTATATCGGCGGTGATGAGTTTTTATCCCCTATTTCAAAAAAATCTGAAGTTCTTCTAAAAAAATACGAAGACTTACTTTTAGAAGAAAAAAAGAGAGGCGGAGTTTATGATATAGACACCGAAAATATTGCCTCTCTTCTTAGCTTTAAGCCGGGATATCTGGATAAAGAAAACGAGGAAATTGTAGGCTTTCAAACAGACCATCCGCTAAAACGCATTGTAAATCCGTTCGGCGGAATGCGTATGGCAAAATCGGCTTGTGAAGCATACGGATACACTATTTCTCCTAACATCGAAAATATTTTTAATTATAAAACCACTCATAACGACGGTGTTTTTAGAGTATATACTCAAGAAATGCTCAAACTTCGTAAAAGTGGGATTCTAACGGGACTACCCGATGCGTACGGCAGAGGCAGGATTATCGGCGATTATCGCCGTGTTGCTCTATACGGTGTAGATATGCTGGTAGAACATAAAAATAAAGATTTTTTAGAGCTAGAAAAAGGCGATATGGACGAAGGTAAAATTCGTTTACGAGAGGATATTCACCGCCAAACTGCCTTTTTAAAAAAATTAAAAGGAATGGCTGAAATGTACGGACACGATATATCTAAGCCTGCTACTACCGCTAAAGAAGCAATTCAATGGACATATTATGCTTATTTAGGTGCAATTAAAGAACAAAACGGTGCCGCTATGAGCTTAGGACGGGTTAGCACATTCTTAGATATTTATATCGAAAAAGATATTAAAGCCGGTATAATTACAGAACTAGAGGCACAAGAGCTTATCGACCAATTTGTATTAAAGCTAAGAATGGCACGCCAATTAAGAACTCCCGACTATAACGAACTATTCGCAGGCGACCCAACATGGGTAACCGAGGCAATCGGCGGTACAGGTACAGACGGAAGAACTCTTGTAACCCGTACTTCTTTTAGGTTTATGCACTCACTTTATAATCTAAAGCCTGCTCCAGAGCCTAACATCACAGTGCTATGGGCACAAGATTTGCCTGAGAATTTTAAGACTTATTGCTCTAAGGTTTCAATCGAAACCTCTAGTATTCAGTACGAAAACGATGATTTGATGCGTCCCGTATACGGCGACGATTACGGCATTTCTTGTTGCGTTTCTGCCATGACGCTAGGTAAACAAATGCAATACTTTGGTGCTAGATGTAATTTAGCTAAGTTATTATTGGTTGCTTTGAACGGCGGAAGAGACGAGCTTACAGGCGAAAGTGTAGGGCTTGATATGGAACCAATAAATAGTGGCAAATTAGACTATGATGTTGTGCTAAAACGCTATCTTAAATATATCGATTGGCTTGCTAAAGCGTATGTAAATACAATGAATGTAATTCATTATATGCACGACAAATACGCTTACGAAAAATTGCAAATGAGCCTTCACGATACTGTAGTAGAAAGGCTTATGGCTTTTGGAATTGCAGGTCTTTCAGTTTGCGCAGATAGCTTAAGTGCCATAAAATATGCGTCAGTTACTCCTATAGTAGACGAAACAGGTTTAATCACAGAATATAAAACCGAAGGCGAATTTCCAAAATTCGGTAATGATGACTGCCGAGTGGACGACATCGCCGCTTATCTTGTAAAATATTTCTACGAGGAACTTATTAAAACTAAGGCATATCGAGAAAGCGTTCATACCCTTAGTATTCTTACAATTACCTCTAATGTAATGTATGGTTTAAAAACAGGTAGCACACCCTGTGGTCGCAAAAGTGGAGAAGCATTTGCCCCGGGTGCTAATCCCCTACACAACCGAGAAAAGCACGGAGCGCTGGCCAGTCTTAATTCAGTTGCAAAACTTGATTACAAATATTGCCGAGACGGAATCTCTAACACCTTTAATGTTTCGCCAAGCTACTTAGGCAAAAACAACGCAACAGTACAGAAGAATTTGTCTACAATCCTAGACGGCTATTTCCGTAGTGGCGGACATCATCTAAACATAAATGTTTTCGATAGAGAAACTCTGTTAGAAGCACATAAAGTTCCCGAAAAATTCCCATTCTTAACAATCCGAGTATCAGGCTATGCCGTAAAATTCGGAGTATTAAGCACAAAGCATAGACAAGAAGTATTAGATAGAACTTTCTTTGATAAAGGATAAACTAGATTTATATTGAAATTGATGAATAAAAAAATGGATGCTGATAGATTTATCAACATCCATTTTTCTTAGGATTCTACTCTCTGCCTACTAGATAGTCTAGTGAGCAATCGAGAGCTTCGGAAATTCTTAGTAGGCTATCAAGGCTTGGTTCACTTACGCCGTTAATCCAGTTATAATAATTACCTGTATTCATTTTTGTTTTTCTACTTAATCCATACAATGTAAATCCTTTTGCTTCTACTGCACTACGAAACCACTCCGAAAATGGCGGACGCTGTTTAGGTGCTGTTAAATAATTTTCTTGTTCTATTCCTAATAAAAATTCTAAAGAGCATTTAAAATAATCTGCAAGTTTTATAAGATTATAAACAGACGGCACAAAATTTATTTTACCTGTAAGCCAATCATAAATACTTTTTTCGCTACAACTAATATTTTGACTTAATTTTTTTACAGTAATATTGTTTTCAAAGATAAGTTCTTTTAGCCTTTCGCTAAATTGTGCTATAGTATCCATTTTTTCGACAACCTCTTACAAAATATACTACCTCGACTTTCTTATAAATTATTGACTTTGAGAAAGTTAGGGTAGTATAATTATATCAACAGCTTCCCCATATATAGTTGTTAATATACTAAGGAGGTTAATCAAATGAAGAATGAAATAAAATACATTAGAGATGAAATGCTAAAGAACTTAAAAAACAACAAAGAATTTGAAAATACAGTTGTAGCAGAAATTGACGGCTGTAATGTAGCAATAGCAGACATCGCACTACCGGCTACTAATAATCAAAATCAAGTTTACCGTTTAATAATTATTAAACATAACTAAAAAACTGTACTACATAATTATTCTCAAATAATAATAGGTTTAATAAACTCATAATTGGTTGTACGTTAATAAATTTGACATTATTGGTTACAATATGCTATACTGATATTGTAATTATGGCTATCAAAAAACCTACACAACTTTCATTAAATGTCGCTTCTATCGAAACGCTGGGGACGCTTGATGGTCCGGGGCTACGAACCATTATATTTTTTAAAGGCTGTCCGCTTAGATGTAAATACTGCCATAATGCTGATATGTTGTCTTTTGAGGGTGGGGAAAAATGGACAATTGATAGTTTAGTAACAAAATGTATTAAATATAAAAATTTCTACGGAGAGAATGGCGGGGTTACACTTAGCGGCGGCGAGCCGTTGACACAGCAATCCCCCTCTCTTGTGCTACTTATAAAGGAATTGCAAAAAAAAGATATTCATGTAGTGTTAGATACATCGGGTTTTCCATTTAGCGAAGAAGTTTTGTCAGTGGTTGATTTAGTTATTTTAGATGTAAAGCACACCGATAAAGAGGCTTACTTAGATTTAGTAGGTGTGCCGATTGATGATTGTTTAAAATCGTTAGAATATCTTAAAAAAATCGGCAAACCATTTTGGGTGCGTCAAGTAATTGTAGAGGGGATAACTGATAATGTAACTCAAATTTTAAAATTAAAAGAACTCGCACAGGGTGCCGAAAAAATAGAACTACTAGCATATCATAAAATGGGTGTAAATAAGTGGAAAACTTTGGGACTAAAATATCCATTGGAAAATATACCAGCAACAAGTAAAAAAACTATGGACAAGCTAAATGCGTTGTTATAATAAAAAAGCGTAATTAAACAAATTACGCTTTTTTGTTATTTATGTTATTACAATTTTTCTGATTTATCTGTTGCAATTTCATTGGGCTGTTGCTCTTGAGTTGTAACAACATCAGATTTTTTTGGTTTATCTATATCAGAGAAAATAGCTCTTATTACCGCAAGGGCTATAGTTGAGATAGTAATCAAAATAAAGCTAGTTAGTAGCGAGAAAAAGTGATTAAGTATGAAGTAGTCTGTTCTAGGCACTGTCCAGCTATCATCTCCATAATAAAACAATAAAATTGCATTTATAAATATGGCAACTACTACCGCTATTATAGTAAAAAAAAGAAAAACATACCTTAATACTTTAGCATTATCATTGTTATTTAACATACTAAGCAAAAACACCATTGCAAAAATAGAAGTAAGTAAACCCGTTAAGCCAAATGATAATATTGTATTCATGAAAACGCTACTTATCATGTTGTTTTCTATCGCTCTTCTTCCCTCTTCGTCACGCACATACTGCATAAGATAAAAAACAGATTCTGAAAAGAGTGCTACTATTTGCCATAAAAGCAAAACACCTATAACACAAGCTAGCACTATAAGTGTGATTTTTTTGATGTCGTTTTTTGATAAGTTAGAATTTTGCATAAGTTTACCTCAGTTGAATTTTTTTATTATTATGTGCGAGCGACAGAGTGTACCTTCGGTTTTTGTTCAAATGTCTCTACAGTAAACGAATTTTATTACTGACTAATGTAATTGCCTATAAAACATAATACAGGACACCAAAAATGATGTCCTGTATTAAAATTTATTACACTAATTCAATAAGTGCGGCTTCGGCACCGTCGCCACGGCGAGGACCCATTTTTAGAACTCTTGTATAACCACCGCCTTTGCCGTGTTCTTCTATACGGCGAGCATAGCGAGGAGCATATTCATTAAAAATCTTCTCGATAAGAGGGTGATAGATATGCTCTGTTCTACCTCTAAAAGCAGCTTTGGTTTCCTTCTCAGCTCTTTGCTCTTGCTGGTTATAAACACTAGCCATTATACGGCGACGAGCAGCAAGTTTAATAGGACCATCATTTACAAGTTCTACTTTAACTTGTTTTTCTGTAATCTTGCCTTTTTTATCTGTAGATTTTATAATACGGGTTTCTTCTTTTTTAACCGTATCTTTATAGCTATTTATAGCAAGAGTTAAAAGTTTTTCGGCTAAGCGAGATACTTCTTTTGCTCTAGCATATGTTGTTTCGATTCTTCCGTGCCACAGTAATGCCGTTACTTGGTTGCGAAGCATTGCCAAGCGTTGGTCGGTAGCTTTTCCTAATTTGCGTTGTTGCATTTTGTTTTTTCCTTATGCGGCAAGTTTTGCCGTTTCTCCAGTTTTTAAAACGAACAATTAAACAATTTTCAAAGCTCAATATTGATTTATTAGCTAAATAAATCCTCCAATTGCACAATGAGCGTTGTTACATTGAACATTAAAAAAGCTGTGCTTTTTATATTTATTCTTCTTCGCCTTTTTTGAAGTCTAATCCATAATGGCGAAGTTTTGCTCTAATTTCGTCTAACGACTTGCTACCTAGGTTACGCACTTTTAGCATATCATCCATAGAGCGTTTTGTTAAATCCTCTAGCGTATGAATACCGGCACGCTTTAAACAGTTAAAGCTACGCACCGATAAATCCATATCCTCTATACTCATATTAAGTATATTAACTTTAGCTTCTACCTCACTCTCGCCACCGGTAACAGTAATTACACCACGCATAGTGTCTGTAAGGTTTTCGAACCTCTTAACATGCTCGTTAAGTGCTATAGCGGCTAAGCTAAGAGCTTCTTTAGCTGTAATAGAACCATCGGTTTTAATCTCTAATGTTAGCTTATCATAGTCGATTTTTTGACCGACACGGGTAGTTTCTACGCTATAGCTAGCCATTTTAACAGGCGAAAATTTAGAGTCTATAGCAATATATCCTATAGGCTGAGTTTCGTCTTTTTGAAGCTCGGCTACTTGATACCCGCTACCTAAGCCAACATAAAGTTCCATATTTAATTTGCCACCGCTATCTAGGGTGCAAATCGGCATATCGGGATTTAGAATTTCTACCTCTGGATCTAGAGAAATACTACTTGCTCTAACAACACCCGGAGTTTTTGCCTCTATACGAATAACTTTTTTGATGCTTTTATCGGTATAGGTTGTTTTGATATTCAAGTCTTTTAAATTTTGAATAATCTCAGCGACATCTTCTCTTACACCTTTAATAGTAGAGAATTCATGTTGTACGCCTTCAATTCTAATGCCCACAATGGCAGAACCGGGAAGTGCACTCATTAAAACTCGTCTAAGAGCGTTTCCTAGTGTTGTGCCGTAGCCTCTCTCTAAAGGCTCTGCAATAAATTTGCCAATGCGCTTATCCGCACTTTCTTCCGGATAAATTTGTGGACTTTTTATTTCCATCATATAATTGGAATCTCCTTATTGGATAAAATAATGAAAACTTAAAAATGAAAACTTAAAAATAATTGATTCCATATTAAAAAATAAACCGATATTTTTAAGTTTTAAGTTTTCAATTTTAAGTGATTATTTTGAATAAAGTTCTACTATAAGTTGCTCATTGATTCTAGCGTCGATGTCGGTGCGTTCCGGTAATTCGATAATTTTACCTACAAAGCTATCGGTATCAAAACTAACCCATTTGGGCATAACTATTTTAGCACCTTTAAGCTCTTTAAAATACTCGTTATCTTTGCGGTTTTCTCTAATTGTAATAACATCGCCTAGTTTAACGATATAAGCAGGGATATTAACAGATTTACCATTAATCTCTACATGACCGTGATTTACAATTTGACGGCTTTGTGCTCTAGAACTACCAATACCCATACGGTAGATAACATTATCTAGCCTTCTTTCTAGCAAGAAAAGCATATTAGCACCTGTGATACCTTTTATCCTAGATGCCTCTGTATAATAACTACGGAATTGCTTTTCCAGTACACCATACATTCTTTTAACCTTTTGTTTTTCTCTAAGCTGAATTTGGTACTCGCTTGGTTTTTTTCTGCCCGTGCCATGCTGACCCGGTGCTCCAAAGCGTCTTTCTACAGCACATTTTTTGCTTGTGCATCTTTCGCCTTTAAGAAATAATTTTTGACCTTCTCTGCGGCATTGACGACAATCCGCTCCTGTATATTTTGCCATTTTTCTATTTACTCCTTATACTCTTCTACGCTTAGGCGGTCTACACCCATTGTGCGGAATCGGCGAAACATCTGTGATGCTTAGCACTTGTAGTCCTGCTACTTCTAGCGCCCTAACAGCAGATTCTCTACCGCTACCCGGGCCTTTAACAAAAACATCTACCGTACGAACTCCTAGGTTTTTAGCACCAACCGCCGCTCTTTCACTTGCTTGTTGAGCAGCAAAAGGAGTAGATTTACGGCTACCTCTAAATTTTAGAGCACCTGCACTACTAGCGGTTAAGGCATTACCTCTTTCATCTGTGATTGTAACAATAGTGTTATTAAAACTCGCATGTATATGTGCTTGTCCACGACTAATATTATGCGTGATTTTTTTCTTAGCTGTTGTTTTTTTTACTGCCATTATTTCTTCTTAACTCTCCCTACTGTTCTTTTTGGACCCTTGCGAGTTCTAGCGTTTTGTTTAGTAGACTGACCTCTAACTGGTAAGCCTTTTCTATGACGCACGCCTCTATAACACCCAATTTCCATAAGGCGTTTAATTGAAAGTGAAACTTCTCTATGAAGATCACCCTCTACAACAATGTTTTTATCTATATAGATACGAATTTTATTTAACTCGTCCTCTGTTAGTGCTTTTACACGGGTATCTTTATTTATACCTGTTTCACTTAGAATTTTATTAGCGGTAGGGCGACCAATACCAAATACATATGTTAAGCCAATTTCTACCCGCTTTTCTTTAGGAATATCTACTCCTGCTATCCTTGCCATATTTTGTTTTTATTTCTCCTAGTTTTTTCTTGCGTAGGTTTTATTAAGAAACTCGCTACTAAACTAACGATTCTTAAGTTACATACCCACTAAGGGTGGCGGGTTGCCTCCCCGACAAGTCTTTCAACGCACAATACCACAATGCTCAATGCACAATTTAAGACCTATTTATTTAATAAATCAAAATTGAGAATTGAACACTGAATACTGAAAACATTGTTACCCTTGCCTTTGCTTGTGATTAGCATATTTTGAGCATATCACGATGATTTTGCCATGGCGCTTAATAACTTTACAGTCTGCACACATAGGTTTTACTGATGTTCTTACTTTCATAATGTTTGTACTGTGAAAACTTTACCTAGTTAACTAGTGTTTTCGTTTCTCCTTAAAGTGGAGTGAGATTGCAATCGAGCTTATAACGCCCTCGACTGACTAACTGGCGGATGGAATGGCTGTTTTGTTAATGCAGAATAATGCAGAGTATAGAACAATAATGAGAAATGAGGAATGAGACAAATGAGAAATTGTTGACTTATTTTATTGAGAATGGAGAATTTCAGTTTTAGTATATAAATTATAATTACCGCTTTTATATTACTTAATAAATCCTTCATTATGCGTTCAGCGTTATGCATTATATATAATAAATCCTTAATTTCTCATTTGTCTCATTCCTCATTTCTCACTATTGTTCTACTTCATTCTATAAGTAATCCTACCCTTTGTAATATCATATGGGCTCATTTCAATTTTGACTTTGTCGCCCTCTAAAATTCTTATATGGTGCACACGAATCTTGCCACTTATAGTACAAGCGACAATGTGTCCGTTAGCTAATTTAACCTTGAAACTAGCATTTCTTAAGGATTCAATTACGACTCCTTCTGCTTCTATATTATCTTCTCTAGGCATCAGACTGTGTATAACTTACTGTGTACAAAAAACGGAACCTTCGGACTGCGTTGGGGGTATTTACCCACCCATTACCGAAGAACCCGCTTTTAGCACACCTAATACGCATTCTCCACAGTCTGAAACCCAGCGGTTAATTATTTCCGCAAATTTATTAGCCATCTATGCACTTCATTATCAACTAGTTTACCTTCTAAGAGTTTGGCTAGTTGTTTTTCGTCTAACAAACTTGTCAGAAATTTGAGATGCTTAGAACGCTTTTTTTTAGGATTGTTCATTTTGCGAACACTCCCGTCTGCCACGAGTACAAACTCGGGGTCAATGATTTTCACAACAAGATAAAGCCTACCTTTATCGTGTCCTGCTGTACTTAAACAAGCACAGCCCAAAATTTGGGCAATTGACAACATATTATACCACATATCCGCTTGACGCTGCAAGCGTTTTTTAAAAATATTTTTATTTATTTTTTATTACTTTTTTGATGTTTTTTTAGTTAAATTGTAGAAATAACACTATGGTACTTTCCATTCTTAAGTTTTAGAAAATTTTGTCTAACAATCTCTCTGCATTGCCATAATAAATCAACTCTCTTTCTCTGTCGGTAATTTTTAATCTATCCACAAATTCTACATGAGCTTTAGGTTCTCCCCACGGACAATCACTACCAAAGAGAATATTTTCGGCTCCATGCCGTTGTACTATCTTAGTTGCCGTTTCAATGCTAACCACACCAACACTAGCCGAAGTATCTAAATAAACCTTTGCTTTTCCAGCTAGTTCTTCTGCTACCTCGTCAGCTAACATCAATCCGCCAAAATGGGCCCCTATAAAAGTGAGCTTAGGAAAATCTTTTGAGATTTGCTTTATCTCAGGAATAGTTCCCCTTAACACATCCATAAACGCCGGTTGATGCCCGGCATGAAATAAAATCATAAGTCCTAGCTGACTGCATGCATCATAAATCGGATATAAATTTTTATCGGTTAAATTAAACTGCTGATAATCGGGATGCATTTTTATCCCTTTTAGACCAGCGGAGTGAATACGCTTTAGTTCACTAACTGCCTCGCTACTACTTGGATGAACACTACCAAAAGCCATACACTTGCCCACTTTATGCGTAGCAATCGCAAAGTCATTAACCTTACTTTGCTGATTAGCATTTGTAGCAATGTGCAGAGTTAAAAAGCCCTCTATCCCCGCTTTTTTCGTTACTTCAATCGTACCATCTAGCGTAGCATTACTATACGGAGTGATATTCATCCCAGTAGCAAGTCGCTCCAAAAAACCACCAGCCAATTCATCGGGAAATATATGTGTATGAAAGTCGAAAATTTTCATTTGCTAACCACCTATATTCTATCACATATTATTACCAATTGTAAAATGTAAAATTTTTATAATCTAGGAAAAATTGCCAGCTAGCTGAAGCAATTTTTACGATGATTATATTTATATATAATACTTCTATTCTATTTTTTTTCTCTACTTCTCTTGCAATATATGCAAGACATTCCTCTACAGTAGGCATCGAGTTATCATCTTTAATCATTCGCATATAAAAATTACCACTTTTGTATGCTGCTACTAACGCTGTCTCCATTTCTTTGCGTACTTCTTCTTGTGAAACACCTTCCATTAACGCAATTTTTTAAAGCTTTATTTGAACTATGTTAATAGGTGAAGCAATCCAGCAAGCAACTAATCGGAAAATATATGTGGATAAAAATCAAAAATTCATATAAGGGAATGAAAATATTTTACTACATATACTCATAAAGTAAAATACAAAAAATCTCAAATTCCGCAAACTGTAATTGTTTTATGTTTTGAAAGAATTTCTTCTGCCCAATTTGCTAATTTTTCTGCAGTATTCTTTAATATATCCCATTTTAACTTTAATGTATAGCTTTCATGCCATTTATCTATTGTAAAATCATATCGCTCCATCATTTCAAGTGCTTGAAATATGTTTTTTTTACTAGTTAGCAGTATGGCAAACTCTCTTAATTTTTTAATCATATCTTTTATATCATCGCTATTGAGATATGTTAAACCAAAAAAATCGAAACCTCTTTTTTTATTGGGGTGAGTACCAGTTATAAGGCGTGTGAAAGGTGCTATTACATCTGCATGTAGATAAAGAGAATCCTCTAGCCATGGGGTAGTATATTTACCAATTTGAAATTCAAAATAGCAAGTTCCTTTTAATTCAGTTTTCGATGTAAAATAGGTTTTTATCATGATTTTATTATTAGATTTTTAATAAAATCTATCTTCCTGTTTGCATATATTCAGGACTTTCTCTAAATGCTTTTACAAAATCTAAAAATTTATCTTGTGTGATTGCGATTTTTATACGAAACATTAGGTTAATTAAATATGTTATATTATGAAGGGTTATCATTCTAATACCTAGAATTTCGTCGCAGTTCACTAGATGGCGGAGATACGCTTTTGTAAAATTTTGGCAAACATAGCAATTGCAATTGGGGTCTAGCGGAGTAAAATCCTCTTTATAGCTTGCGTTTCTGACAACAATTTTACCATGACTTGTAAACGCTGTACCATTGCGGGCAATACGACTGGCTAAAACACAATCAAACATATCCATGCCTCGCAAAACTCCCTCTACTAAGCAATCAGGGCTACCAACACCCATAAGGTATCTTGGCATACTATCAGGCAGTTCGGATTTTAACACATCAAGCATATCGTACATAACATCCTTACTTTCGCCCACTGATAATCCACCGATTGCTAATCCGCATTTAGCGTAAGGCAAAGTTTTTTTGATTGATAGCCTACGCAATGAAGCACTCATACCGCCTTGCACTATCGGGAAAAGCATTTGAGTTTGATTATTTTTATGTGCGTTAGTGCATCTATCTAACCAATTGATTGTGCGGTGGAGTGCCCTCTCAGTTTCTCGCTCAGTTGCTTCGGCCGAAGCAACCTCGTCAAATGCCATAATAATATCCGCACCTAAATCCTGCTCTATTTGCATTGCTTTTTCGGGTGTAAATTTATGACGACTGCCGTCTATATGCGATTGAAATTCCACCCCTTCGTCTGTGATTTTATTGAGTTTACTAAGCGAAAACACTTGAAATCCTCCGCTGTCGGTAAGGATTGGTTTATTCCAATTCATAAATTTATGCAATCCGCCTGCTTGTTTTACAATTTGCTCCCCTGGGCGAAGATATAAATGATAAGTGTTTGATAAAATAATACTAGCACCGGTTGATTCTATTTCGTAAGGTGCTAAACTTTTTACTGTAGCTAGCGTACCGACAGGCATAAACACCGGTGTTTCAATTACTCCGTGCGGAGTTGTGTATTGCCCCACCCTTGCTCCGCTTTGAGAACAGGTGTGAATTGTTTTATATGTGAAATTGTTTTTCATTTTTTTATAAGGTGCAGGACGCCCAAGAGTGCGTCCCCTACAAAGGTCATTAAAAAATCATAACAAAGCAATTGAAATTTTCTCGTAGGGGACGCACTCTTGGGCGTCCCGAATATTTATTTCAATCCTCTTTTATAATTGCCATGTGTGTGAGGTTCATTATTGTGCGGATTTGATAAAATCTCTTTTAGCTTTTTAGCTGGATTATTTTCAGAAGTTAAATCAATATAAACACTCGTTTTGCCGTCTATAAGCTCTCGATTATCTAGCGGAATATTATTTAATAGTTCGCTATAGCAATGATAAATTCTGCGTTTTTTAATATAAAAATTTGTTCCTCTGTCGTCAAAAATATTTTTAGTTGATTTACAATTTCCCATACATTTTTTTGTTTGAGTTGTACCGCTTTCGACACAATGGCAAAATGTCATTAAACTAGGATAACCGTATATATAGTTGATAGCGTTAGGGTGCGAAATTGGAGATTCGATAGATGTAATGTAAGAATAATAAGGCTCAGGCGACACTCTGTCGCTCCTACAGAATAATTTGTATGAACTATCATTTAATATATTTAATCCTGTTCCTAAAATAATTGGTCGATTTTTAGCTGCTTCTATGCCCCAAAGATTGTTCACAATAAAGCCATGCAATCTAATATGGTCGTATTGATTTATAATTTCTTGTAGGATTTGTTTATCCTGCCCTCGCATTATATTGGGGAGGTTTAGAATTGTTTTATTAGGAGCTTTTTTAGAAAATTCGCTGATTTCTTTTATTGAATATTCAGCTGGATTATAAACAATATAATCCGCTGTGTGATATAGGTATTCAGTAATATCGGTAGCGGAGTTTATAGCAATGAATGTTTTTGGATTATTTATTTGCAGTAAATTGCTTTGCGGTAAAATTACATTCGGGCGGTCAATGCCCGCTCCTACGGGTATAGGTAAATAATTTGTTTTTTCAGAAATATTTTGTAGGGGCGGGCATTGACCGCCCGAACTATACCTACTAGTTAATCTAACCTCGTCGCCGATTTTTATATTGCCCTTAAATGTTATTAGTTGAGGATTACTAATTAAAGCCGTGCCAACCTCTATGCCACTTCGCATAAATTTTATGCCGTCACCTTTTTGTAGCTGCGGTGCAGTGTTATCGTATTTTATTTTTACGGACGGCAGAGTGCCGCCCCTACTTATAACAGAAACAACTCCTACCCTTAAACCAATATGGCTTGGGTGTTTATCATAAATAATTTTTTCGCTACCATTACCTATATAACCACTAGTAAAATCGCCACGGTTGAAAGCGATTTTTAATCTATTTTTTTCGGTTTTGCCTATTAAGACACCATCTAATGCTTTTCGGTAAACGCTAACAACCTCACCAACATATTCACCTCGCCTGTTTCTGCCTTCTATCTTAAAACTGGTAACACCTAAGCTAATTAACTCACTTAAATAATCCACTAAGCATAAATCTTTAAGCGATAACAGATATTTTTTATCATTTCTGCCAACTGCTTTATTCCACGAATAACTTTTTCTACACAGTTGTAAGCACCGACCACGGTTGCCACTCTCGCCTGCTAAGAGGCTACTAAAATAGCAATTACCTGAAAAACTAACACATATTGCTCCATGAACAAACGCTTCAATCTCTAAACTCGTTCCCTCAGCAATAGCCTTAATATCTTCCTTTAGCGTTTCTCTAGATAAAATTACTCTACTAATTCCTAACTGCTGTGCTACTTTTGCACCCTCAAGATTATGAATTCCCATTTGAGTGCTTGAATGAATTTTTACGCTAAGTTTACGTTTTATAATTTCGTTAAGTAGTCCAAAGTCCTGAATAATAAAAGCATCAACTCCTAGCTTGCTTGCTTTCTCAATCTCGTCTACCGCCCTACTAACCTCAGCACTTTTAAGTAGAGTATTAAACACTAAATAAACCTTAACTCCTCGCTCGTAAGCAAACTCGACTGCTTGTTTAAGAGTATCAGAGGTAAAATTATCGGCCTTAATCCTAGCGTTAAACTTATCTAAACCCAAATATACAGCATCGGCTCCTGCCAAAACTGCCGTTTTTAAGCACTCCATATTACCCGCCGGAGCTAATAATTCTATGTTAGTTTTCAACATTTTTGAATATTTACTTTGCACACTGCTGTTTGTATCTACCGCCCGAAAAAATAATTGATAAGCAGTTAAGTATCGCCGAATTGTAGGGGCGTACCACTAGTCACCCAAGCCTAATAAAAAAGTTCATTTTTTTCTAAAGCTAATAGCGTTATAACGAACCTTTATGCCCTTAGTTTTGCACCTGTTTCGCTCTCGAGATTAGAAATTATTTTATTCATAACCTCTACAATTTCGTTATCCTTTAGGGTTGCTTTATCGCTTTGTAACACAACAGATAAAGCCACACTTTTATATCCTGTTTCTACTTGCTCGCCTTTGTAAATGTCAAAAACTTCTACACCTTTACAAATCTCACCCACTGTTTTTTTGATAATATTAACAAGCTCACCAACTAAAATATCGTCTTTAACAACAAGTGCCAAATCTCTAGTAACAGGCGGAAATTTGCTTGTAGCTTGTGCTATAGTTTTAGGCACTTCCTCTTCTATAAAACCACTCAAATTTAATTCTAAAATATATACATTTTCGCTTATATCAAAGTTTTTAGCTACTTTTGGATGAATTGCACCAAAACACCCTTTTTCTAATTTAATAGAGTTTTTTGCACCTATGTCAAATTCAATTATAATATTCGCACTCTTACTTGGGTGTAGCCACTCTTCAAAATCCTTATCTTGAAGAACTAATTTTTCCTTTAGCATAAATAAACTCAACACATTTTTTAGTGCAATTTTAAGAGAATAAAAATCCTCATTTTTACCAACAAAAGCAATACACAGTATATCTAACTCTGTTGGCAATGTTTTTATCGGAAGTTTATCTTCAATAGGAACATATACATTAGCAATTTCAAATAATCTAAAATCGCTATGCTTTCGCATTTCATTTTGTCTAACTGCGTGTAGCATGCTCGGCACTAAAGTGGTACGCATTCTAGAATAATCACTAGATAGAGGATTTAGAATTTCTATCTCGTCTCTCAAATAACTATCCTTTCCTACCCCTACCATATCCAAATGCTTATTGCTAACAAAGCTATAGGTTATCGCCTCAAAGCAACCCATGCCCACAAGCAGAGATTTAAGAGCATTGATATTTTTATCTCTTATGCTATAACCGCCTTGACTAATCTCGCCACCTTTTATGGGGCTAGCTATAATTTTATCGTAACCGTAAAATCTGATAACTTCCTCAGCTAAACACGCATAGCTTTCTATATCGGTACGGAAGTTTGGTGCTGTAACCTTTAGCTTTTCGCCATCCTTACTCTCTTGCACCTTAAATCCTAATCTTGTTAGAATATCAACAATAGTATTGGTTGGGATTTTAATGCCAAGCAAATCACAAATATCATTTTGCTGGACGCCCAGTGTGCGGCCCCTACAGATAACGCAACTCGTAGGGGACGCACACTGGGCGTCCCGAATGCTAATATTTATAACTTTAGGCTTTGGTTTCTCAACTGATTTTTCTATTTTGACATCTATAATATCGCCGATTTTATGTTCATAAATTAAAGCTAATGCTCTAGCTGTACCAACTTCAACGCTAAAATAATCAACACCTTTTTCGTTGCGGTGGCTACTATCTGTTTTTAGTCCCAAAGCCCTAGCGGTATTACGAATATTCCCTTTAGCAAAATTAGCAGACTCTAATAAAATTTCGGTTGTGCTATCGCTAACACTAGTCTCGCTACCACCCATAATACCCGCTAAAGCTACCGCCTTTACTTTATCGGCAATAACCAGCATATCGCTTTTTAGCGCTATTTCTTCGCCGTTTAATAATGTAATTTTCTCGCCGTCTTTAGCATTACGCACAACAATTCCGCCTTCTAACAAACTAGCATCAAAAGCATGAAGCGGTTGACCTACTTCAAGAAGAACATAATTAGTAATATCGACAATATTATTTATTGACTTAACACCCATTATTTTTAAGCGTTTTTTGATTAAATCGGGAGAGAGTGCGATTTTTATATTTCTAACGCTTGTTCCCATATATCTAGGGCAAAGAGTGCTGTCTTTAATCTCTAAACTAAACGGTTTATTTTTTGCGTCCTCTATGGCTTTATACTTAAGATTTAACGGCTTAATTTCTCGCTTAAGCATAACTGCTACTTCTCTAGCCAGTCCGTAAACGCTTTGACAATCTGGACGATTTGCCGTTAAGCTCACATCCAAAACATACTCATCTAAGTCTAAAACTTTTTTAATATCTTGCCCGACTTTTGTTTTTTTATCGAGTATCAAAATACCATCAACACCACCGCCGACTACCCAATCCTCGCTAACTCCTAACTCATTACCGCCGCAAAGCATACCATAGCTTTTTTCGCCACGCAATTCTCCGTTATAAATTCGGCTACCATCAAAAAGACTTGCTCCGTCTAAGGCTACAGGCACAATATCGCCAACCGCCACATTTTTAGCGGCCGTAACTATTTGAAGAACCTCTTTATCTTTGCCAAAATCCAATTTACATAATTGCAACCTTTCGGCATTCGGATGCTTATTTATCTCTATAATTTTGCCTGTAAAAACATTATCAATTTTACCCGCAAGATATTCAATGCCCTCAACTTCAAAGCCGATATTAACCAGATTGTCCGCTAACTGCTCAGCCGAAAAGCCTTTTGTGTCTACATATTCGTTTAACCAACTTAATAATAGTTTCATAATAATTATAATTTAATATATATTTTATAATGCAATAGAATTAGAAATGAGAAATTTCGGATTAAATTATTTTTTAACTTTAATAAATTTTAATTTTCACTAAAACAATAGTTTCTCATTCCTCATTTCTAATTTTTCATTAAACTTATATACTAAAATTCCCCCCCTTAAATTGTGCTAGAAAACTAACTTCATTTTCAAATAAATATCTTAAATCGCTAACTCTGTGCATAATGCAGGTTATCCTATCAATTCCCATACCAAAAGCAAACCCTGTATAAATATTGGGATTGATATTACAGCACTCTAAAACTCTACGATTTACCATACCCGCACCCAAAATCTCTATCCAGCCTGTGCCTTTACATACCTTACAGCCCGTATGTCCATCGTCTCTAGTATTATCCACACCCGTACCACCACACATAAAGCAAGACGCATCTACCTCTACGCTAGGCTCGGTAAACGGAAAGTAACTAGGGCGAAATCTTGTCTTAGTATTTTCGCCAAAAATATATTTTGCCAATTCTTCAAGCAGTCCTTTTAAATTACAAAGCGTTAATCCTTTATCTACAACCAAGCCTTCCATTTGATGAAACATCGGCGAGTGCGTAGCATCCACTGCATCGGCACGATATACTTTACCCGGAGCAATCATCCTAATAGGAGGCTTTGTTTTTTCCATAAGCCTAATTTGGCCTGCCGAGGTTTGAGAACGAAGTAGTAGATTTTTAGCAACAAAAAGCGTATCCTGCGTATCTCTGGCGGGATGGTCACTAGGCGTGTTAAGTGCTTCAAAATTATAGTAATCCGTTTCTATCTCGGGGCTACTTGCCACTAAAAAACCTTTACTCACAAAAAAATCGGCAATGCGTTTAGTAGTTTGGTTAATTGGATGAATCGCCCCAAGTCCAATAGACTTTTTATCGATAGTAATATCAATTTTTTCGCTAGCCAATCTAGCCTCTAAAGCCTCGTTTTCCAAACGATTTTTAGCATCCTCTAGTGCCATTTCGACTTCTGTTCTAGCGTCTGTTATCATTTTACCGACAATGGGTCTAAACGAAGAATCTACATCCTTTAAGCCTCTACTAAGTAGTGCCCATTCGCCCGTTTTACCAAGTGCTGATAATCTAATTTCTTCTAAGCTTTCTAAACTATTAGCCTTATTTATAGCCAAAATAGTCGCATCACGCTTGTCATCATAAAATTTTTGCTCGTGTATTTGCATAATTTTTACCATCCGAAGAAACTTCTCACAAAAATTACTAAAAATAATCATTTATCTTGCTTTTGCCGAAGTTTTTTCAAGGTTTGCTTACCTTTTATTACAACATTTTACTCCAAAATAAAAAAATCCGCAAGCAAAACATTTTTGTTTACTCAGCGGATTTTTATTTAATTTTTACTATGTATCGCACAGTCTATTGTCAAAATGATAGCTGCGGCCGTCTCTGCAGTAATTAACCTTTCATCAAACATGATTTCGTAAGTATCACCCCAAGCTAACCAATGCTTTCTTATGCTAACAATCGTTTGCCTGTGTGCATTTTCTACTCTAAATTCGTGAGCAAAAATCGAGCCTATAATTTGATAATGACCATCGTGAGGAGTATGAATATCAAATCTTGCACCACCAATTCTAAAACGTTGATTTATCGTACAAAATAGTTGTCCGTTAGGCTGATGCGTTACCGTATACCTAGGCATAAAACTAAAAACCTTTCGTCTAATTTCAATAATTGGGTTACCTTGCATTCTAGCATCAAAAAGTTGATAACGCTTTGGAATAGCAAAAAAACTCCCTCTTGCTGTAAAGATAGGAGTTTGATTGAAATCGAAAAATGTAAACGACTCACCGATACTAAATACTTTTTGCCTAAGATATAAATAGCCCATTTTTATACTTTACTTAAGCTTTAGGTTTTGCTGTTGCCTTTGGTGCAACTGCCTTAGCCTTTTTAGCCTCTGCTTTGGCTGCTGCTTTAGCAGCTTTATCTTCGGCCGTTACTGCTACAATTTTTTCGTCTACTTTGGCCGCTTTGCCTGATAAATTACGCAAATAATAAAGTTTAGCACGCCTTACTCTACCTTTACGCATAACCTCTACTCTATCAATTCTAGGGCTATGAAGAGGGAAAATCCTTTCAATTCCTACGCCAAAGCTCACACGGCGTACTGTAAAAGTTTCTCTAACACTGCCGCTTCTTTTAGCAATAACAGTACCCTCAAACGCTTGAAGACGCTCACGATTACCCTCTACTACCTTAACCCAAACCTTAACGGTATCGCCAATATCAAACTTTGGCGGTTCTTTTTTCATATATTCAGCTTCTATTGCTCTAATGATGTTGTTCATTTTTTTATCCTGCTTGTGCCACATCTTTTAGCACACTAAAAATTGTGCCTAAAATTAGACACAACAATTAGTATATCACATATCATTTACACTTTGCAAATACTTTTTTATGATTTTTTTTATGATTTTTTAGCTAATGTGTACACTAAAACCGTTTGACGGATTAAAATTTTTTGAAACTTCTAAAATAATACTTGTAGTAGATACATCTGTAAGTGGACTAGGAGAATGGTTTATGCTAATTGTTCCGTCTTCTCTAACATATAAAACATTAAAGATACAACCACTACTGCCACTAGCCCTAGCTATTACAAGACAGTTATTATCAAAAAATTGCGGAGATTCAAAAATTCCTATTAAAAATATAAAGTACGGCGGCATAATATAACCGCCACCTATAAAATCATACCCCCCTATTCCGTCAAAAATAAAATGACCCATAATATAAACAAAAAGCTTTTCAGCACTACTAATGCGAATAATTTCAAAATCCGTTACCCAGTTAGTTCTAACAAAATAATATGAAGTAACCTCAAAAATGTCAAAACGCTGTACAATAATCCTGGCAGGAGAAACTCTTCTAAGAGTTGTACCGTCGCCAAGCTGACCAGTCCAATTATCACCCCAGGCCCAAATATTACCACTAGTATCTATAGCTAAACTATGAAACAGTCCTGCCGAAATTGCACTAAAACTTGTGCCTTGCTTAATTTGTATTGGAGAAAATCTATTTATTGTTGTACCATTGCCAAGCTGACCAAACCAATTATCACCCCATACCCATAAATTACCGCTAGTATCTATAGCCAAACTATGAAACAGTCCTGCCGAAATTGCCTTAAATGTCGTTCCTATCATTATTTGTATAGGTAAATGCCTATTTATTGTTGTACCATCGCCAAGCTGACCATTCCGATTATCACCCCATACCCATAAATTACTACTAGTATCTATAGCCAAACTATGAAAATCCCCTGCTGAAATTGCACTAAAACTTGTACCTTGCTTAATTTGTATTGGAGAAAAGCTATCTATTCTTGTACCGTTGCCAAGTTGACTAGCCCAATTTTCACCCCATGCCCAAAGATTACCACTAGTATCTATAGCTAAACTATGAGAACCTCCTGCAGAAAGTGCACTAAATGTCGTTCCTATCATTATTTGTATAGG
>Ga0123352_10000177_pt1 | contig 77276 bp, 73 predicted proteins | sample TergutLab28metaG_FD_89700 | JGI IMG/M metagenome (GOLD analysis project Ga0123352, IMG submission 89700) | Labiotermes labralis P1 segment gut microbial communities from Petit-Saut dam, French Guiana - Lab288 P1 | ecosystem: Host-associated > Arthropoda: Insects > Digestive system > Gut ...
GATGCTGCTGACTTTGTGCAGTCTTTTTCTGCTAAAGGTCACCCCTTTGACAATGCGGTTATGGAATCCTTTTTTAGGTATCTCAAGCATGAAGAATTAAACCGCAGGGTATTTAATTCTTTGATAGAGTTGAACTTATCCCTCTTTGAATATGTAGAGGGATTCTACAATGAAACAAATGCCCCGCCTAAAAATTCTGCTTCCAAGGGGTCATGTGTGATGCAAATTACAGTTTTATTTTTGGTATGGACTTTTACCATTTCCATGATAGAAGGCTTTATTCCACTGTCTAAACCTTTAAAAGGCTCATCAAGTATCAGCAGGTCATAATCAGCAATAAGCGCGCGGCATAAACATACACGTCTTTTCATCCCGCCGCTTAATTCTGATGTTTTTTTGTACATGCTGTCTGCAAGCCCAGCTTGAGTAAGAAGAGCTGTTGCCTGTTCAAAATTTTCATGCTTTTTATATGAAGCACCAAGGATGGGTGTTTTTGTTACAAATAATACATTTTGAATTGCATTTTCCCACTCAAGTAATCTGTCTTCTTGAAACATGAGTGAGATTTTTTTTTGCCCTTTTGTTAAATGTACTTCACCACTATCTGGACGCACAAGCCCTGCAATAATGTACGCCAATGTGGTTTTACCTCTGCCGGATGCCCCCATGATACAGGTGATACCTTGTTTCATTGTCATGGATATATTTTTTAATACTTGATTATCCCCATAAGTTTTAGAAATATCAATGAGTTTTACTGTTTGCATGAAGCACCTCAATTCTACCAAAAATCAACTGAAACACTTTTTCCATGAAATAACTCAGTAAAACAATGGCAATCGTCCATGCAAAAACATCTGCGGTTTGCAAAAAAATTCTTGCATTGTGTAAATTTGCACCAATTGTCCCTCGTACCACACCAATCAGTTCTGCCGCAATGCCAGATTTCCATGCAAATCCAATACCAACATTTGCGGCAGAAAACACATAAGGCGCAACAGTTTTTACATAGATATAAAACCCTTTTTTCCACAGGGGTACATCAAAAAGATTTGCCATTTCTAAAAGTTTAGAGTCTGTACTCATAATTCCCTTGTATGTGTTGTAAAAAATAATAGGTAAGACGGTAACAAAAGCCACGAAAACAGGCAAATTGGCAGAGGACATGGCCATAAGCGCAAGTATTGTAAATGAAGCAATAGGAATGGCATTGATTACGTTAATCCCAGGTAATATCAATTGATAAAATAGCCGAAACCTTGCTGAAATGGCAGCAATAGCAATGCCTAAAACCAGTGCAAGAAAAAAACCAAGCATAATCCGTTGTAAGGACGTACCGATGCTTCCCCAGAAATCAGCCCGTTGTGCCAACGAGAAAAGCCGCGCAAAAGTTTCGCGCGGCGATACAATGATTATACTATTGCTAATAATAGCAGTTGCAGCTTCCCATAATAACAACCAAAATAAAATAATTAAAATATGTTTTGCATGTTTTTTAAGAAATAAAGAAAAAGTCCTCACTTGGTAATGCTCCCCCTATAGACGCTGGGTAGGCGTTGTAAAGTACATTGAAAAACCCCATGAGATTTTGTTGCATTTCTGCACCAGTTATGAAAACAATATTTGTACGAGGTAAAGCAGATTCTGCAATGGGCAGGGCAGGAATAAGCTCAAAATCAACAGCAAGTTGGGCACCTTCAGATATATTTGTGGTCATGAATGCAATAGATGTGGCGTATTCGTCCATAAAACTAGCCATTGCTGCGGGATGATTCTCTAAAAATTCCCGACGGGCAACCACTACGCTCATGATTAAACTGTAATCAGACTGCACTTTGTCCCATGCTTCTGTAAGGTCAAGTGCAACGCGCAGGTTATCCATACGTGCCAAAACTGTGCTTATAAATGGCTCGGGAAGCAGTGCGATTTCTATTTGCCCTGTTTCAAGCAGCGCGGCAATTTCTCCCGGTTCTGCACGAAACGCTATGTGTACGTCAACACCTGGCGTTAAGCCGTTTTGCATAAGTACATAATTCAGTGCAAATTCTGGTGTCGCGCCTTGTCCTGTTGTATAAATTGTACGTCCTGCAAGGTCCGAGACAGATTGAATTTCATTACCTATTTCAACAATGTGAAGTACACCCAATGTAACCACCGCAAGTGCTTGTATATCACCATCTAAATTGTTATAGAGTATAGATGCTAAATTTGCGGGAACAACTGCAACATCAATTTCACCACGGACTAATAATGGTGGAACTTCCGTTGGCGCACCAAGCAGTGTAAATTCATAGTCATGAAATGTATGACCTGAATCATGGGTATCCATCAAGTGGAGTAGCCCAAGTGCAGTTGGTCCTCGCATTGCTGCAATGCGAATGTTTGCTGATTCTGATGCTAAAATAGTCTCTGTCTCGTCATTTCCACAACTCATAAGTAATGCACTAGCCAGAATCATCATTGTAAATAGTATTAAGCTTTTTTTCATATTGTACCCCTTTTCAAGTTTTATTTGCTCCTGTAGGTAAAATATTGTACTATAGCTTAAACAAAAATTTTGTTGCCTGTGCAACATGATGTGAGGATGACATGAATTATATTGAAGATTTATCAAAATTAAGCTTATTTACAGAAATTTCTTTCGAGGAAATTAAAAAACTCCTTCATTGTACAGGTGCAATATGCAGAACATATAAAAAAGATGAACTTATTATTGAAGAAGGTAAGCCTATAACAGACTTTGGAATAATGCTTTCCGGTTCAGGGTGTTCAATAAAATGGAATGCATCTGGGCGGCAAATCATTATCACATTATTAGAAAAAGGAAGTATGATAGGTATTCTCATTGCTTCTAAAGCAATGCATAAAAGTCCGCTAACCGTACAAGCGACATCAGATTCCCAAGTGCTGAGAATCCCTTTTAATTCCATAATCACTCGTTGCATGAAAAACTGCCCATGTCACGAAAAACTTTTGCGTAACTATATCAGTGTCATTGCAGAAAAAGGATTAGAACTTCACGAACGCATTAACTGTTTGCTAGAACCAACTGTGCGTGACAAAATAATGACGTATTTGCGCAGAATCGCTCACCAACAAAATAGTCACACATTCACTATTCCCATCAATAGAAACATTATGGCAGAATATTTGAATATAGAAAGAAGTGCGCTGTCACGAGAACTTTCTAAAATGAAAAAAGATGGACTCATTGACTATCACCGCAACAGCTTTAGACTACAAAAAACCACCCCGAAAGCCATTGTAAAGAACGGGCAAAATCTAAGCGCACAGGCAAGCCTGAAAGAATGGGGAAAAATAGAATAAATAATCCTAAAACAAGCACCCCATAAGCAATGACAAAAGACCGACGGCGTATATGGTATGTGAAGAACCAAGCAATAATTAACACGACAAAAGGTACACTGGGAAAATAGTGATAAATAAAAGTAAGCCGTGAAACAGATGCCCAAGGTAAAAATTGCGCCCCATAAGCAACCAGTAAAAATATTAAATCAAACCGATGGGTATATGCCTTAACCGCATGATTTTTTACAAGTTGCCAAATTGCAAAGCCTGTAGCAAAAATACCAAACCACCACACAGCAGGATTTCCAATACTACTCATTGTCTGGCGCATATCGGGTGAAAGGACTGAGTGATATTGCCAAAGGGGACGAAGCAACAATGGCCAAGACCACCAAGGCGAAGTAAATGGATGTTCTGCTACAAGTTCAGAATGGTAGGAAAACATACTCACTTGATTTTCCCAAATTGTAAGAATCCCGCCGCCGCCAGATGCTTGTACAAAGGGAATATACGATAATCCATAAATAACAAGAGGCAAGGCAATAAATAGCCCGAAACATGCAAAAAATGTAATAACTCCTTGACGTTTATCGCGTAAATATAATTTGTATAGTGCAGGGAAAAATAAGAATGGCAAGCCTAATGCACCATAAACACCCTGCCACTTGGATGCAATGGCAAGCCCCATCATTGCTCCGCACAAGGTTAATAATAGTAACGATTTCTTTAACGAATGATGTTCAATACCACGAATGTACATATACATACAAAAATACATGGCAATTACAAAAAACGTCACAAAAGTGTCAATAGTCGCTATTCGTGTTTGAGAAAAAAGCATGAAATCAAAGGCAAAAATAAATGCCGCAAATAGCCCCATTTTATTAGAGCGTAAAAGTAGCCTTGCAAATGCAAACAATAATGGAATCATAAAAATACCAAACAATGTACCAGGAAGCCGCCATGCAAAAGGTGTCATGCCAAAAGCACGGATACTCCATGACATAAAGACCTTACCAAGAGGGGGATGGGTATTTTCAAAAACCCTTAACGCATGTACAAATTCATATCCAGCACGTGCATGGAAAATTTCATCAAAATAGGCACTGTTCATAAAATCTCGGCGGTCAGGGATTAAATGCTGTTCATCAAAGAGATTTTCTGCAAAAGATGAAACATATCTTATCGGCAAAATTTCTCCATTCATATCACGAAAAGCGGCTTCTTGTAGGCGAAGTCCCCTATCAGCATAAAGGGCAAAGTATTGCGCGCTTACATTCAGCGGGATAAACCGCCATGTAAAAACATCTGCATGTCCTATGGTTTCACTGCCTACTTCTGTCCAATTTTCACGGTCATTTGACCCATGTATCCAAAATGTTACACCATGACTTGCCCCGGGTAAAAACTGAAACTGCCTAACATCAGTAACTTCTCCTAAGTCAATGATGACAGATGTACTGTCAGCTACCCAAGTTGTTTGGGGTGTTTGCATATCACCAAGTCTTACAAACGCCAGCACACTGTACACGATGACTAATGTGCATATACAAAACCAATCTAACTGATGCATTGGTGGGGGGATATCATTTATTTTTTTATCCCCTACATCATCTAATGTTTGATGGGGTGCAACAAGGGTTTTATTATTCAACGTGTATATCAAAACCGCCAAAAAGACCATAGCCAGCACTACATTAGCAAAAGATACAATCGGTGTTGATGTAGAAATAATGTCTAAATTAAATCCACCGCGCAGCCAGCGTAAAATCTCTACACAATTGATAAAATATGTTACTGAAAAAGCCAAATATAAAAACTTAATTTTCTGATTACGGCTTTCCATATAATAAATGAGCAGAAACAATAATCCTGGAAATAGATATCGTTCATGCATTTTTACAGAAAACACAAAAATCAAAATAAAAAGCGCGGCAACAATCAAATAAAAATGTCGCCCCTCATGCCGCAACTTATCCACATGTAATGCAATCAGAGACGCAAAAATGATAAAAACGACTATAACCACACCCCAAGAAGCGTAACTCGCCCCTAAAAATGGTGTGTCCAGAGCTACCCAGTTTCCGCCGAATAAAGCCCACATATTAAACGCATTGACTGTCGCAAAATTATATGAATCTACACCGTAAATAATCGTTTCAACTGTTGGGATAAGTCCGAATGGTAAAGAAACAATGACCATCATGCCAATTCCAGCAAGGATATACCCTATTAAATTGAAAACGGCTTGACTCGTATATTTTTCTTCCTTTAAATAATCAAAAGCTGAATATAAATAGATAGGCGCAACAAATAAGGCTTGGGGTTTAGTCAGCATGGCAATGCCAAAAATCATGTAAGCAGGGAGTAATTTTTTTTCCCTCACAAAAATGAGTGATATCAACAGCATTAACACAAAAACCGATTCAACCTGCCCCCACACGCCAGAAATTAAAATAATACCAGGGTTAAACACCCAAGCGGCAGCGATAATAAATCCCCAGTGATTATCTTTTGCCATTCTATACAGTACAAAGCCAATACCAAGGTCGGCAAGTATAGCTGGTAAAAATGTGAAAAAATTAAACCATGGACTAAGCACATCCCAGCCAAACCATGACCGTAAAAGTCCCAATCCATACAGAACATACATATAAACAGGAGGATAATCTGTAAATCCTCCGCTGGTATAAAAAGCAGCAAAACCATCTCTATGTAATTGAATTGCCCATAACTGAAAGGTAAGTACATCATTGTCAAAAGCAAAATCAATTTGAAACGCCAAAAGGCGGGTTAAAAAACCCGCCACAAGCAGTATAAAAATCTTATAATTTTTCAATGCCCATCGCCAATCTACGGAGGGTTTCATCTTTGCCTAAAATTTCACAAATTTCAGTTGCACCGCAAGGCGTGATTGGTTTGCCTGATAAAGCTGTGCGAATCGGCCATAAAACCTGCCCCTTTGATAAGCCATTAGATTCTGCAATGGATGTAACTGCCGCGCTCAAGGCATCATGGCTCCATTCATCCATTTGCTTTAATGCTTCTAAAGCCACTGTTAAGGATTGCTTTGCGACTTCGGGATTGGTTTTCATTTTTTTATGAGTATATAATTCAATATCATAATCACGAAGCATGTCAATAAAATCTACAAGCTCGCTGCAATCTTTAACAAAGTTTACACGTGATTGTGTAATTTTTGCCAATTGTGCGTAATCAACACATGGGTTTTTTACAGCTTCTTTTAAATAAGGCAATGCCATTTCTGCAAAAACTTCTGCTGGTAAATGTTTAATATGCTCCCCATTGACCCAAGTCATTTTCGTCATATCAAAAGTAGATGGGGATTTGGAAATATTTTTTGGCTCGAAAACTTCTTCAAGTTCTGCAAGAGTAAAAATTTCACGATTGTCTGACGGACTCCAGCCAAGTAACGCGGCATAATTTACAATGGCTTCTGGTAAAAAGCCCATGTCTAAAAGCTGTTGAATAGAAGCGTCCCCATGACGTTTTGAAATTTTCTGACCTTCGGCATTTTGTAAAAGGGGCAGATGTACATAAATTGGATTTTCCCAACCCAACGCATCATACAAAAGCTTATATTTTGGTGTAGATGTCAAATATTCACTTCCGCGTACAACATGACTGATATGCATTGCACGGTCATCTATGACATTTGCAAAATTGTATGTGGGCATTCCATCAGATTTTATAAGAATTTGGTCTTCCATTTCAGCATTGTCTATGGTGATATCCTCAAAAACTTCATCATGAAATGTTGTTTTTCCTTCGGGGATAAGCTGACGTATAACATAAGCAACACCACTGTCCAGCTTCTCTTGAATGGTTTTTGCATCAAGCCCTTTGCAGTAGCGGTCGTATTTTTTTAAGCCCCGTTCATCTGCCAAACTATCTAAACGTTCTTTGTCACAAAAGCAATAGTATGCTTCATTTTTATCAATTAGTGATTTTGCATGTGGTAAATAATCTGCCTTGCGTTGGCTTTGTACATATGGGCCATAATCGCCGCCAATACCTGGCCCTTCGTCAAAGGTAAGCCCTGTAAGCCTTAGTGTTTCATAAATGGCGGCTTCTGCATTTTCAACATAGCGGCTTTGGTCTGTATCCTCAATGCGCAAAATAAAAACACCTTTATTTTTCTTAGCAATCAAATATTCATACAGTGCTGTACGTAGGTTTCCAATATGCATAAAACCTGTTGGACTGGGTGCGTAACGTGTGCGAACCATAATTTATATTTCCCCTTTCTAAGACACATTCTACCATAGTATAATCATTGGGACAAATATTACATGAAGGATGGAATGCATGAGATATGACTGTTTAATTGTAGAGGATGATAAGCTCTTAGGTGAATCTACTTGTGAGTATTTTAATACACTGGGGGTAAATGCCTATCGTGTAGAAGATTATCAAAGTTGTATGGCGTTTTTTAATCATCACGAAGCAGATTTGATACTCTTGGATGTAAATTTACCAGATGGTTCTGGTTTTGACATATGTAAAAAAGTACGTGAAACATCAGAAATACCAATATTGTTTATCAGTGCGCGCACGGGGGATAGCGACCAGTTGCTTGCCCTTTCCATTGGCGGTGATGATTTTATTCAAAAACCCTATTCTTTAGCTGTATTGCTTGCAAAAGTAAAAGTCATTTTAAAACGCTATCAAAAAGATTCAGAAGATACATTTACATTGGGTGATTTACATGTGGACTTTGCACGTATGGATGCATCACTCAAAGGAAATCCCCTTAAATTAAAAGGCATGGAATATAAACTACTGACATTTTTAATCAAAAATCGCAACAGGGCAATTACAAAAGAAGAAATATTTATGGGTGTGTGGGAAGATAGCATTACAGGCGATAACACCCTCAATGTCCATATTCGTCGCTTGAGGGAAAAAATCGAAGAAAATCCACAAACGCCAAAATTGATTAAATCTGTTTGGGGTGTAGGTTACATTTTTAATACCCAAGAGGAGCAAGCACAGTGAAAAAAGCATTGATGTTATTAATATGTATATCTATTTTAAGCTTTGTCATTTTTTTTGTACTTGTCCATACCTCTACACCAAGTAGAATGTCTACAACAGCCATAAACGAAGCCATTATGTACGCAATCGATTTTATTGAAGAAGCAGACCATGCAGGTGCATTAGATGCTTTAATGGAAAGAATGGCTGTGGAATTAGAACAAATGAATCAAATCACTGCAAGACGAAATAGAAACATGTTGTGGGCAATAGGCATATATAAACTCTTGCTTATTTTATCATTTGTATGGTTATATCTACACTATAAAAGGCAGATAATTATTCCGCTGAATGGGTTGAAAAATTCTGCCAGAAATATTGCAATGGGGGAATTAGACATCCCCCTAAAGGCAACTAATCATGAACTTTTACAGGCTTTCAGTGAAAGTCTTGACTTGTTGCGTGATATGTTGAAAAATTCACGAGAAAGTGAAAGAGAATCTAATAGACGGAAAAAGGAGCTTATTGCATCCCTTTCTCATGATATAAGAACTCCTGTTGCTGCTATCAAAGCAACGATAGAACTTATGCAAATTCGTGAATATGATGATAAAACAAACTATCAGTTGCAAGAAATGCAAAATAAAACCGAGCAAATCAATACACTCATCAATGATATGTTCCATTCTGCACTAGAAGAACTGCAAGTGCTTACAATCAATACTTTAGAGTTTCCAAGTACGGTTTTAACAACGTTGATTCGCAATGCAGATTATAAAAAAATGGTGGATGAAGTGCTTATTCCAGATTGTATCTTACTGGGTGATATCGTAAGATTACAGCAAGTTTTTGACAATATTATAGGAAACGCATACAAGTATGCAAACACAAAAATAAGTGTATCATCCGACTTTGAAGACGATACACTGGCTATCATATTTAGAGATTTTGGCAGTGGAGCAAATGAAGACGAGCTTCCGCTTTTGTTTGATAAGTTTTACAGAGGCAAAGATACATTAGAAGTGAGTGGTTATGGTCTTGGGCTTCACATGGCAAAATATTTATTACAAGGCATGGGGGGAAACATTTTAATTTCAAATGCACGCCCAGGCTTTGTGGTGAAAATAATCTTGAAGCTGGCATTTTAAGTTGCTAGAGTTCAATACAAATCTTTAAACCCCAAGATGGATACACTATCTTGGGGTTTTATTCATATACCTTCAAAATAGATTTAAGAAAGTTTTAAGAAACTGACAAAGACTTAGAAAGAATTTTAGTAGTAAAGTATGTACATGAGGAGGCGTTAACCACCATGAAAAAAACAATTCTAAAAACCAACAAGCTTTCAAAAACCTTTTTGGTTGGAGATACTCAGCAACATGTCATCAAAAACTTAGATTTGGAGATATACGAAGGTGACTTTACTGTAATCATGGGTGCATCAGGTGCAGGAAAATCTACACTTTTGTATACATTAAGTGGTATGGATGCACCATCTTTAGGCACGGTAGAGTTCATGGGTACAAATATTTCTGGACTGAGTAGTGATAAAATGGCTACATTCCGCCGTCAGCATTGTGGATTTGTATTTCAGCAAATGTTTTTACTCGACAATATGAGTATTATGGATAATGTGATGGCTTGTGGGCTACTTGTTTCAAAGGATAAAAAAGCAATTGTATCACATGCTCGCAAACTTTTTTCTGATGTAAATTTAGGTGAAGACATATTTAAAAAATTCCCTTCTCAAGTTTCAGGAGGGGAAGCACAAAGGGCGGCAATTGTTCGCGCATTAATCAATAATCCGCCTGTAATCTTTGCAGATGAACCGACAGGGGCATTAAACTCCTCATCTGGTTCTGCTGTTTTGGATACCTTAACGAAAGTAAACCAAGCAGGGCAAAGTATCGTCATGGTGACACATGATATTAAATCTGCAATGCGTGGCAACCGTATTCTATATGTAATGGATGGTGTGATTCGCGGTACTTGTGAACTTGGACGTTATGAAAACGGAGATGAAGCAAGGCGCAATCAACTGGGCAATTTCTTAGTAGAAATGGGGTGGTAGACATGTATAAAATTTATATGATGGGTAAAGCCAACATTTTCAAAATGGGAATGCAAGGCGTGATTTTAATGATTCTACTGCTCATTTCTTCTTTAATGCTTAATGTTGGGTTGATGCTTGCCTTAAACTTCCAAGGATTTTTGGGAAATATGACAACAGAGCTTAATACTTCTGATGTATTTTACACTTTTCCTCAAGCGCGATTTACAGAGGATATCAGAAATCGCATAGAAAGCCACGAGCAGATTCTATCTCTTGATGTCTATAATAGCATTGTAGTTTCTGCTGAAATAGCAGGTTTTAGAGATAGTAACGCCACAACTATATTTTTTCGCAACAAGGAAATAACTCAAGCTGTATCCCATTGGACACTTGTAAGCGAAACAATACATGATGTGCAAAACCCTGTATTTGTACCCTATGGTTTTAGCACAAGTGGTGGATTTTCACTTGGCGACCAGATGAGTTTAGTTATAAACGACAGTACCCTTATCTTTACTGTAGCTGGGTTTATTGAAGACATCTTATTTTCATCCGCCGCAGATGTTCAATTTGCATTCTATGTAGATGGGCCTATGTATGCAGAACTTTTACAGACATTTGAACAATATCATACGGCTTTGCTTTTTGCAGACATTTCAGGAGAATCGCAAAATGTTGAATTGTTTATACGAGAAATATTTGATGAAGTGGCTGATTCATCTGTAACTTTTATATCCAGAACATATGAAATGCTTGTAGGCGGACGGGCTTTACTTCCAAGTATTTTGTCAATCATGGTGATTGTTTTTGCATTTATTATTGTAGTTGTGTGCCTTACAATGATTCGATTTAGGATAGGCAACAGTATAGAAGAAGATATGCCTGCCATGGGTTCGTTGAAGGCAACAGGTTACACCAGTTGGCAGATTAGGGCAGGGCTTTTGGTGCAATATTTAATGATGGCTTTCTTTGGTGCAATTTTGGGTATACCCTTATCCTATATTGTTCAACCATTTATTCGTGGAGTCATTGCTATTCAAACAGGGCTCTTTTGGCAACAAGGCTTGGATATTCCGCTTAACTTGTTATCTATAGGTATTATCATTTCAATAGTTGCTGTGCTTGTTGTTGTTTGCTCCCGCAAAATTAAAAATGTAGACCCAGTTGTTGCCATTAGAGGTGGTGCGGCAGGGCGTAATTTCAAACACAACTATTTGCCTTTAGATAAAACGTCACTGTCTTTAAACATGACACTAGGAAGTAAAGCCATGCTGCAAAACATTGGGCAAAGTGTCGCATTATTTATTGTATTTGTCGTCATTGCATTTACCGGTTCATTTTTTGTGGGAATGCGCCATATGGCAACTGCACAAAGTGACGCATATATGGCACTGACTGGAGTAGAACTATCTGATGTCATTGTTGACCTTCATCCAAGTGCAGACAGCAATAATGTGAGGGATACAATAGCCGCAATGGACGGTGTTACACAAGCACTTTTTATTGATAGCTCCCATGTTATGACTAATGGTGAAATGATTATTGCATATGTCATGGATGATTTTTCACATAAGGTGAATCCCTCGGTATATCGTGGGCGATATCCTATACATCCCAATGAGATTGCAATATCAGGCATTGCATCAGACATGTTAAACATTGGTATCGATGACATTTGGCATTTGGGTGAGCAAAACATGACTTTTATTGTCACAGGCATTACCCAAGGGCAGGGGACTACAGGCATAAATGGGCCTGTGCCAAGCATCAGTATTACCACCGCTGGAATAAGAAATATCTCACCTGATTTTAGGCAAATGAGATTGGGTGTGTATTTAGATATGGGCATGGATGTGAGTGTTTTTATAACAGATGTGAGTGTCATTGTTGATGGGCAAATCCTGTCAATGATGAACTGGCGGGACATGCTTGAAGATGGCAATGTCATGATTACAGGCATACTTGTTTTGTTAAGTACAGCCATGCTAGGTTTTGCAGTGATAGTCATATTGCTTGTATTGTACTTCATCGTTGGTGCTGTCATTATTCGGCGTTATCGGTATCTTGGTATCCAAAAAGCCATGGGATACACGACTTTTGAACTGATGCATCAAGTGAGTGTAAGTTTTATTCTACCGTTGGTTGGAGGCATTATTTCTGGGGCAGTGCTGATGATGTTTATTTTTAATCATATTGTAGCATTAGTTATGACTCCACTTGGTGTAAGGCAATCAAGTTTTGATGTGCCGCATCTGTGGGTGGCTTTGTCTGGTATTGTTTTGACTTCTATTTCTTATACAACCATTTTGATTATCACCAGCCGTATACGTAAAATTTCTGCGTATGACTTGGTTAGATAATATATAAATAATAAAGGAGAGAATTACAATGAAAAATTCAAAAAGAGTTTTTACAAAAACCATCTCATTGATGATGGTCGTAGCACTAAGTATATCCACCTCATTATTTGCTTTTGCAGATGAACCCCAGCAAGACATAAGTGAATTTTCACAAACCATTGCAACTGCAACCGCAATGACTTTACATCTCATGGACGAGTTTGGTGTACCCGGGGTCACTATTGCCATTGTAGATGTAGAAACTGGCTTCACATGGACACAAGGTTTTGGATATGCCGACAGCGTTAATGGATTGTATGTAGATGAGCATACGTTATTCCAAATAGGTTCTACATCTAAGCCTTTTACAGCAATAGCAATCATGCAACTGGTAGAACAAGGTATAATAGATTTAGACGAACCCATCGTAACTTACCTTCCAGAGTTTAGTATACTTCCAAGCATCCGTTTGGGTGGTCATTCAGATAATATCACAGTAAGAATGCTTTTGAATAATACCTCTGGCATACCAACGAATTATGTAAGAAGTTTCTTGTCTACAGGTGCGCATTATCAAGGTCAAATGAATGGCGGATTGTTGGAATGGCTTAGTACTCAAGAAATGAATTTTGAAGAAGGTACGATGTATGAATATGCTAATAATGGTTGGACGTTATTAGGTATATTGGCGGCAAGAATGACTGGGCATACAAATTACTTTGAAGGCTTCGCACAATTGGCTGATGAAAATATTTTTGAGCCTCTTGGCATGGATAGAACTTCTTTCTTGTTCTCGGAAGATATGACCAATGTTGCTATGTCTTATCTTGTAGTAGGAGAGAGAGATGATTTTACTATAGTGAGCGCGGCAACAAGCGGAGGTAGCATGTTTTCAAGTGCCCATGATATGGCACGCTTTATGCACGCCCTATTGGGTGATGGCTCGATAGACGGCAATAGGCTACTTGAACAAGAAACCATTGCATATATGCTTCAAAGTCACACAGACCATGTGGATATGCCGCTAGGTTTTGATGCTTACGGACTTGGGTTTTTGCAACTTTCTCCTTTTCTTACCAACGGAATCCATACTATGGGACATGGCGGTAATATTATTCACTATCACACAGAGATGATTTTCAGCCTGGAAAATGGGCTTGGTGTGTTCGTGTCTGTAAATTCTGCAACAGGTGCATCTATTCCTACAACCATTGCCGCTACTATTTTAGATTCCGCCTTTGTAGAAAAAAATATTGATGTGCCTCGTGCTGAAATGCCAGAGATTTCAATTGACCCAAATGCTACACCTATTGAGCTTTTGGACGAAGAACGCGAAGGTTTTATCGCACAATTTGGAGGGTTTTATAATTTTGAACTTGCTGGAATATGGTATTTAGATTCTATGGATGATGTGCTTGCTTGGATTGTTGGAAATGAGATTTACAAGCTTACCCCAATGTCTGACGGAACTTTTATTGATGATACTGGTGCAAGATATTCATTTATAACTGTAGGTGAATATACCATTGCATTCTTCCAAAATCCTTTTGTGTTGCTTCAAGGGGTAAGGGTAGACAATATTGAAGATATTGTGGCGGTGGAAATCACTCCGGCACCAGATGATTTTGCTCAGTGGGTTGGCACTTATAACTTGATGCCACAAATACCAGACGAAACTTTTATCATGCCTCAGTTGCAAGTTTTCATTGGTGAAAATGGTATGGCTATGATTGCTATGGTATACATCACCACTGCCATGCCAGTGGAAGTACCCTTGACCTATTATGATGGCAGATGGTTTTTAGGCTTTGAATCCATTGGGTTTACTATGAATGATGATGGCACTGCTTCAATTGATTTTTGGGGCGGACAATTTGTACGCGAATTAAAAGGAGACAATGAAGATGAATCAATACAATAGTTACAATGGAAATGATAGCCAGAGCCATCATGAAAGTTATCATTTTAATAAATCTTCCTATGAGTATAAGAGCAAACATGAAATATATGGTATACCTTTGTTTCATATTAGCATAGGCAGACGCGCAGCTACTGCAAAAGGTATCATCGCAATCGGAAATAAAGCGGTTGGAATTATTTCCATCGGCTTGCTATCAATAGGTATTATATCTTTTGGGGTATTAAGTTTAGGGTTGATTGGGCTTGGCATAATCACATTAGGACTTATTTCGTCTGGGGTAGTATCTCTAGGTGTTGTGGCGTTTGGCGGTATTGCATTAGGCATTGTAGCGACTGGTGGAATAGCAATGGGTATCATTGCACATGGGGGTATCTCCTTAGATTTGATAGGATGGTTTTTCCCATAACTTACATTCGCATTTTTCGCTTCTTGTCAGTATACTATTTGACAAGGAGGCGATTTACATAATGAAACCAAAATATAGAAATATTTTAGGTGTAGCAATAATTATTGCAGTGCTTTCCATGATATTAGCAGGTGCATACTTTATCAATCGCCAACAGCCACAATTCATGGAGTATAATTTATTTATGACCGCACTAGAAGAAGGTCAAGTAGAATCCATAACCCTAGGGGATGGGGCAATGTTAACATTCACCTTGGCAGAAAGGGATGGATTGTACACGACAAATAACCCACGCCGTGAAAATTTTAAAGAGTTTTTACTTTTATCAGGTGTGTATGTAAGTGAAAATACCACCACTGATGGGATTTTACAAATTTTTATCACTATTGCGTTACTTGCAGGATTATTCTTCTTTATCCATCGCAGAGCGAATGCAGGTATGTCAAAAGCTGGCGGAGGATTAGCCCCTGTAACTGTGCAATCTGGTACAGAACAAAAATTATGTGGCTTTGATAATGTAGCGGGCAATTTAGAAGCGAAAGAAAGTGTAAAAGACATTGTAGACTATCTCAAAGAACCCGAACGCTTTACCCGATACGGTGCAAGAATGCCCCGTGGGATTCTTTTTCATGGCAAACCAGGCACAGGAAAAACCTTGATGGCACGGGCAATGGCAGGCGAAGCAGGTGTACCCTTTTATGCCGTCAGTGGCTCTGATTTTGTACAGATGTATGTAGGCGTGGGTGCAGCAAGAGTGCGTGACCTCTTTAAAAAAGCCCGTGAAGCAGGTAAAGGTGTAATTTTCATAGACGAAATTGACGCACTGGGAAAAAAACGCAGTGATGGCTTAAATGGCAATGATGAACGGGAACAGACCTTAAATGCATTGCTCACCGAAATGCAAGGTTTTTCCGAAGGCACTGGAATAGTTGTTGTAGCAGCAACGAATCGCCCAGATACTTTAGATGAAGCCCTTATGCGCCCCGGACGTTTTGACCGCCGTGTAGAAATTGGCTTGCCTGACATGAATGCACGTCGTCAAATTTTAGCATTACATGCCCAAGATAAGCCGCTTTCCACTGAAGTAGACCTTGATGATTTAGCGCGTGATACAGTATTCTTTAGCGGTGCAATGCTTGAAGGGTTGCTAAATGACGCAGCAATAGGTGCCGCAAGGCGTGGTGATGAAAGTATCCAACCATCAGATATTACATCTGCATATTATACTGCCCTTGCAGGAAGTGAAAAAAAAGACCGCAGCAATATTCGTGAGCGTGATAAATCTATCACGGCATGGCACGAGGCAGGTCATGCACTCACTGCAATGTTAACTAATCCAGAAAATCGTGTGGCAAAAGTCACAATCATTCCATCTACAAGCGGGGCAGGGGGCTTTTGTGCAACGATTCCGCCAGAGCGGATGTATTTTACAAAACAAGATTTGCGTCAGCAAATGATGGTGAGTTTAGCAGGACGCTGTGCCGAACAGCTTTGCTTTGGTGAGGACAATGTAACCACAGGTGCATCTAATGATATTGAAAAAGCGACCACTACAGCCATGCAATATGTCACCAAGTTTGGTATGGGCACAAGTCTAGCTGACCGCAGTTTACTTAAAGATACTGACTCTGTAGCAAAAGAATGTGCGGCTTTAACAGATACAATTTATCAAGAAACCCTAGGTTTACTTCAAAAAAATTACAATGCTTTGCAAGCATTAGCGGAAAGATTACTTGATAAAGAAACATTGGATGGGGATGAAGTTTTAGAGATTGTGACATCTGCTTAATAAACAATCATATAAAAATAAGCCAAAGGTAAATTCAAATTTATTGTCAGGCTTATTTTTAGTTGCACAAACTGTTTTTTGTTGCTATTATAATATAATTAGCTAGTGTATCATTAAAAAACTTGGGAAACTGACAGGCTTATTGTTATATAGTTAAAAAAACTTTCAGTAGTATAGGCGTTTTTTGTTCAATAGGAATACTATTGCTTAACACTCAATATTTATATAAAGGATGGTTCTTGTGTACATCATAACTCCTTTGTGCCGTGTACTTTTGGATGAAGCGGTTAATGCAGTATGTTTAATAGACCTTTCTCATGGTAATTTACTTGAGCAAAATTTGAAATTTAATACACTGCCTGACACGGCCTTTATTTTAGATTGGGTATCTCAAAATAGTGAAGCATTTACCCAGCCCAATATTTCCATTGCCGTAAAACAAAACAATGATTTAAGAACCCTTTGGGTCAAAGTGCTTTTTGTGGACTATGATGCTAAAGTGGTACTTTTGTCATTTTTTGAAAGCATAGGGGAATCACATTTTACTGAAAACTGTCTGGAGAAACGTGACCGTTTACTACAAGCCACAAGCCGTGCTTCACAAGTGCTTCTCTCCGGCGAAGGTGATTTTGATGAAAATGCCAATGATGTACTAAGTATCCTAGGTGAAGCAACTTGTACAGATAGGGTATATATATGGAATTTCCACCAAGGGCGTAATCCAGACGATTCCCCCGAGTTACATACTACTCAACTTTATGAGTGGACTCGTGAGGCTGAACCTCAGCAAGATACTGCGCTTTGTACGAACAGGCCTGTGTCAGAATCATGTCCCACATGGATTGACACATTCATGTCAGGAAAGTGTGTGAATAGTTTAGTAAAGCATATGCATGTGAATGAGCAGGAACAGCTTATACCTCAAGGGATTCTTTCCATCATGACAGCTCCTATTATTTTTAATGGTGAGTTATGGGGTTTTATAGGCTTTGATAACTGCACATCGGAATATACTTGGACTGAATCAGAAGAAAATATTTTACGTGCAGCTGGAATGATTTTGGGCGCAGCAATTCATAATCATAGAATCAATGATGCACTTGAAGAAGCAAACATTCAGTTAACTGCCACAGCAGAAAGGGCGCGTGAACTTGCTGAACAGGCAAGGCTTGCAAACGAGTCAAAAAGTGATTTTTTAGCCAATATGAGCCATGAAATCCGCACACCAATGAATGCGATTATAGGCATATTACAGTTAGTTCAAAATACAAAAATGCAACCACGACAACGGGATTATTTAGAAAAAATTGCTTTCTCCACCAAGGCTCTATTGAGAGTCATTGATGATATTTTAGATTTTTCAAAAGTTGAAGCGGGTAAAATGGATATAGAATCAACGCCATTTAGTGTGAATGAAATTGTTGTTGGTGTTAGTGATTTAATTAGGCACAGAATAGAGGAAAAAGGACTTACACTATCCGTTGAAATAGACCCTGAAATTAAAGGCAACTACATTGGTGACCCATTAAGATTGACACAAGTGCTTACAAATCTTGGAACAAATGCTATTAAGTTTACCAATGAGGGCGGTATAATTATTTCTGCTAAAGTACAATCAGAAAGTGACTTTGTATCTGTAGTATCTTTTTCAGTAAAAGATACTGGAATAGGTATGAGCCGCGAACAGCAAGAACGGCTTTTTTCTGCATTTATTCAAGGGGATGCATCCATTACAAGACGTTATGGCGGAACAGGGCTGGGGCTTGCTTTATGTAAAAAATTAACGAATCTTATGGGTGGAGACATTTGGTGTGATAGTGAATTGGGTAAAGGTTCAACGTTTTCATTTACCATTAAGTTGAATGCTGATGCAGATGAAAGTGACCAAAAAATGAATGCAGATGATGATTTTATTTCTGAAGAGTTGGGGTTGATAAAGCCCTATGCAGGCAGTCGAATATTGCTTGTTGAAGATAATGAAATCAATCAATTTGTAGCCAATGAAATGCTTGTGTATGCAAATCTTAAAGTTGATATAGCAAACAATGGTTTGGAAGCACTAGAGTTGTTAAGTAAAAACGAATATGACTTGGTGCTTATGGATATCCAAATGCCTGAAATGGACGGACTTACAGCATCAAAGCGCATTCGGGAATGTGAGAAATTAAATACCATTCCAATTGTTGCCCTTACTGCTCATGCAATGCACGAAGACCGAAAAAAGAGTTATGATGCAGGTATGAATGCACACATGACAAAACCTATAGACCATTCAGAGTTATATCGCTGTTTGGCAGAATGGTTGGATAAAAGGCAAAATGCAAAGAAAATGAATGTATCATTAAATGATTTAGACGTAGTATAGGCAAACAAAAAAATCGCGATAATTTGATATCGCGATTTTTTTTAGCTTTTAGTACGGGCTATAGTATGATAGAATCTTAGTAAAAGTCACAGGAGGTTTTTTATGGGTATGATTAACGTAAATATTCAAGGGGTTGGACAAGTTGAAGTGGAAAAGGGGCTTACACTTTTTGAAATTAGCGAAAAGTACGCCCATACACGAAGCCGCCCTGCACTTGTTGCAAAAGTTGATAATGAATTGCAGGATTTAGGTCGTCTGCTTTTATATGATGCCACAGTGGAATTTTTAGATATCACTGATACTCAAGGTTTTAGAACGTATCAGCGTGGAGTAACATTTTTAATGATTTATGCAGCAAAGGCTGTGCTTGGCAAAAAAACTCGCGTAGTGGTTGCACATTCTATAAATAAAAACTATGGTTGCGAATTTCCTGAAATTCCAGGAGAGGTGACGGAAGAAACTTTGGAAAAAATTGAAGCTGTCATGCGTGAAGTCGTAGCCAAAGATTTACCCATTGAAAAACAAGTCATTCCCAAAGAAACAGCCTTGCGTATTTGTGAAGAATTGGGGCTTAATGACAAGATAAGTTTATTTAAATACCGTCATAATATGACATATAGCTTTTATAAGCTAGATTGGATGTTCAATTACTTTTATGGTGAAATGGTGCCACGTACAGGGCGACTTGACCAGTTTAAGCTTGTGAAGCGTAAGCGGGGGTTTATGCTTCAATTTCCTGATGCGGCACAAAATTATCAATTTGTAGAACTTATGCCGGAAAATCAACTTTCAGAAGTTTTTGCCGAAAGCAATCAATGGATGCGTATAATGAAAGCGGATACCGTAGGTGCGTTGAATGATAAGTTGTGTCAAGAAGGTTGTGGTGAGGTTATTCGTGTAGTAGAAGCCTTGCAGGAGAAGAAAATTGTTTTGCTTGCCGACCAAGTGATGCGGGAAAATCGTCATCTAGTGTTAATTTCAGGGCCCTCTTCTTCAGGTAAGACGACTTTTGCAACGCGACTAGGTATTCAACTGCGTGCGGCAGGTGCTATTCCTCACGTTATTTCACTAGATAATTATTATCTAAATCGTGAAGATTGCCCCCGTGATGAAAATGGTGATTATGATTTTGAAACGATAAAAGCCATTGATACAAAGCAAATCAATAAAGATTTAATGGCTATGCTGGCAGGGGAAACAGTAGAAATTCCGACGTTTAACTTTTTTACAGGACGCAGAGAGTATAAGGGAAATATAAAAAAACTTACTGAAAAAGACGTATTGATTCTTGAAGGTATCCATGGGTTAAATGAGCGCATTAGTTCAGATGTACCACGGGGGAATAAGTTTAAAATATTTATTTCCGCGTTGACCCAAATCAACATTGACGACCATAACCGCATTCCTACAACAGACGCACGATTGATTAGACGCATGGTGCGGGATAATTTATTCCGTGGCGCGTCGGCGGCTACAACAATTAGCATGTGGCCATCTGTTCAGCGTGGAGAAGTGAAGTATATTTATCCCTGTCAAGACCTTGCAGATGCATTTTTTAACTCTGCATTGGTTTATGAAATGTGCGTGTTAAAGCAATATGCCGAGCCATTGCTTTTTGCCATTAAACCTAATGCACCCCAATATACCGAAGCGCGGAGGTTAATTAGATTTCTTTCGTCATTTTTAAGTGTGCCTAGTGAAACCATCCCTCAAAATTCCATTTTGCGTGAATTTGTAGGCGGTAGTTGTTTTAGCCATTGATGATGAAAGATGTTTTTGTAGAAATTGAATATGATACTGCCCCAAATATGCCTGTGTCAACGGATTCACAGCATATAGGCGATATTGCAACTGACCCAGTCCGCCGTATGTTTTATGACATGCGCGGGCTGGCTTCTGATAATCCAAATACTTGGAATGAAGCAAGTTTGTTTTACAAACAAGCCAAATTTATGGAAAACTTCGTAGATGACTATGAGGGTTATGCTGAATTTTCTATGTATTCACCCAACTATCAACGGATGAGCTTTGATAAGCTGCGCACATATTTTACATGGCGTACCAAGGTAAGGGCAGGGGAACTGGATAAGCCTATTTGTCTATCCTATCGTTTCTTATATATATATGAATTGTTAGCATGTATTGGGGCTAGTGATGTATCTAACGCACTGTCTAAACTTTTGACTGTGTGGAAAGCTTGGCATGAAGATGTACCCGAGCTGGATAAATATTTTCCAAGGTGGTTGAAAGATTTTCATATTTATTATGAATTACCTCACACTTTTGATGAATTTATAGAAAAAAATCAATTGCGTCATTTTTATAGTGAAATATTCATGTTTGATTATGAGTCAGAAAACTGCTTAGAATTATGGAATTATATCGCTAATTATGACATAACTGAATCTAAGTTTTATAACGACAACCCTGAAAATGCCGCCCTTATTAAAAAGGCATTTCGTGCGGTGCTTTATAAACTGGACGCGCATTTTTCTAGAAACAATGATGGTAAATCCTTTAAAGATTTATTTTTCTATTGCAGTGTTTATACTATCCTTTGGGCTCCTTTTAAACGGGCGCAGTTTTTTCCATGGCTTCGCCAAAATGACCGCACTGTGGCGTTTGCTAACGGTGAAAAATATATTTGCCGTGATAATAAATGGGAATGCGCTCACCTTATCCCTCGTAATTTTAACAGCCTGCTTGCTGGATTTATAATAAAAAAAACCGAATCTAGGATTCGTAGAATAAAGCATTACAAGCCGGCACTTCCCCTTCCTTATAATCGAACCAGTAAGGCGCGTCAGCTCTTTAAAGAATTTGAAACAGATGATTATGCATTTAATGCCACGATAATTAGTGCAGTTAGAGACTTTTATGAAAATTATCAAGCAGAAGTTAATCGGGTTATTGTAAATGTAGACATAGAAAACTTAGCTAGAATACGTGAAGAATCTGATGATACAGCAGAAAAATTGATTGTAGATGAAATACCAATGCCCATAGAAGCAGTACCCACTGAAACCATCATACCGCCCCCCAAACCGATATTATTGTCTGAACCAACATCAATATGGATAAGCTTAAAAGAGGCTTTGACTGAAATAGAAAAAATGACATTAACACTGGCTTTAGAAGGTTCTGACATCAAATCTTTTGCCGCAAGTCAAGGTATTTTGTTAGAAGTTTTAGCAGATGGTATTAACGAAAAGGCAATGGATATCATTGGTGATAATATTTTAGATTGTATCGATACAATAGAAATTTATGATGATTACAAAGACAATTTGAAAGAAGTGTATGAAAAATGACCCAAGTACCCCCACGTATTGCCAATATCCTTTTAAACGCCCTAAAAGGCGGTGTTGTGCCCCGTGTAGGGCTTGAATATGTAACAGTAGGGCGAACGCTGGAAATAGATGCAATCTTACATGATATAGAAATGATTGCAGATGGAGGCGCATCATTTCGTTTTATTGTAGGGAAGTATGGCAGCGGTAAAAGTTTTCTTTTACAAACCATACGTAATTATGCCACGGCAAAAGGCTTTGCTGTAGTTGATGCTGACCTTTCGCCAGAACGCCGCTTTGCAGGCACAAAAGGACAAGGGTTGGCTACATACAAAGAGCTAATCCAAAATTTATCAACAAAGTCTAAGCCAGATGGCGGAGGGCTTCCTTTAGTACTTGAGCGTTGGATTTCAGGCATAATGACCCAAATCAAAGGGGAATCACCAGACCTTAGTGATATTGCATTTCATCAAGAAGTTGAGAGAAAAATTTTTGCTGTAGCTGGACAACTGGAAGGCATGGTCAACGGTTTTGAGTTTGCTAAAGCCATAGCAATGTATTGGCGCGCTTATCGTGAGGATGATGCAAATTTAAAAAGCAATGTATTAAAATGGTTTCGTGGGGAATATCCCACGCGCCGTGAAGCGAAAGAAGACTTAGGTATAAATTTTACTGTTACTGATGAAACATGGTATGACTTTTTGAAAATCATGGCAATGTTTCTAGTTGGTGCAGGATATAAAGGGCTTCTTGTCGTCATTGACGAGTTAGTAAATATCTTTAAAATTCCGAACTCAATTTCTCGGCAAAATAATTATGAAAAAATTTTAACCATGTACAATGATGTGTTACAAGGCAAGGCAAAACACATTGGTTTTTTAATGGGTGGAACACCCCAGTGCATAGAAGATAAATATAAGGGGATTTTTAGTTATGAAGCCCTGCGTTCGCGCTTGGCAGAAGGGCATTTTGCTACAGCCGATACAAAAGATTTAACCGCGCCAATTATCCGCTTAAATATGCTGAACCAAGAAGAGGTATATGTACTTGTAGAAAAATTGCGGGATATTCATGCAAAACTTTATCATTATGAACCCATACTTAATCACGAGGATTTATTATATTTTTTAACAGTAGAATATAATCGCGTAGGTGCAAACACACACATTACTCCTCGTGAAATTATCCGTGATTTTATAGAACTAATAAATATATTACACCAAAACCCGCAAAAAACTGTGGCGGATGTTTTGGGCAGTAATAGTTTTACACTGGCAAAAGGCGGGCTAAGTGACGAGGATGTACACAAAGATTTTGTGGATTTTGAAATTTAATGGATGGAGGATTTTAATGGATGCTTTTAGCCGATACGCACCCTTTATTCAAGATTTTATTTATCTAAACAAATGGGAGGAACTTCGCGGCATTCAAATAGCCGCGGCAGAAGCTATTTTTGACAGTGATGACAATTTGCTTCTGTCATCGGGAACAGCGTCTGGCAAGACAGAAGCCGCATTCCTGCCGATATTGACAATGCTGCATAATTCCCCTGCAAAATCTGTGGGGGTTCTTTACATTTCGCCCCTGAAAGCCCTTATCAATGACCAATTTAAACGGTTGGAACAATTGCTTTTAGATGCCCATATTCCTGTTACACGTTGGCATGGGGACGCTTCTCTAACAAAGAAACAAGAACTGATGAAAAACCCATCTGGCATTTTACAAATCACACCAGAATCACTAGAAAGCCTAATTTCCAGTAAGCGTGGTACAGCTATCAATATGTTTTCGGACTTACGTTTCATCATTATTGACGAAGTCCATCACTTCATGCGTGATACACGTGGAATCCAACTATTGTGTGTACTTGAACGAATGCAGAAACTCACAGGAATTATACCACGCAGAATCGGACTTTCTGCAACCCTTGGAGATGTATCTCTTGCGCAAACATGGCTTAACACAGGTACAAATCGTCCATGTGCCGCGCCTATAACCGAAGGCGATAAAAAGCGTGTACGCCTGTATATTGAACGGTTTGTAAACTATGCAGACAAGCGTGATTTTGAAGAACGTGACGGCAGTAATCACGTCACTAAAACCCAAGGCTACGGGGATTTTGGCGACCGTGAACATTTTGAATACCTCTACAAAATGACACTAGATAAAAAAACAATTTTATTTACCAATAGCCGCGAAGAAACCGAGTTTATCATAGCCAATTTACGAGAAATTGCCCTAAGAAATAAATCCCCTGACGTATACCGTGTTCACCATGGGAATGTTTCTGCCTTATTGCGTGAATCTACAGAAGACGAAATGAAGGATGAAGATGAAAAAATAGTCACAGGTGCAACGGTTACACTGGAACTGGGTATAGATATAGGTTCTCTTGACCAAGCCGTACAAGTGGGCGCACCACTATCTGTATCAAGTTTTGCCCAAAGGCTGGGAAGGTGTGGACGGCGTGGGCAAATTCCGCAGCTTTTATTTACCTTTGTAGAAAGTCTAATCATAAATTCCGAAGATGTTATTGGCCCAATCAATTGGGAATTTATACGAATCATTGCAATCATCGAGTTATATTTGCGCGACCATTGGATAGAGCCTATTTATCCACGCCACCATGCATACAATATGCTATACCATCAAACCATGATGTACTTAAAATCCAATGGTGAAGTCTCTCCAGCGGCATTGGCAGAAGCCATGCTAACCCTAGGCGCATTTAAGAAAATTTCCCAAAATGATTATCAACAATTACTTTCTCACCTATTAAACATTCAACAGCTAGAGCGTACCGAGCGTGGAGGAATCATTATAGGGCGTGAAGGTGAAAAAGTAGTGAACAGTCATAAATTTCTTACTGTTTTTGAAGCCCCTGAATACTTGCTTGTAAAGGATGAAAACCGCACAATAGGTACAGTGGACAAAGTGTATCCTGTGGGAATCCGCTTCGCATTGGCAGGCATGACATGGGAAACCATAGATGTAAACGTGAAAAGTAAGGTCATTTTTGTAAAACACGTACCAGGAATTTCTGTAGTAGACTGGGATGTAAAATTTGAAATGGATGCCCACACAGGTCTAATGAAAAAATTACAAAACGTGCTAGACAGCGATGATATTTACGCCTATATGAGCGACCGTTGCCGTGAACGCCTTGCCGAAATTCGTTATATTGCAAAAAACAGCGGTATACTTTCAAATTGGGTCACGCAAATTGCGGCAAAAAAGTTTGTCATATTTCCATGGGTGGGTACACGTCAACTATTTACTTTGCATTATTCACTTTTAAAAAGAGGTGTAAAAAGTAAACTGCCATGGATAACTGCCCCTTATTTAGAAGTACAGTATGACGGCGAAGTTCATGCAATTGAAGCCATCATCTCCAGCATTTTGCAATCTGATATAGATATGTATGACTTGCCTTTGCCTGAAAAGGTACAAATGAGTGGAAAGTATAATGAATTTATCCCTCTTGACCTGCTGAAAAAGCAGTTTGTCGAAGATTACTTGGACTTTGAAGGTTTAAAAAAAGCAATGCATTAGACATTGCTTTTTTTGTTGAGCAATAAAAAATTATCGAAAAACAATAAAAATATATTGACATTCATCTTTCATGCCCTTATACTACATAAAAATATTTCCCCAGGAGGCAAGAAAGATGAAGGAAACCTTGTTTAGTAAAACTTTAAAATATGCCCTATATGCGGCACTGGTGGTTGGTGTCATTTTAACTGTAACTTTGCCGTTTATGCTGGATACATACGCCCGCATAATCCACGGTGCTGTATCCCTTACGCCTGCTTATCGTGGGTTTATCATGCCCTTTTTAATGATAGTTGCTGTCCCTTGTTTGTGGATTGTTGTAGAAATGATACTTATGTTGCGTACCATTCCTACAGGCCCATTTGTGATGAGAAATGTCAAGGCATTGTATAGACTGGGTACTCTGCTTTTTATCTTATCAGCAATATTTATTGCAAAATGCTTTATTTTTATCACATTCTTGACACTGTTTTGTGCGTTTATGTTTGTAGGCAGTGGGTTATTTGCCTTTACTTTTGCGGCACTCATTCGTCAAGCGATTGTTTTCCGCGAAGAAAACGACTTGACGATATAGGAGGTTTGGAATGATTGTAATTAACTTAGATGTTATGATGGCAAAGCGAAAAATTGGCTTAACCGAACTTGCCGAACGCATTGATTTAACCCAAGCCAATTTATCTATTTTAAAAAACGGCAAAGGCAAAGCCATAAGATTTTCTACACTCAATAAACTTTGCCGTGCGCTGGAATGCCAACCAGGGGATATTTTAGAATTTAACCCCAACGAGGAGGACAATGACAATGAATGAAAACAGTCTGCCTGTAGCACTTGATATCATACCCATTGAAAACACACGACCCAAAAAGGTTTGGAGCTTTAAAGAGCGGTTATTACTACCTGCCGCACTGATTATTGCCGTTTTATTTGACCGAATCATTGCATCCTCCCTGATAAGCGGCAGATGGTGGAGCGGTAGTTTTCATGCTTCTGAAGCGTGGGCGGCTTTTTGGTTTGGATATCTTGTCATTTTTTATATTGCCTACTGGAATCGTATAAAAAAAGACCCGATTTTATGGTTTGTAGCGGCATGTACGATTGTACTATGTATTTTGCAATTTATCTTGCCCAATAGAACAAACTGGGAATATCGCGGTATAACGGCACTGGTGATTCCCAGTGTGTTAATGGCTCATGCCCAATGGGCAGCCAATGCGTTTACATTAAAAAACCATGCTGGCATGGCATTTGCATGGTTATTAGGGTGGCTTATTAAACCGTTTACTGGATGGGGTGCATTTTTCGGGGCTTTTGCCGAAGTTTTAGCCCATGGTAATAAACCCATGGTAAAGCGTGTATTGCTGGGTGGCGGCGTTGCCGCAGTCATGCTGGCTGTCATCCTACCGCTTTTAATGAGTGCCGACCAAGTATTTAGTTATCTTATCAGCCGAACATTTACAATAGGCGGTGGTTCAGTTTTTACCTTTATCTTTCATGGCATAGTGATTTGTCTTGCCTTTGCATTTTTTTATTCTTTCCTATGGAATGTTGGTTATGGTAAAAATGAAATTTACACTATGACTATAAAATCAACCATCGATAAAATTATTTCTGTCATTGCATTGGGTAGTGTCATTTCTGTTTATGTCATGTTTTGTATTGTGCAGTTTACGTTCTTGTTTGCCCGTGCAGGACTTCCAGCAGGAATGACCTATGCGGAATATGCACGACAAGGCTTTGCACAAACGGTGGTAGTTTGCGCGCTTAATCTATTGATATTCGGAATATTCCTGCGCTTTGGCGTAGGGGATAAGCTCATGAAAATGCTGCTTATCGGATTACTTGTACTCACAGGTATCATGTTATTTTCTGGCGGGGTACGGTTATGGCTTTACATTGATGCTTTTGGTATGACTTGGCTTAGACTCATTTCTGCATGGTTTATACTTTATATTGCCGCAGTCATTGCCCTTTGCTGTACAAAACTTTTATTTAAAAAGCAACTGCCTATAATCGCCCTTGGTGCATTGCTATTACTCATTTGGTATGTAGCCCTTGGTCTTTTAAATCCTGATGGGTTCATCAACTGGTATAATTTTCAACGCTAACTAAATTGTTTCATTGTTAAAATTCACATTTAGCTATATAATAACAATGAGTGGGAGGGTTAATCGCCATGAGTAACATTTGTAATGCGCGTAATTCGGTAGGACTTTCGCAAAAGCAAGTTGCGTTATCCATCGGCGTATCATACGCCACAGTGAGTGAATGGGAGAGTGGAAAGAAATTTCCTGCGGGAAAAAACTTGATAAAGTTGGCGGAATTATTTTCTTGTTCTACAGATTATCTCTTGGGAAAATCAGACATACCATCATTGTCTTATTCCGAAACAAAAAAAGAGCCAACCCCACGAGAGAGGTTGGCAAGTGAATTTGTTGAATTACTTGGCGAAGTGCCAGAGGACAAGCTTGAAAAATTCAAAAATCTTTTTCGAGCTACGGTTGAAGCAATTAAATAGCCGTCATTCGTTAGCAATGTATGCAAAAGGGCAATCCCATCCTTCTTTTAGGGCATTGACAGTTATAATATATCGTATAGGGCAGTTTTTACTTAGCAAGTCTACGCCACGCAGCTCATTCACATTAGCAGTCTTTATTGCGATATGTTTTTGTGGAATACCTGCGTCCATTAAGTATTGTTTCAATTTTTCAAAGGTTGTGTTATCATCTTTGCCTTTTGGCTCGGCTTGAAATAATGCTATCGGACGAATATAACGACCTGTATGTTTTTGTTCTTCTTGTGCCTCGGCTTCCAATTTTCGACGTACAGAAATGGCTTCGCCTATGACTTCCGATTTTGAACGCATATTATATACAATGACTGGTAGCTTCACCATATTTTCAAGTTTTAATTGCATTGCATCTACATAAGAGATAATATTTGCATCTTTTTTAGGGGTGGCGGTTAGCTCCAACACAAATGAAGGGTTGAAGTTGAATGGTTGCGTTTTGCCCGTTTAGATTTTTTGTTGGGCGGTGGCGATTTGCCACTTATATAAATGTAGCGCATCGGGACAGGGCTTGTCAATACAAAAATCTGGTCAAAATTCGGGAAATGCTATAAAAACGGTGGCAGGAATATTTCACAATCACCATTTAAGAATTATCGTAGCAAAGTTGCTATCTTTTGGAACATAAGTACACTCGTACATTGTTTCATTGGGTATAGTTCGCTGTAGCCACAGGCTTGATGTACATTCGGCAAACTCTTTTTGCCAAAAGCCTGTAGCTATCACTTTTTGTGCAGTTGTTCTCGCAGGGATTGTCGCAAGGTTTTGCAAAAAATTACTGGCTGAACGTGAAGCGGTCACGCCGATAATATTCATGCCACTTGTACGAATAATCACGCATGGGGCTTGTGTAAAGTTTGCTATTCTAATGCCACAGGCGTGTTTGGATACCATATATTTATTGGATAAGCTACTGATAAGTCCGAAGTCTATTGGTGCGCCCGCCATATCGAGCCGAAATTGCTCTGCTGGCATGAGCAATTCAGCCGCGAAGCGGTTTGCTTCTACTTCATTAGAATTTGCGCTATCTCTAATATCTGCCGTTGTACATCTGATAACTGGTTTGCCATTAATAGTGGCAGTCGGCTGATGGTCAAGAAAATAATGCCCAAGTTCATGGGCGAAGGTAAAGTTATGTCTGCCAATTAACCCTCTTTGAGTGTTTATAAGAATAGCACGTTTATCGCTTTTGAAAAGCAACGTGCCATCCCATGAATCGTTAGGGTATTTATCAAACTTAAATTTCACACCTTCATCTGCCGCTATATCTTGTAAGGCCAATGCAGGAACACCATCAATCTGTTTGTTTGTTAAAACCTGACTTGCTTTTGAAATGGGGTCTGCCAATTTAATCATCCCCCAATAATTCATCAGCATCACGGCTGGCCTGTTCTGATAATCCTTCCGTTGCATCACCACGAGCCGCTATGCCGATGGATATAGTCCTATCGCCAACTGGCTTCGTGTGTGATTTTTGCCGAAATGGAATTATATTTGCAACATCCATCACACCATGCAAAATTGGTGTGGTGTGTGCTAACTTCAATTCGTTGCACATATTCATAAGCTCATCAACTTTTGATACAATGCGCTGTTGCTCTGCAAGCGGGGGTAATGGCAATAATGTTTTCTTTAGCATATCTTGTGTAATTTGATTTATCGTAGTGGTTTGAGGGTTATCCATGTTTTGGCGAAACAACGGCGAAGCAAAATAAGCGTTGATATAGGGATTGCATCCACTCCTAAACATTGCCATAAAAGCACCAAAAGCCAAACCATCTCTGTCTACTATTGCTGTTTTGCCTACCAATTTTCTACTTCCATTTCTTGCGCAAATCAAAATATCGCCTTTTTGCAACATATTTTTGTCTGGCACATAGGATTTAACATAAACTACGTCATTGTAATCCATCCGCCCATCCTGTACATTGCTTGAACGCATTACAGCTATGCCTTCTTCCGAAATATCAGCAGGTTTATAAGTTAGGCCTATATTCGTTTCGCCTAACTCGCCCAAATGACACCAAACCCACCCATTTGGCAAATCATAGGGGATTTCGTCCTCGCTGATTGGTGGTAAGGGCTTGTCTTTTTTGATTTTTCCATTACGAATAAGCCCCTCTTTCTCCTGTTTAATGCGTTTTAGGAGTTCAGTGGCTGGTTCGTCATTAGGGTCTTGTGCTACAAGTTTGCCTTGCACCGCCGCCTGTAAAATGGACTTCGGCAAATACTCAGCAAATTGATTTTCAAGTACATCAAGTTCTTTTTCAGCTTGTTCCAATTCATCACACAGTATCGACAGTTCGTTTAATCTCGTTACGATACGATTCTGTTCTGATAATGGTGGAAGCGGAATCTGGATGTTTTTTAGGATAAAGATTTTAAGTTCAGCAAAAGTCGTACCTGACGCTATATTTGCATAGTCGTTGAGAAATCTTGATTTTAGTGCTTGTTGAACATATTGATTACTGATAAGGCTTGTTGTAAATTGTATCCATAGAACACGTCCATCCTTAAAATAGAATGGCTCATCAGTATCTACCAACCATATGCGCCCATCAAAACATATAGAAGGCAATAATAAATCACCGATTCTTGGCTTGCCAGTATGGTCGATTAAACTTTCATAATGTTCCTTTGTAATATGGTATTTTGAATCCATTTTCTTTCCATTAGCTAATGCCCCCACCTCTGTCCCGCGAAAAAACGGAATGCCATAATCTACAAGCTCAGATGTAAACACTCTTTTACTTGAGCGTACAAGCCCTATGCAATCAATTTTTATCCAAGTCCAACCGTCAGGCAAATCATAAGGGGGCGATTCCGCATCGTTAAATAATAGCGCATCCTGTTTTATTTTCCCATCACAAGCAAGTTGTTCCTTTTCCTGTTTAATCCGCTCAAGCAGCACCGAAGCTGGCTCATCATTTGGGTCTTGGGGTGCAAGTTTACCCTCAACCGCCGCTTGCAATATGGATTTTTTTAGCTCTGCTGCTTTCATTAGCTTTCCTCCATAACGGCTGATATGCGCCCCAAAATATCTTCAATCCTTGCAGAGATAACCGCCTTTTTGTGCAAATATTCCGCAATAAATTCATCAGGCGGCAGTATCTCAACGGTTTCATGTGGAAAACCGCATAAATCAAGAGTATATTCACCAACTGCAATGTCCTCTACAGGTACATACTGCGACACATCACTTTCGGTGCGATTATTCCACCATTCACGCACAGGGTCAAAGTGCTTGTCCTGCATAGGCTTAGTTTTCGAGAAGTTTTTGTAACTTTCTGGCATTTCTAAACGATAAAACCACACGCCTTTGGTTGGCTTGCCCTTCGTGAAAAATAACAAATTGGTATTGATGCCTGTATATGGCGAAAAAACGCTCTTGGGCAACCTTACAATTGTATGTAGGTCGTTTTCTTCCAAAAGTTTTCTTTTTATTGCCGCCTTTACGCCTGTACCAAACAAAAATCCGTCAGGCAATACAAGCCCGCAACGCCCGCCGCCTTTTAGCAATGCCATCAAATGCACCAAAAACAAGTCGGCAGTTTCTGTATTGCGTAGGTCAGCCGACACAGATTGCGAAATAGCTTTTTCTTCCGCGCCGCCAAATGGTGGATTAGTCACAATAACATTCACTTTGTCTTTAACGCCGTAATCCTGCGTAGGTGTTCGGAGCGTGTTGTCATGCCTAATATTAGGAACATCAATTCCATGTGCTATAAGGTTTGTTACGCACAGCAAATAAGGGAACGGTTTTTTCTCAATTCCCTTAATGTTTGATTGCAATTTTCGATAATCTTCCGTTGTTTCAATATTGTAACGGTCAATCACGCTCGTTAAAAATCCACCAGTTCCACAAGCGGGGTCAAGCACAATTTCATCGAGTTTAGGGTCAACCATATCAACGATAAATTTCGTTACAGGTCTTGGAGTATAAAACTCTCCCGCTTTACCTGCACTTTGCAAGTCTTTTAACATATTTTCGTATAACCCATTAAACAGGTGAGTGCCTTTAATATCATCAAAGCTAATCTCGCTGTTTAGCTTATTCACAACTTGCCGCAGTAACGTTCCAGACTTCATGAAGTTGTTTATGCCATTCATAACATTGCGGATAAGCCGTCTGCGATGCCGCGCAATGTTCAAAATGGCTTCTGCTTTTTCGGGGTTTTTCTCTTGTATTGGCAAATCTTCCACTTCTAAATTGCGTAAGCTTATAAACATTTGATTGATGTGTTCAAGTAGAGCATCGCCTGTAATGCCTTCATTATCATCAGCCCACACGCTCCAACGAAATTCATTGGGTATAACGGGGTAGTAATCTTCGGATAATTCCCACACTTGTTCCTTGAAATCAAAAGATTTTAAGAACAACATCCATGTTATTTGCTCGATATACTGTGCATCTCCATTTATACCTGCGTCCATGCGCATAATGTCTTTTAATGCTTTAGTAGTGCTTGAACTAGCCATTTTGATGTCCTCCTAAATGCGTACTATGCGGCTTCATATAACACTAATTTCAATTCTCGGATAGCTTGGTCATAGTTTGCTTTGCCGTTAAACAAGCGATTAACGATGTGTAGCGGTGTTCCGAATTGTTGGAAGGGATTTATTTTTAACACATCTATGCTTTCAATATTTGTCACGCCTGTATCTGCATATTTTTCCAACAAGGCTTCAAGAACGGCACTTGCCTGCTCGCCATACTTTCCAAAGTAATTACGCTTTTTTACATTATTAGCCCTCTCTCGCCTTGTGAGTGGAGGTTGGTCAAATACGATATGGCATAGTAAGTCGAATGGGTCAAATTCTTGTCCAATCTGCTCATGCAACTCGTCTATTAAAACGCCTTGTTCAACAAGTTCATCTAAAATAACTTGTTTGCGTTCTGCACTATTCCATGCATTGAGGAAGTCATCATATGTTGCGTACTGGTTAAGAACATTTCGGCGTGTGTAGTCGGTTAATGATTCTGTCATCAGTTTGCCGTCTTTGTCGATATATTGCACTAACTCTTTCAGCACAGTAACTTCAACATTATGGACATAATATTTTGCGCGCCTGCCTTTTGGTGGCTCGTCCCATTCTGGAAAATCGTTAATGCTTGGCTTGTCATTGTCGGAGGTGACTTCTTGTCCTTCATCTAATTCTGGTGGAATTTCGCCATTAGGCCCCGGTGTAAATTCATCATCTTGCTCCGTAGGCCCGTCAAAATCGGGGTCTGCAAAAAGTCGTGTTACGTTACGAAAATCGAAAATAGTGAAAAACATCTTACCCAAATCTTCACGAACACGAGTACCGCGCCCAATAATTTGCTTAAATTCCGTCATGCTTTTGATTGAAGAATCAAGCACGATAAATTTAACCATTTGTGCATCAACGCCAGTTGTTAGCAGTTTTGACGTTGCAACCAAAACAGGATAGTTGCTCGTTACATCGCTAAAATTGCCAACTTGTTTTCTGCCAATTTCATCATCACCAGTCAAACGCATTACATATCGTTCATTTTCCATTACAAGGTCTTTGTTTTCATTAACAAGTGCTTGTCGCATACGGTCTGCGTGTTCTGTATCCACACAAAAGAAAATGGTTTTAGCCATGCGATTATCGTGTTTCTTCAAATAATTAGAAACTGTTTGTGCTATTATTTTCGTTCTTTGCTCTAAAACCAACTCACGGTCAAAATCAGATGTTCCATAAATACGGTCGGGAATTTCGTTGCCAAATTTATCAACTTGCCCATTGTATGGGCGATAACCCGCAGCATCTTTATCCAATAAAACACGGATAACTCTATATGGCGCAAGGAATCCATCTTCAATACCTTGTTTTAGGGAGTAGGTATAAATTGGCTCGCCAAAGTAGTCTATATTGGACACTTCTTTGTTTTCTTTAGGGGTTGCCGTTAAACCTATTTGCGAAGCCGAGCTGAAGTAATTCAAAATTTCTCGCCATTCGCTGTCTGCCTTTGCGCTACCTCTATGACATTCGTCAATGATAATTAAATCAAAGAAATTTGGCGAAAACTGCTTAAACACATCTTTGTCATCATCACCAGTAAGCCCCTGATAAAGAGCAAGATAAATTTCATATGAAGGGTCTACTTTACGGTTTCGTACTATTGTCATCTTGTCCTTGAAAGGCGCAAAATCATTGGCATATGTTTGGTCTACAAGTGCGTTTCTGTCTGCGAGAAACAATATCCGCTTTTTAATGCCCGCCTTCCATAATCTCCAAATAATTTGGAAAGCTGTGTACGTCTTACCTGTGCCTGTTGCCATAACAAGCAACATACGGTTTTGACCTTTCATAACTGCGTCAACAGTTAAATTTATGGCATTAAGCTGATAATATCGTGGGTGTTTATTTTCATTTTCTGTGTAATAGGGTTGAATAGCTACTTTTTCCTGTGAATCGTCGATTATGTTATGTTTTTTTACCATCTGCCACAACGTATCAGGTGAGGGAAACTCATCAAGACCAATTATAATCTCTGAGGCATCCTGCTTGTTTCGGAATGTAAATCCATCACCATTTGATGTGAATACGAATGGTATGTTCATTCGTTCAGCATAATCTAATGCTTGTTGCATACCGTCGCTAACGGAGTGCTTGTTGTCTTTTGCTTCTATGACAGCTAAGGGGATGTGAGATTTGTAAAACAAGATGAAATCAGCACGCTTGACACTCGCTTTATCACGCTTGCACACACCACCACGAGCAATTATTCGTCCAACGGTTATCGCATAATCCTCACGAATTTGTGAAGCCGACCAGCCAGCATCTTGTACGGCAGGTCTTATAAAATTCGAGCGTATTTCTTGTTCTGTTAGTTGTTTTTTATCCACAAATGTGACCTCCTCCCAACCGTTATTCAGTATCGCTTATATCTTTTTGTGTTATTGATTTAACGGCACGGTCAAAATCACTAACCAACTGCGCCATCTCACGCGCACGATATATTTCAAATTCTTCTCCGGCTTTTTCAAATGCCTGCTTTTTACTGATTTTACCTTTGCCCTGCAACACATCACGGCGATTGCCGACCAAATTGCGGTCAAGCTCCTCTACCCAGTTTGCCATTGTCATGGGGCGTTCTTCAAGAGCTTGTAACTCAGCAAAGTCCAAAAATTGCGACACGAGTAAATTTAGCACAGTCAACTCTCGTTCGGTTAAATAATTTTTAGCGATAATGACATCACTCTTTGTGGCATACTCGCCTTTGAAATTTGTCATACCTACATTTGGCTTGTCGCTATCAACACGTTCATGTATCAATTCCGCTGCTGTGTGCTTATGCGCAGCATAGTGCATTTTGTTTTGCACCGTTGCAAAAAATTCTCGTGTGGTTTTCGCTTTAGGGTCGTAATCAATTGAAGTGGCGTAAATATCTGTTACTTGCTGATAAAGGTTGCGTTCACTACTGCGAATATCCCTAATGCGCTGCAAAAGTTCACGAAAATATCGCCCACCGCCATTTTTCAAACGTTCGTCATCCATTGTAAAACCTTTGCGGATATATTCATTAAGACGGCCTGTTGCCCATTTGCGAAATTGTGTGCCACGCAAAGATTTAACCCTATAGCCCACGGAGATAATTACATCGAGGTTATAATAATTTGTTGGCTTCGTAGAAAAATCGGAATTTCCGATTTTTCTTTTTGATGTATCTTCGTCTAATTCGCCTTCGGCATAAACATTCAAAACGTGTTCGTTAATCGTAGAGCGCGATTTTTCAAACAAAGCCGCCATTTGGTCTAATGTTAGCCAAACAGTTTCTTCGTCAAAGCGCACATCAACCGAAATTTTTTCATCGTCTGTTTTGAAAATGACAACATGGTCATATGGGCTTTTCATAATTATGCCAACCTCCAGCTACATACAATTATCCTTAGTCTACATTATACCAGAAATTTCGACCAATCACAATTACAAATTTGTGTTGCTCAAAAATTGTGGATAACTCGAAAGACCGTTACGTTAGAAATTTTGAAAGCCGTGTACGAGTGGAGTTATTACATATGTTCAATACCAAAAGACCCTGAGCGATGGCATAGTCCGCAAGCCTAATAAATACAGGGGTATTCAAGTAAACTGGCAAGCAATGTATGTGTTACCACACATACCGCTTGCGAGGGGATTTCCCCTCGACCCCTATTTGCAAAATTGTACTCATGGCTTCGCAATTTCGCAAATTCAAAAAGATGCTGCGCACTTTTTGTTAAGCGTTCCGCTACTAAAATCTTTCAATTCCATATTTCGGTTGCACATTGAAATTGACTTTGTAGCAATTTCGTATTTGGCTTTTCAATTTCATATTGCGATTCGGTAATTTCATTTGCACATTTCAATTTGGATTTATACATTTAAAATTATCACTATGTGCAAAATTTTATAGATGGAGCAATCTCAAATTGAATTTCGTAAAAGTTATTGCACAACATTCAGAGTGAATTTGCAATTTCAATTGCGACCACGGTACACAAAAAAGAAGCACCCAAAATTTCAGACGTTTCAATTTTGTGTTGATGTGTGTGAATTTGAAACCACTAACTGAAAATTAAATCTGAATTGATGACCTCGTGAATTTGTGCTTGAAACATATTCATACGTTGCACCCACGAAATTGGGCATTGCGCTTTGTCGCACTCGGTCACTCGATTTGCGGGGTCATTGCGAATCGCCACTATCATATCTCGTTTGCGTTGCTCCGCTTGGTTTTGAATTTCAAGACAATGTTTGTGCAAGCCAATCGTGCCAAATTGTGCTGCCATAAATTTGCGCTCAGTTTTTAAGAAATCATAACGTGCTAATCCCCATCGGGTTAGTGGCGGAAGATGCTCGTCCATGATAATGTTAGGGAATAAACTCGTTGAGGATAAATCCGTTTCATCATTCAAGCCAAGGGTGTACCACATACCTTTGCTGAATACCCAAGGGAGAAACATCATATCACCTAATTTCATTTGTGGAATCATGCTGTCCATTTCTTCTTTCGTCTGCGGTTTGAAATAAACTGTGTCATTTGTGACTACTGGAATGTACTCTTTGCTCAATTTACTCATTCTGCTCACACCTTTCTATTTTCGGGTATATCTCTCCAAAATAATTGTAGCGCGCTAATGCACCCGAGCGCAAGGCCAAGTTTTAACAATTCTCAATTTTCATCAGCTAAGCTTGCTCAAATGAAAAACCACCCGCGGAAATGTTCCGAAGGTGGCATAAAATCGTTATCTCATACGATTGGACTGTTGCTACATCATCTTATTTTTGATATATCGTTATCAACAAGCAGACTTGTATGGCGGGTCTATGTAGATACACTTAATACGCCCTTCATATTTTGGAAGAAGGGATTTAAGCGCATCAAGATTATCACCATGAATTATCATGTTGTCAGAATTTTCTTCGCCATGTGTGTAGAGATAATCTAAAACACGAAATGGTATGTCTTGGTGGTGGTTGATTACTTTGTCTTTGCCTATCCAGTTCAATGTTGGCATTTTGAAGCTTCCCTTCGGGCTTGTACAATAATAGTGCATATATTTTCCACTGTTCGCAAAATTTTGTATCTGCGTTAATTATATCAGATGTCTAAGAAATATTCATCATAATTCGCAGGTGTGAAATTGAATTTAAATTTGTTTTGCCTTTATTTCCCAAAAGCCAGATGCACCGCTTTCCGAATGGCTCTCATTTTCTGCTGCAATGTCATTATGAGTAATTTTTGTGTCCAATTGTCCTAGCTTGCATATAGTACAAACATGAGCGAAAAATGGGGGGTGGATAATGCGTGAAATTCTTTGTTTTGAAAATGTTTCACTGACATACCAAGCGGACAATGGTGAAGTTGAGGCTTTAAGAAATATTAACTTTTCTGTAAGTGAAGGCGAACTTGTTTCTATAATAGGCCCATCAGGCTGCGGTAAAACAACGTTTCTATCGCTTATTGCAGGGCTTCACCCTGCGACAAGTGGACGTGTGTTGATTGCTGGGGAAGAAGTGACTGGTGTTTCTGACAAAACAGGATATATGTTGCAAAAAGATAGCCTGCTTGACTGGCGCACAATTTATGGAAATGTCATTTTGGGTTTAGAAATACATGGAATGAAAAATGTTGAAAGCAGACAATATGTAGACAGCCTTTTAAAAATGTATGGTCTATGGGAGTTTCGTGACAAACATCCATCTCAACTTTCTGGTGGAATGAGACAACGTGCCGCACTCATTAGAACACTAGCAGTAAAGCCAGAGGTTCTTTTATTAGATGAAGCCTTTTCTGCTTTAGATTATCAAACGCGGCTTGTTGTTGCAGATGATGTGTACAACATACTAAAACGTGAACAAAAAACCGCTGTCATTGTAACCCACGATATTGCCGAGGGAATCAGCATGGCAGATAGAATCATTGTACTGTCCAAAAGACCAGGACAAATAAGCCTTGATTTTAAAGTAGACTTTAAAAACGATGGCGGTTATATGCCGCCGCTAGAACGCCGCGACCAACCATTATTTAGAGCATACTTTAATATGATTTGGAAAGAGCTTGATGTGAATGTCTAGTTCAGTTGAATCTGCTGGGCGGCAACAATACTTGCGTGCTAAAAAACGAAGGCAAATAATGATTAGGGTTTGCCAGCTTTCTGTATTATTTCTCACAATCGCGGTGTGGGAAATTGCGGCACGGCTTGGGTTTATCGACAGCTTTATTATGAGCCAGCCAACACGTATTTTACGTACAATTTCTAATTTTCAAAACAACAACTTATTACATCATATTGGGGTGACTTTTTTTGAAACCATTGTAGGGTTTACATTGGGGGCGATTTTAGGAATTTTTATCGCATTGATTTTATGGTGGTCAGACTTCTTGTCTAAAATTGCAGACCCATACCTTGTGGTATTGAATGCCTTGCCCAAAATTGCCCTTGGCCCTGTGATTATCATATGGGTAGGTGCAGGAATGCAAGCCGTTATTGTGATGGCTTTGGCAATTTCACTGGTTGTCACCATTATGGAGATGTTAAACGGCTTCAAAAATACGGATACAGAGCTTGTGAAAATGGCAAAGACATTTGGGGCAGGGAAGTTACAAACTTTTGTAAAGATAGTATTTCCATTTAACTTACCCACGCTGTTTAATTGCCTAAAAATCAATATTGGTTTAAGTCTTGTTGGCGTGATTGCTGGTGAGTTTCTTGTTTCCCGCGCAGGGCTTGGTTATTTAATTGTTTATGGCGGTCAGGTTTTTCAAATGGACTTGGTTATGACAAGCGTAATTATTCTAGCGATACTTGCAGCCCTTCTATATCGCTTGGTTGTGCTTTTTGAGCATATAGTGATGAAAGCTGTTAGTCATAAATAAGGAGGTATTTCAAAAATGAGAAAATTATTGGTAATGCTAATGTTTGTGGTCGCTATTGGCGGGCTTATGGCAGGTTGCAACCGTAACCGTGATGATGACTTAACAACAGTAAGATTAAGCGAAGTGACCCGTTCAGTGTTCTATGCACCCCAATATGTTGCGATTGAATTAGGATTCTTTGCAGACGAGGGTATTCATATAGACCTAGTCACCAGTGATGGTGCAGATAGGGTGATGACTGCATTGCTTTCTGGTGCAGCAGATATTGGGTTTTCTGGCCCAGAAGCTACAATTTATGTATTCAATGAAGGGCGAATAGACCACGCTGTTGTTTTTGCACAGGTGACAAAGCGTGACGGTTCTTTCCTTATTGCCCGTGAACCCATGCCAGACTTTCAATGGGATGATATTCGCGGAAGCCATATTTTACCTGGGCGCAGAGGCGGAATGCCTTTTATGGCATTAGAGTATGTTGTGCGTGGGTATGGCATTGAGCCTGGTGTAGATGTTGAGTTTGATAATTCCATCGCTTTTGCCGCAATGGTTGGTGCATTTCTTGGGGGAACAGGGGACTTTGTTACAGCCTTTGAACCAGTAGCTTCCACCATTGAGCTTGAGGGTAGGGGATATGTTGTGGCTTCTGTAGGTGAAGCATCAGGTGAAATTCCATACACAGCATATTACGCCCTTGCTAGTTTTATTGAAGAAAACCCCGAAATCATCCAAGGTTTTACCAATGCCATTGCCCGTGGACAGCAATGGGTGCAAAACAATTCCCCAGAAGACATTGCTTATGTAATTTCTCCATTTTTCCCTGATGCGGACTTTGAAATTTTAACCAGTGCCATTGCCCGCTATCAAGAAATTGACGCATTTTCTGCAACACCAGTCATGATAGAAGATTCATTCGACCGTTTACAGCGTGTCATGGAATCTGCTGGAGAGCTGACACAACTTGCACCATTTGACAGGTTGATAAATAATCGCTTTGCAGAACGTGCCATTGAAGAACTTGGAAGATAATTCGAGATTAGTATAATAATTTTAAAACCTTTGTCATCTATCATATTTATTTTAGATGATAAAGGTTTTTTTATGTCATTTGTGTTGAATTATTTATATTGACATTTAGAAAAACATGTGTTAATGTGTAAAAAATAGGAAGAGGGTGGAAAGATGAAGCCATTGCAAGAAATAATTTGGGGTATCGAATATGATGTTGAAGAGCATGATGAATTGGTTGAGTCATTATGGCAGAGAGGTCCTATGTTTGGCATGTGTAGTGGCGGTCCACGTTGTGGTCTTAATTCAGCGTGCAACTCAGGTTTTCCAGTAGCATTGTGTGATATTGGTTTTATTTGCGGATAGAATCTACTATGTCAAAATACTTTCGATAAAAAGTATTTTGTATAAAGTTACATTGTTCAAGAGTGCTAATAATTCGTGACGGGGAGGAGATAAAAATTCTCTTCCCCGTGTCATCATATACTACTAACATCATTATTTCATTAAGGTGGAGTTATTTATTATTTGAGGAGTTAGCGTAAATGCGAATAATTAAAAATCATATTAGGATACCAATTGATGGGAATGAATGTATATTAGTCCATACACACTTAGGTTCTCAATTTGTGCTTGGAGAAAAAGAACATCAAACTTTTTGCCGTTGGAAGGATTCTTCTGTTATTAAACCGAGAGATGAGCAAGAGGTGGATTTTTATAATACATTGTGTGATAACAAATTTTTATTAACTTCCGCTGAAGAGGATGAACTAGAAGCTTCTACATTATTGATTAGCAAGGAAAATTATAGCTTACAACAAAATTCACTTTTTGGTGCTGCATTTATATTATCTTATGCTTGTAATTTTTCGTGTCCATACTGTTTTGAAAATAGGATAGGTAAAAGTAAAGACTTGATAATGACAAGAGATATGGTTGACAGTATTTTGAGATTATATGATAATTCGCTAAATTACATATCATTATTTGGCGGAGAGCCATTATTACCAGAAAATAAAGAAATAATTGAATATATTATATCAAAATCACCTGCTTCTATATACAGCGTCACAACAAACGGATATTTTATTGAAGAGTTTTTTCCAATATTAAGAACATTGAATGTAATGCAGATAATGGTAACTTTTGATGGAGAGAAAGAAGTCCATGATAAAACGCGAATTTTACGAAGTGGTGGCGAAACGTATAGTAAAATTATGAATGGTGTAGAGTTACTATTGGAGAATAATATACGTGTAAAAATAAGAATGAATATATCATCTAATAACAGAGAATCATGTATGTCTCTAAAAAATAAATTTATTGAAAAATACAATAAGGCATATGAAGGTGGCAACCTTTTGTTTGAAATGCAACCGTTATTTGGGTTGCATCATGATACTAAAAAAAACCTGGAAATGCACCTGTATTATCCAGAGGTTTCAAATGGCACAAAAACATCAATGCGTGACAGAGATAACACGCTTAGTAAAACTCTTTCACCATTATTAAATGTCTTTTCTAGCCCTAAAAAATTTATACCCAAATACAACACTTGTAATGCAGAAACAAATGTCAGATATTATGATTCAAAAGGTGATATATATTCATGTATTGTATCGGTAGGAAGTGAACATGCGATAGTTGGTAAGTTTTATCCTACTGTAGAAATGAAAGAAAATGGCTTTCTTTCAAGAAATATTGAATCCATCCCTGAATGCAGAGTATGTAAAATGAAATTTCTTTGTGGAGGTGGCTGTGCACATGCTATTATTGAAGAAGATGGAAATGTATTAAAGCCTAACTGTGGACAAATTTATAATGAAATTAAACTGATTCCTGAACTTTATGCGAAATATAATCGCAACGTAAAGGATAACTTATGAGTAAAATGTTTAGGACTATAGCTTGGATTGCCGTTTGGGGATTATTTTTAGCTACTTGTGGTATAGCAATTGATGATGTAAATTTTTCAGAAGTATATTTGGATAGTGAAGATTATGCTGGTGAGGTATCAGAGGTATTTGTATCAGAATACATCGCCATACCCACAGAGTCAATGATTGAATTAACTACTGAACATTTTTTAGAAGATCTAGATTATATGCAATATGTTTTAGAAAATAATTTCGCTCTTTTTGATGTAGCATATTGGGCGCATGGCATGTGCATAAATTCTATGTTTGAGGGTGCAAGGGATGAAATGTTAAATGCTGATGAAATGGATTTAGCTACATTCAATAGTATTTTAATAAGAAATTTTACAGGGCTATTAGGCATTGGACATTTTAACATATCAAGTCCTAGGGAATTTAATCTTAGTCAAAGGGATGCAATATTACAATGGATGGATGCCACAGAATCACAACTTTTAAATTTTAGAGCCTTGCGTCGCAGAGTAAGTTCTCATCATATGAATAGATATCTTGATGAGCAATTAGATGCTTTGCAAAGGGGTGACTATGAACAAGTGATTCAATTAGATGCATTGTTATTTGAAAGAGGTAGGGAAGATATTGAAATTACGCAAGTGTTAGAAGAAGGGCAAATTGCTTACTTAGCTATACCTCACTTCGCTATGACTTCGCGTGTATCTCGTACATACCAAGAAGAAATTTTTAGTTTTTATGAGGATATACGAGATTATGAACACCTTATTGTTGATTTAAGAGGCAATCCTGGTGGAGTAACAGATTTATTTTATCAACTTATCGTAAGACCCAATATTGACAGACCTTTTAGGGCAGATGGGTATGCTTTCTTGAGAAATGGTGTGTATTTACAACCATATTTAATACAGCCATTCTTTGGTTTTCGCGGTTCTCGAATTTTATCAATTGATACAGCGTTAATTCCTGTTTATGAGATGCTTGAAAGTTTTGACTTGCCGCATTTGAATATGAACGACATGGAAAGAATGGACTACGGTTTTCGTATCCATACGAATATAATACCTGACGCATTATCTCGATTTGACTATGAGCCAGCATTTAGCGGAAAAATATGGGTTTTGACAGACCATCGTATGTCTTCTGCGTCTCAAATTGCCGCATGGTTTGCAAAGGAAAGCGGATTTGCTACCCTTGTTGGTGATACAACGGGAGGCGTTTTTGGAGGTCCTCGCATTGAGGTTGCATTACCAAATACCGACTTTACTATTACTTTTGATATATACTATGTAACGGACAGTTATGGTCGCCCTTTAGAAGCAGGAACAATTCCTCACCATTTTAACCGTCCAAATATGGATGCCTTAGAAACTGTTTTGATACTTATTGCAGAAGGTGCATATTAGTTAAAAGAATATGTCATCACAACCCAATTCTAATCATATTCCATGATAATGGTCTTAAACTGGCCTTTAGGCTGTTATTTTCAATTTGAGCGGCTTTACTTTCTTTAGGCTTTACAGCCCCATCAGTCTTTGTGTTAGTTTGCTTACAATCATAACCACTCATGTCTGAAAAAGCATTCACTGATTTTGGTGAAAATCCTTGAAGGTCAACAGTAAAGTCCATGTCTTCATCAATAGAGCGATTCACTGCAAAGACAATGACCTCATTGTTTTTTTCATTATATATTGCAACAGATTCAATGTAAGGGACTTCATCAAAATCTTCACAAGCATATGAAGGGGAGTCTATTACAGGGTGAAGCACCACACCATGACCAAAGTTTGCTGCTTGCATAAATGGATAGAACGTGGTTTGCCGCCAAGCCGCACCGCCTGTCTCTGTCATAATTGGGGCAATTACGTTAACCAATTGGGCTAGACATGCAATTTTTACCCTGTCGGTATTTTTAAGCAATGTTATCAACAAACAGCCCAGTAATAGTGCATCTTCAAAATTGAATATGTAGATTATTTATCGCTGCATCGCTATTATGATAATCGTTCAAATGATTTAAAAGGCTACTTGGCAAAGTCTATAGATATGAATAACTTTATCAGAAGCGTGGCATCCATCTGTGATTATATAAAAGCTAAAAAGCGTAGTAAGAAAACGATATACCTCTCTTTTGATGAATGGAATATTTGGTATCATTCTAACGAACAAGACGCAAAAATCAAAAAAGAAGCACCTTGGAAATGGGCTCCTCCAATTTTGCAAGATATATTCATACGTGTGCTCTAGTATTGTTGCTTCCCAAGATGCAAATGTAGGCATTTGACTGCTGGAACTGCCGCAGGCTACAAGTTCTATGCTTTCATCTGTCCATTTCATAGCTTTTGCAGCTTCGGCGGCTATACGCCCATATTCTTCTGCTGTTTTTGCCCCTATTTGCCAAGGGCCGTCCATTTCATTGCCAAGACACCAAGTTTTAATCTTGAAAGGTTCTTTGGCTCCATTTTTTATTCGCAAATCGCTCCAGTATGAACCGCTTGGATGATTGCAATATTCTACAATATTGCGAGCAGCTTCTACGCCCCTTGTACCTAAATTAACTGCCATGTTAATTTCTATGTTGGTTTCTTTTGCCCATGTGACAAACTCATGGAGTCCAACTGCGTTAGTCTCCATGGTTTTCCATGCCAAGTCTAAACGTTTTGGACGAAGTGCTTTAGGGCCTATACCATCTTCCCAATTATATCCAGACACAAAGTTACCGCCAGGGTAGCGGATTATAGTTGTGTTCAGCTCTTTCACCAGTGCTTTAACATCACCGCGAAAACCTTGTGCATTGGCTGTTTTATGCCCCGGTTCATAAATGCCTTCATAAACACAACGTCCTAAATGTTCCACAAAAGAGCCATAAATTCTAGGGTCTACCTTATCTATTTCAAAATCCTTGTTAATTATCATTTTTGCTTTCATGTGGATTTAATCTCCTTTTTGACTGTAATTATCATCCAACTCAAAAGCCATAAAATCAAAACTTCCCTTACCGCTAAATGAAAAATACAGTGCATGTTTCCCATTGCTCACGCTAAACGGTGCAGAAATAGTAGTCCAATCTTGGCTAGGGTTTATATCCAGTGTAGCAACAGAATCCCCGCCAATAGATGTAGAAACAGTGACTTTTCCCTTTGCATCCCCACGGATAGTTATGGAAAGGATTTTGGCATTATCAAATTGGAAGTATTTGAATCCAGCCATACAGCCATTGTTGAAATTGGCAATGTATTGATTGCCGTTGTCTTCTCGGTCTTTCCCCTCTTGGGTAAAGTATGGGTGAACGCCTTTCTCTTGCCTATGATGGAAAGCGTAAAATGTGCAACCTTCACTGGATACAAGATTACATGCAATACGCGCTTCGTACACCCCTTTACCTACTAGCGGCGCAACATTTAGCCCATTACTGGTGACTTCTACTTGCTTAATAGAACCATCTGTTTCTATATAAATAGGTTCGGCACAGGCCTGACGGGAATATTGATGTAGATTAGTTTGACGATGGTAAAAAATATACCATTGTCCCTTTACCTCGATCATGCCACCGTGGGTGTTACCCAAGTAATTTAGCGCGTCTTCTGTTTTTCTGCCATTGAAATATACATCGCCTATACTTACTATAGTGCCACCGAAAACAAATCCCCCATCTGGGCGATTGCTTACGGCATAGCAAAGCTCATGACTATTGATAGACGAATACACGAAATAATACTTCCCATTGATTTTGCGCATAGAACTGGCTTCAAAAAACTCATGCCCTTCAAAACCCGTTCCTTTAGAATGTCCTGGTGTAGGAATTAAAGGCTCTGGACCACGTTTTACAGTGAGCATGTCTGGTTCAAGTTCCATTATAAAACTTCCGAAGGCACTATTGGGTCGTCCTTTGTTTGTATGCACTTTGAAATCTAATTCAGGAGCAAAACCAGAATATAAATAAATCCGCTTGTCGTCATCTATAAATATTCCAGGGTCGAATTGGTATAAATCGTCAAGGCTTTTACCAATTATTTCACCATTATTGCGCCTCACGACCCCATAAAATTCGTAAGCACCCGCAGGGGTATCACATACAGCCACTGCCATTATGCCTACACGGTCTAATGTATAATATAGATAATAACGACCATCTAAGCCCTGCACAACATCTGGCGCATACATACAATGTTTCGCATCTTTATTCATAGGGTCTTGAGTCTTTTTATAAATGACCCCTTCGTAATGCCAATCTGACAAATCATCTACAGGTGCAGACCAGCATACATAATCGTTAAAACAATAAGCCTCGCCGTTAAAACAGTCGTGTGAACCATAAATATACACACGTTCACCAAAGACATATGGTTCAGAATCTGGTATATATTCATAGCTTGGTAAAAATGGATTAAATACTTGTTTTTTCATTGGGTATCCTCCTTGTAAAATTTAACACACTTGGAGTATACGTTAAATCATATTGAATGACTAGGACAATTATTATACAATATAGGACAATAATTGCCCTGTTAGTCATCAGGAGGTTTTTTATGTTTATTTTTGAAAACCATGGGATAGTAGATAAAGAATATTTTTCATATGGCAAATTCAGCAGAAACAGGTCTTTTCCTGCCCATGTCCATCGCACTTACGAACTGGTATTTGTTTGCAGTGGTTCGCTTAATCTACAAGTAGACCAAAAAAAGTATGTCATCAATGCAGATGAACTGGCGTTTATTTTTCCAAAGCAAATACATAGTTTTCATGGAAAATTTGACCTTGAAGTACTCATTTTTTCGCCAGAGATTATATATGACTTTTATCATAATTTTAAATATTTTGCGCCTGTTAACAACATCATAACAAAACCAAAATGGCTAAATTATGATGAGTTAAAAAGCATATACAGCAAAAAAGCCGCACTATATAGCCTGTGTGACCTTTTGTTATCTACTACAAAAATGGAACCAATAGACAGAACAAGCAATGTCACCGCACTTCAACAAATTTTTGACTATATCGGCGACCATTATGGGGGAAACTGTTGCCTAAAAAGTACCGCAGAAGCGTTGCAATATGACCCCACTTATCTTTCTAAACTATTCAGCAAATACACAGGCATAAGCTTTACTACATATCTAAACAATTACCGCATTGCTCAAGCTTGTACTATGCTTAGTATAACCAACATGTCTGTTTCAGAAATTGCAGACCGATGTGGTTATATGAACTTGAGAACTTTCCACAGAAATTTTCGCAAAATCATGAATTGCTCTCCTCAGGTTTATCAGTTCGGCAATGTTGTAGAATGACTACTTATTGTTAAAAAAACACCGATTTATTTGAAAGAAAAAACCTCTTACCGTTAATCTATTGACGGCAAGAGGTTTTTTACTGAATAATTTGAGGGGGAATACTTATGTACCCAGCCCTAAGCTTATATTGATTGCGCGGTTAACCCGCCGCATGATATTTTCGTCTAAGCGGCAAATTTTTTCGCGCAACCGCTTTTTATCGATGGTTCGGATTTGTTCACAAAGAATCACAGAATCCTTTACCAGCGTGGACTGTGCGGAGTCGATTTCGATATGCGTGGGTAATTTTGCTTTATTGATTTGACTTGTGATTGCTGCGCAAATAACAGTAGGGCTGTATTTATTGCCCACATCATTTTGAATAATTAAAACAGGGCGCACTCCGCCTTGTTCGGACCCTACCACAGGGCTTAAATCCGCATAAAAGATTTCGCCTCGCCATACTTGCATCATAGTGCATGTTCACCTCGCTTGTTGTCTCAAGAGTATTATCACCAGTGGAAAATAATTCTATACATAAATTCTTGGTACTCTTTTGCCTATACCGCATAAAATCTCATAGCTTATTGTTCCCACAATGTGGGCTAGACAATCTGCACCAATGCCTTCTTCCGATGAACCAAGTATGATGACAGAATCACCCGCAGCAACATTTGGAATATCTGTGACATCTGCCATGCATTGGTCCATGCAAATTGCACCGGCTATAGGCGCAAACCTGCCGTTAATCATCACCTGCCCACCATAAGAAAGCCGCCGCGGATATCCGTCTGCGTATCCAACAGGCAAGACAGCAATGGTAGATGGTCGTGTCGTTTTGTAAATATGTCCATAACTTATGCCTGTACCTGTAGGCAGTTGTTTGACCATGCTAACCTGTGTAAATAACCGCATAGCTGGTTTTAAATCAAGCTTTGCACAAACCTCTGCCATTTCAAGAGAAGGGGGATGCCCGTACAATAAAATGCCCAGTCTCGAATAGTTATAAAAGGGTACATGAATACCACGCAAAGTTTGTACAAATGCACCAGAATTTGCAAAATGCTTAATAGGAATATTTAAACCGCGATGAATTAGCTTGCGTATGACCCACTCAAAACGCCTTTGCTGTTCAAACATAAAGCTTGCATCAAGGGCATCACTAGTTGCACAGTGGGTATAAATTCCTTCTATATTAAGATTCGGGTTTTCTGCAATTTTGCAAATTTCTTCTATACTTTTCTCATTGGGTAAAAAGCCTAGGCGGCTCATTCCAGTGTCAATCTTAATATGTACTGTTGCTTGCTTACCATATTTGGTTGCTTGTTCTGCCAAAACGTCTGCCCCATGGGGTGCAAAAATGGTCTGAGTCAAATTGTGGTGTACAACTGCAGGCAGTAGCGGTTCTGGTGTAAAACCCATGATAAGAATGGGGCAGGTGATACCGTTTTCCCTAAGTATTGCGCCCTCTTCACAAATGGCAACACCAAGTGCATCTACACCGCCTTTTATCAGTGTCTGGGCAACAGGTATGGCACCGTGACCATATCCATCCGCTTTGACAATACCCATAATAGGCGATGTAGTATACGTTTTAAGTACGGATAAATTATGTAAAATATGGGCAAGGTTAATTTCTGCCCATGTTCTTTGGTAATTTAGCATAGTGCCTCCTTAGAATGCTTACAATGTAAACAATGCATCATCTAGTTCGATATTGTATTCAAATACATGATATGTAACAACAATACGTTCTGCGCCATCTTCATCAAAGATAATCAATTTTACAGGAAGAAGGGTTGTATTGTCTACCCATAAACGTGAATTTGATAAATACGGATGATTTCCAGGTACAGTTGCCTCTAAAACGGTGCGAAGTCCCTCTTCCATATCTGCTACACTAACAGAAACCTCCTCACTTTGCAAATAGTTTCTGATAAAACTAGTAAGAAAAATCTCATTGCGCTCAGGTGTTTCTTGAACCATTAGAGAAACGCGTCCGTTTACACGGCTGTTAAATTGAAAAATTTGACTGTTGTCACTGGCAGTAACACTACCGGAAACATGGGTTGGAGCGGTCACTTCAATACGATATTCTCCAGAAATTCTTGCATGTTGGATGGTTTCATAAGTGTTTGTTCCTTTGTTAGACCGAAACTCCACTGTCGCAATGGCGCGATAGCTTTGAAGTTCCATAAGCATTCTTTGTACTTGTTCAAAGGCACTTACTTCTTCTGCATCTGCCATACCCCGAAGTCCATCTGATTGCCCGCAGGATGTACCTACGATTAAAGCAACCATCACTACGGTGATTAACACCAAAAGTTTTTTGTACATGTTAACTCCTCCGTTTTAAAATAATTTATATATTTATACGGAGGGTTTGGGCAATTTAGAATCAGTAATTTATATTGACATCATCGGACGACCCTCGTATGATAAATTTATTAAATATAAAGGAGATGGGTACATGGTTATTGTTCATGCATTTATTGAAGTAAAAGATGGTATGGCTCAAAAATTTACTGAGGCTGCCGGCAAGTGTGTTGCGGAAACGAGAAAAGAGCCTGGTAATAAGTTTTACACCCTGTATGCAGACAGCGAAAATCCATTAAAATTTGTTATCGTTGAAGAATGGGACGATAAAGCCGCATTGGATGAGCATATGAAATTGCCGCACTTTCTTGAACTTGGCGAAAACATTAAAGATTTAGTTGCTTCTACATCCGTAAAAATTTTTGAAGCAAAAGCATTATAAAAGCTCGTATATCGTAATATGGCTTGGCATATGTTAGACATGTAGGAGGTGGTTAAAATTAACCGCAGACGCATTCTAACAGGGGCATTGACGCTAACAGCCGCTGGGGTCATTACAAGGATTTTGGGCTTCGTATATCGAATTTATATGTCGAATCTCATGGGTGCAGAAGGCATGGGGCTGTATCAGTTAATCATGCCTGTGTACGCGCTGGCTTGGAGTATCTCCTGCGCAGGGTTTAACACAACTGTGTCAAAACTTACTGCGCAGGAACAAGCCAAGGGCGAATACGGTAATATGAGCCGCATGTTAAAACAGTCCGTGGTCATTACTACTGGGCTAGGTATTTTACTCACGATTGCGTTATATTTTGGCGCAGAACTTTTATCTACATATTTTTTCAATGACCCGCGAACCTTGATGCCTTTACAAATTTTAGCATTAGCATTTCCATTTATGGCAGCAGGAACTTGTATGCGTGGATACTTTATTGGCTTACAGGAAGCCAAAGTACCTGCGGCTAACCAAGTTTTAGAACAAATTGTGCGTATGGTTGTTATTTATTTTATAGCCGCTCGTTTTGTTCCGCGAGGGTTAGAATATGCTGCTGCCGCCGCTGTCATAGCCATTGTAGCCGAAGAAGTATTTTCTTTCTTATTTGTATTTGTGGCATATCGGTTTCACAAGAAAGGGCGTAAGCTAAAAAAACTCCCAACCCTTTCTGCTGCGCAAAGCCTTACACTCATCATGGGAATGGCTTTACCCCTGACTGGAAATCGCGTGGCTGGGTCGTTACTTTCTGCTTGGGAAAATGTACTGATTCCACAACGCTTACAAATTTATGGGCTTTCTGCTACAGAGGCAATCAGCGAATTTGGACGCATTAACGGAATGGCAATTCCACTGATTTTCTTTCCAACGGCTGTACTTACTGCTTTAAGTGTAACCATTGTGCCTGCTGTTAGTGAGGCCATGGCGGCTAGAGACATGCGGGGTGTTTCTAGCATGGCTTCTAAGGCTTTACTTTTTGCCGCAGTGACAGGCATGGGTGCGGCGGCACTATTTATCTTCTTTGGTGATGAACTGGGCATGGCAATTTATAATCAGCCAATAGGATTTATGTTAATGCTTCTAGGCATTATGTGTCCGTTTATTTACATGCAAATTGTGCTTTCTGGTGTGCTAAATGGGCTTGGTTGTCAGATGTTTATTTTCCGCAATAGTCTAATCTCTTCGGGTATTTCCATTGGTTTTATTTTCTTCTTTGTTCCGCAATTTGGGTTGAGTGCTTACATATTTGGCTGGTTAGTATCCCTAGTGGTGGTCATTGCCCTTGGATTATATAAAATCCGTCAGTTCATGCCATTAGAAATGGAGTTTAGCCGCTGGTTTATAAAGCCTCTCATTGCCGCTATTGCCGCTGGACTTTCTGCAAGGTTTATTTCTGATAGATTTTTATTGGATTTAACTGGGTTACGGTTAAGACTTGTTGTGACACTTTCACTGTTTGGAATTATCTTTCTCATTGGCGTTTTATTATCAGGGTGCATTTCTAAAGAAGAAATACAGCGATTGTTTGCCAAGCAAACAAAAAAATCAGATTCGGTAGAAGTATCATTGGAAAAAATTTGAGGAAATAAAAAAGCCATCATGCAAAGTTTTTATACTTTACATGATGGCTTTTGATTACTTACCTATAGCCACTATGTTTTCAATCAATATTTTACATCTGCCACAGTCTGGGGCAGTTCCAGCTTTAGTCATTTCTCCTACTTTTTCTACTGTATCAGCCCCATTTTTAACTGCTTCTACAACGGCTGCCATGGATATGCCCAAACAGCGACATACTGTTGATAATATCCAATCCAAATGTTCTCCGCATCCTTCGCATATGCCGCAAACATTTGTGGCGGTCTTAATTTCCTCTAGGGTTCTTAGTCCAGACCCCATGGCTTTGCGGATATCTAAATACTGTACATCATTTTCCGTACATACTGTAAAATTTGCCATTTTATTTTTTCCTTTCTTTGTCGCACTCATGGCGAAGTAGAATATTGTTTATTTAATCATACCAAAAATATGGTATTTTGGTCTACTGTTTCATGTAGGATTTATATAATGCTTCAAAGCTATCGTAATGTTGTACCTTACGCCCCACTTTTTCATACGTTTGTAAATGTTCGTCCATAATTTTCAAAAACTCAGTCAGAAGTTTATCCAGATTGTCCGAATCAAAATATTGCATTACATCATACTTCTTTGTTCCAATACGCTCCGTCATTTCATCAAAATAACTCTGCGCGCTTTCTGCAATCAAGAAAGTGTAAAACTTATCTTTTTGTGCAACTCCAAGCTTGAGCTTATTCCTTAAATTGCACCAACATTCCTCGTACCATCCCTTGAGATTATCATAGTTTGGTATAGGTTTCGCAACATAAGTCTGATACAGTTTTTTGCGAAGCAAGATTACAGTGGATAAGAGCAAACCCGAATACCTTTGTATATCCTCAACGGACTTTGCATCCACAAGAGATGTGTGCAGTATTTCAAAATCTTCTGGTAGATATTTGTAGGTTGATAATTCTTCAAGATATCGTTTTACCCCTCGTTTAATACAAGTATTATTCAGGCTTACAATGCTGTTGATTACATTAAGCAAAAGAGTGCCTGAAGCATAACGTACATTTCCTAAATTATTCGACAATAATATATCAGCATAATCTTGTTTGGCTAGGTTAATATATTTGTCGGCTCTATAAATGCTATCGGCGGTTATACCCTCTGATAATTTTTGCAAAGCTTTTTCTTTTAAACCATTAAGCCTGTCCAAATACGCTGGTTGGGCACAGTATAAAACTTGCAAATGAGTCAAAACTGAAACATCAAAGCTATCAAGTTCAGCTTTCTTTTCGAGATTATCCCAAGGGGTACAGTAAATATCGTACCCTACATCATCAAAAATAAAGCAGCTTCCTATTTGCCAGCCTCTGTCAGTATTATTTACTATGATTAAGTCGATGTCACTTTTCTCATGAAAATCATTTGTGCTAAACGAGCCTGTCAGTCCGATTAACGCAATATCTTCTGGAAAATCTCTTTTTGCCCGTTCTATAACCATGTCAATCAGCTTTTTATTTTTGTCTGCTAATTTTTGTTGGAGTGTATTATCCATTTATTTTGCTCCTTTGCGCCCAAATCTTAATATATAATTTTTTTAAATGTTGCATTTTATTTGCTTTCACTCAATATTACAAACAAAAATGTGCTTCAAGCATTTTTAAAGTGTTTTCAATTGTGCCTTCTTCATTTCACATGATATTGAATACATTGTATTTTTCAGCTTTATCAGCCATTTCTTTTGCACTCATTTTAAATAGTTCGTTTCGTGTTTCAAATTTTTTATCTGGATTTTTTAATGATGTTGTCGGCTCATTTAAGGCATAAATAAGGCGTTTTGGCTGTGAAGATAAAGGGTGATAGAGGATGCTCGTTTGAGCATCTTTTTTATACCTACTTCATGAAAACACTTGAACATCAGCGCATCGTTTTGCATAGGGTGCGTACTTATACACAACCAGAGCCGATGCGGTGCGCCACTGCCGAGGGCTATTGTGCCTACCGGCACGAAACTGCGAACACTCCAACTGTAGAAAATGCTTATTAGGCACGATTATCTATAAATGTGATAATTCTAGTTCAATCCAATCCTCAATAGCCTGGTTTACTTCAATTGTTAAGTCAGTCAGCGGTATCCAAAAATCGCAAGCCGCGCAACATTTACTGTTACACTTTATATATTGCGTTCCATTGACGTTGATAATATATTCCATTCCAAATTTATTTTCTATAATTGCTGCTTGACATTTTTCAGGCATGGGATTATAACTGCACCCGTCACCAGTTGTTATTATATTCAGTAAATATGAGGGTAAATTTTCAATAAAATCTGCGTAAATACTTGCGTATTTAGCATTAAATCTAAGCGCACAATCGTTAGGGTTTATTTTTATTATCCATATGTCCTCTATCCGTTTTCTTTTATATGAATATAAAAAATAATTCCCTACCGTGCTAAATCTTTTGTTTTTTACTTCACACTTGAAACCAAAATTCACTAAACGCTGATGTAATTTCAACACAAATACTTGTGTTTCAACTGGAAACGGCTTAGTGCAGTCTTTTATATATGTTTCAATGGCTTTTTCCACTTTTATAACCTCCACAAATATAAATTATGTTCAATTGATTGTTTGTTGTGGCAAAGATTATAGCACGAGGACAACAATACTCAAAATAATTGTTTTTGATTGATACGCTCACACTCATGTGCGGCAAGTAGATGATAACCTACATTCATGAAGCTCCTCCAAAATTAAATTACTTTTTAACTTATTTAATTTCCCATATAACAACACTGCATAGCCCTGTCTTTCTTAAATGCTTTTGGCTTAATTTATTAAATTTACTGCAAACCAAAGGCTTCTTTAGCAAATTGATAGCTTTCTTCAATGTCTTTAGTGCCATCAACAATGAGAGTTTTATACTCCATTTCTTTAGCTTGATTTAATATAGATAATGCGAATAGGGAGTCTCGTTCCATCCAGTTATTAAAAGCCTTGTCCGCATCAGAACAAGAGGATAGATACTCCCGCACCCACTCACGCTCCGAAAAATGCTTGACTTGGAACTCCTTTGTTGGAACTATACAAATATATTGTGTTTCATCCGTATTAACCAAGGACGGTAAAAATGCTGCACCCTCCTCAATAATAGATGTGTCTTTATCGAACTTGCTAATTGCTTCGCTAAAATATGGGAAAAGATTTTTATAAGTTAGCAATTCTTCTTCATTTAGCTTTTGAGGGTCTCTAAGCCATAGTTGGTCGGGTGTCATTTCGGAAATATGCGTAAGCCATTCGTTACCATCTTCTACGCCTTTTGCTACAAAATCCATGAGAAAATCGTCTGCCTTATAGTATTGGAAGCCGTATTTTTCGCATATCATTTCTGCAACCGTGCTTTTGCCAGAGCATGGCGAACCGCCAATGTAATAGATTATTTGCATATATCCACCTCGTTTATATTCTTTTTGTATTTTTGTAAAAACGCTAAATGGTTTGCTGTCATCAGTAACCTACTTATCAACCCATTCCATCCTAAAATCCTCAATAGGTTTTCTTGTTGCGCTTGGGTCTGGTTTACTGCTTTTGTGTATATGTCCGAATGGAAGTATAGCCGACACCTCATGATTATCTGGAATTTCTAAAACTTCCTTGATTGATACTGGATTGAAGTACCCGACCCAAACAGACCCTAAACCTAATTCGGTTATTTTTAACATCATATAAGTTGCTACTATGCTAGAATCCGTTATTCCAAACGTAAATTTATCGGTAGGTCTTTTTACTTCTTTGGTTTTGTCGTAACAAATTAAAAATGCTTGCTTTGATTTGAAAGCGGCAGGGCTAATCCGTGTTTCTTTTGTTTTAGAATTTTCCCTTAGCTTGCCAATTTTTTCTTCGTCCAAAACATAAACAATGGTTGGTTGATTATTATTGCCTGATGGTGCAAGTTTTCCAGTTTCAAGTATTTCATCAATCAATACTTGCGACACTTTTTCGTCTGTAAACTTTCTTACAGAGTATCTGTTTTTAATAACGTCATTAAACTCCATATTATCCTCCGTCTGTGGATATCTTCCTCGGATAGTTCAGCAGGGCTTTTCATGTTAAAGTATCTATTTTGTAAAAATTCCGCAAATAGTTTCTCCATTCTCAGAATACTCATGCCCTGCAACATCACCGTAAAATTCGTATTGGCTGAAACCAGTCGGCATAATCTCGTCAATTAGCATTTCTTTAGTAAAGTAGTGATTCCAAATATTGTAGCACTCGATTTTTTCATCCGTTATCACAACAATACTGTCTAGTTCTGTATTGTCATCATCGTCATATTGGTATGTTCGTTCTAAGCAGATATGGGGCTTCTCGCTATAAAAGCTGCCGCTTTTGTTATTGCTCCATGAGTTTTTTTCTGCTTTTCGCATTTTGGGCGTAAACACATCAAGAACAAATTTTCCATTAGGTTTTAACGCTTTATAAACAACTTTTAACAGGGTGAGTCTGTCATTTATTGATAGCGGTGCATAATCGCAGTATATCAATGTTATAACATCAAATTGCTCCGTATAATCAAGGGTTAGATAGTTTTTGTAGTGATAGGATATGTTACTGCCGCTTAGTATAGCTTGCTTCTTTGCATACTCAACAGAACGCTCAGAAAAATCTATACCTGTAACTGCGTATCCTACTTTTGCAAATCGTTCAGCATATAGACCTGGTCCGCAACCTAAGTCCAGTAGGTTATTAAATTCACTGGGCGGTGTAATTTTTGCAATCCATTTTACAGACTCTTCAATAAATTTGTGATTGCGTGTTGCAGCATCCCAATTAGGATGCAAATGGGCTTCGAGCATACCTTTTGAAATATGCTCGTCATTCCATAGGCTGTTAGTGCTTGGTGTATATAGTTGAGGTTTCTCTGTGTATTTCATTAGATTGTTAAACATAAGGTTTCCTCCTGTGAGTTGATTTACTTGTAGCCTTATACGCTATTAACTTCGGGACAAGTTAACCCGAAGTAGTGCCTTTATTCAATTCCAATTTTACCTCTCACATAAGCAACCAAAGGCTCAATCTCCACCTTATCTACAAAGTCAACTTTATCACCGTAAGTTGTTATAAACTCCTTATCTTCCTCGGATAGTTCAGCGGGGCTTTTCATGTTAAAGTATTTATGTCGTGCCGCCATCATACCTTTATGGAGAAAATTCAACTTACTATAATCAATCCCACCACGCAAATGAAATACTTTTGTCTGCGATAGTTGTTCTTCTGTAAATCCCATTTTAAGAATTTCAAAATAATCAGCAGTTTTAGGGTCGGCAAGTCCTACGGTAAAAACGACAAGTGACTTATGGGACTTTTTCAATACAGTTTTTAAGCCACCAATTCCACCTGCGTATAGTCCGCCGCCGTGGATTATTAGGTCATATCTAGTTAAGTCTGTATTTTTTGCTTCGGATAATTCTAGTAGAGTGGCATTAAGTTCTTGTGCTATCCACCCAGCATACTGTTTTGTTGTGCCATATTGGGATTTGTAGGTTACTGCTATTTTTCGTATAGGCTGTAACCTATTAGGGGCGTTATTCGTATTTTTCTGCACCATCATCACCGTCCTCCAACAACATATCCGTGTTTTCTATTAACTTTCCCATGCCACTAGCCAACACAGCAAGAAAGTTATCGTCCATGTCTGCGAAAATTCTTGTCATATAATCACGTTCCAAATGCGTTCTGCTTTGGAAGTATTCAAAACATTTTTCAGTTAGAAATAATTGAATACGCCTTAAATCGTTTTTGTCCTTTTCCATTGTCAAAACGCCGTGTCGCTTTAATATGTTTGCCATCTTTTTTATGTTTTGCCGTGATGTTCCTAAAGCTGTTGCTATATCACCTATGTTGGGTGGTGTATCTTTGAAATGTGATATTGCCACAAGCATAAACCATTGTTTACTGGTTATAATTGGGTCAATTTTGTCGCCTAAAGTTTGTAGGCGGTTCGCCAACATATGAATAGATGCAAAAATAAACTCTTGATTGGATATGTCAATATCTGTGATTTTCAGGTAATCTCCTCCTCAATAGTGTGGTACTGGCTCACATGCAAAAAGATAACCAGTTATGTATTTATAATAACATAACCAGTTATCTTTTTCAAAATAAACTTTTGCAAAGCAACTTCGAGCCAACTTGACCCGAAGTTATATCTGCATGACATCATTCCCACTTAAAAAATTTAATGGAAACGGCAATACATATTATAGATAACGCAACCATTACAATTATTGGCGTGAAAACACTTTCAATCGGTAGACCAAGAGAGGTTGCTTGTAGCAGTTTAATCCCCTGTGTCAACGGCATTATATCGGCAACACTTTGGAGTGCTTCGGGCATAATCTCGTAGGGCAGGGTTGCCCCTGAAAAAATCAACATCGGAAAGTACAATAAACACGCTATAACGCTTGCTATTTTTGCGTTAGGGGCAATGCCGCCAACCATCATACCAATGCTAAACATGACTATCATTGTTAGAAAGTGACTGGCTAAAAATAGCACCCACGAGCCGACCATATAATAGCCAAAGAAAATTGCTAAAGTAGCGAAAACAAGGATAAGTGCGACGATAGAGTAAAGAGCGTATATTACTAACTGCACCACTAAAATCATGGTAGGACTTACAGGTGTTACCTTAAATCGCTTTAATATTTTTTTCTCCCGATAGTCTGATACAAGCATAGGCAGACCCATAACGCCCCCTGCGAGTATTGCTATGGTAGTTAAGGCACCAAAAGATTGCGCTAGAAAGGTGTAGTCTGCACCATCATAGGCAGGTTCATTTCCGTAAATGATACCGAGTATGACCGCAACCACTATCGGCACACAGATTGCGAAAATAATCATGTTCATATCACGCAAGGATAATTTTAATTCTGTTTTGAGCATAGTGTTAAATGTTTTCATTTTCTACCTCCCGGGCTGCTTGCCCGAGCAATTCTGCGTCAGCAGAATGACCAGGGTCATCTGTGAACCAAAGGTAAGCGTCCTCTAGTTTGTCGTGTGGACTGGCATTTATGGCTTCTAGGGCTGTGCCATGAAAAATGATAGCACCTTTTTTGAGTATCATAATTCTGTCGCACAATATCTCCACTTCGTCCATGAAATGGGAAGTTAGAAAAATAGTAAGACCGTTTGCTTTCAGTTCTTCAAGGCATTTCCAAACATCACGTCTTGCCCTTGAGTCTAGCCCTGTGGTGAGTTCATCTAAAAATACAACTTCGGGATTGGGTATTAGTGCAAGGACGATAAATAGCCGTTGCTTTTGCCCTCTCGATAGGTCTGCAACCTTGCTTTTTGCTTTTTCAAAAATTCCAAATCGCTTTAGCAGGTCGTTGTAATTTGTAGGGGCTTTGTATAGTGACCCTGTGACCTTACAAAGTTCACGCACCGTTATACTGCTTTGATAATTGGATTCTTGGAATTGTACGCCAACTTTTTCAAATAGGCGTTTGCGGTCTGCTAATGGGTTCATTCCCAAAATCTTAACAGTTCCGCTATCCTGTTTTTTTGTGCCTAAAATACATTCTATTGTGGTGCTTTTCCCTGCACCATTTGCACCAAGCAAACCAAAAACCTCACCACGACATACCGAGATGCTTACATCATGGACTGCTTTGGTTTGGGCGTATGACTTACTTAATTTTTCCACTTCAATGACTGGGTTCATCTAAGCCCTCCTCGTTTGTTATATAAAAATAATACCACCAACCAAAAGGTTGGTGGTTAATTGGAGGGTTTGAATTTTTTTGCTTTCATTTCTGCAAGCTGTACAAGTAGCGATTGTGCATTTTCCTCTGCATAGCGTAACGAGGTCAGCAACCTATCACATACAGAAATTATATCGTCCGTTTCGTTTGGGCTATCAATCACTTTTTTAATGCAGATGTTAGGGTTAGTATCAAGTTCTCCCAGCATTCGCAAAATTGCTGAAAGTGAATAGTTTGCACAGCGTAGGGAACGAATTATTTTCAGTCGCATTATATCTTCGTCAGCATATACACGATAGCCGTTTTGTCTACGCTTCACGACAAGCAGACCATTTAGTTCCCAATTACGCAAAGTGTCCATAGAAATCTGCAAATAATCTGTAGCTTGTTTGCGTGTAAGGTGTAGCCTCGACTTTTCGTTATTTTCACTAGACAATAATTGCCTTGTAATTTTTATGGCTTCTTCTGCGTGTAGTTGTTCTAGGTTAATTTGTTCCAAATATTTTTTGGCAAGGGTTTCCGCCTTTTCAAAATTGCCAGTTGCCGAAGTTTTTACCATCTCAATGGCAATCTTGCGTAGCCCATTTTGCAAAACCTCAACCTGTAATGCAGTCCTTGCAAGTTTGAATTGTGCTAAGTGAAAATCTGTAAATATCCTATAACCGTTTTGTTTTCGCTCGGGTTGTGGGATAAGTTCCACTTCTTCATAAAATCGTACTGTGTTGGGGTGTATGCCAATTATTTTTGCTACTTCTGATGTTGTGTAAGTGTTTTTCAATTTGCAATTCGCCTCCTCTCATATGTATCTTATCATATGTAAAAAGTCTGGTGTAATGCTGGATAGTTATATTATATCCCAAATTATCTCGACTTCGGAGCAAGTTGTCCCGAAGTGTTGAGCCTTTCCCAATTAAAAATGCTGTTTCCTATGTTGGAAAGAAACGGCATTTTAGTGTAGGTTCGCTCGGTTTTTAGTTATATTTTGTGTAGTACACTAGTATTGTGTTGAAAAACTATCAAGATAATAAGCAATTATAACTATCATTTACATTATTATCGCTATAAAAAAATCATTAGAGTTGCTGAAAATATAGTTGTCAGTACAGTTTTGGAAGAAATTTGACATTCTACTTGCTTCAAGTGTGACACAATGCTAGAATATTTCATGAATGATTGTTATTATGTAAAAACCGAAAGGGGAATATATCAATGCTCAATAAGAAAAGCATCAATGACATCCATGTAAAAGGCAAGCGTGTGCTTGTGCGTTGTGATTTTAACGTGCCGTTGCAGGAAGGCAAAATCACGGACGAAAACCGTATCGTTGCCGCGCTACCCACACTTAAAAAGCTTATTTCTGATGGTGGACGACTTATTTTATGCTCTCATCTAGGCAAACCCAAAGGACCAGACCCAAAAGCAACCCTTGCGCCTGTGGCAGAACGTCTAAGTCAGCATCTTGGACAAACCGTAAAATTTCATGACTGCGATTGTGTTGTTTGTGATGAAACCCGTACACTCGTTGACGGGCTTAAAGATGGTGAAGTCATGCTTTTACAAAATACACGTTTCCGTACAGAAGAAGGTAAAAACGAGGAAGCATTTTCAAAAGACCTTGCATCCATCGCAGATATCTTTGTCAATGATGCCTTTGGTTCTGCCCATCGCGCCCATTGTTCTACTGTAGGTGTAACAGTCTTTGTGAAGGAAACAGCCGTGGGCTTCCTCATGGAAAAAGAACTGAAATTTCTTGGCAATGCAGTGGAAAACCCTGTACGTCCATTTGTTGCAATCCTTGGCGGTGCAAAAGTTTCTGATAAAATTCCTGTAATCAATAACTTATTGGGTAAAGTAGACAAGCTTATTATTGGCGGCGGTATGGCTTATACATTCTTTGCCGCACAGGGATACGGTGTTGGAAAGTCTCTGCTTGAAGCGGACAGAATCGACTTTGCAAAAGAAATGATAGCCAAAGCTAAAGAAAAAGGCGTAGAACTTCTGCTTCCTATAGACACAGTGGTTGCAAAAGAATTTGCAAAAGATGCAGAATACAAAACAGTGCCATCAAATAGCATAGAAGACGACTGGATGGGCTTAGATATTGGTGAAAAAACCCGTGAGTTATTCACCAGTGCGCTAAATGACGCAAAGACTGTCATATGGAATGGCCCAATGGGTGTATTTGAGTTCCCAAACTTTGCAAAAGGTACACTTGCCCTTGCAGAAAAACTGGCAGGACTTGATGCCACAACCATCATTGGTGGTGGTGACAGTGCGGCGGCTGTCAATCAACTTGGATATGGCGACAAAATGACCCATATCTCCACAGGCGGTGGCGCATCACTTGAATTTTTAGAAGGCAAAGCATTACCGGGCGTTGTGGCTGTGCAAGATAAATAAAGGAGCGGTTTATATGCGCAAAAAAGTGATAGCAGGCAACTGGAAAATGAATTTTACTCCTACAAAGGCAGAAGAATTTGCCCAAGAAATGAAAAATAAAATCAATACAGATGCGGTAGATGTGGTGATTTGTGTTCCATATGTAAACCTACAATCGGTGCAAAAAGTTTTTGAAGGGACGCATATTAAGGTAGGCGCGCAAAATATGCACTATATGGATGATGGTGCGTATACAGGCGAAATTTCAGGACTTATGCTTGGAGATATGGGTGTACCTTATGTCATTATTGGGCATTCTGAAAGACGTGAGCGTTTTGGTGAAACAGACACTACAATCAATTTAAAAACCCTCAAAGCACTTGAACATGGCATAACACCAATCATTTGCGTAGGTGAAAGCCAAAAGCAACGTAAATCCGGCCGTACTGAAAATGTGCTTCGTAAGCAGATTGCGTTTGCTTTAGATGAACTTTCTGCATCTGATGTGACTAAGGTTGTCATTGCTTACGAACCCATTTGGGCAATAGGTACAGGTGAAGTTGCCACATCTAAACAAGCAAATGAAGCATGTGCATTTATTCGTGGCCAAATTCACAAGCGTTTTGGTGATAGTGCGGCAGCATGTGTTCGTATACTTTATGGCGGTTCTGTTACAGATGAAACAGCAAATGAGCTATTTAGTATGTCAGATATTGACGGTGGATTGATAGGTGGTGCGAGTGTAGTTCCATCCTTTGAAAAGGTGGTGCATTTTGGCTAATACTCCCGAAAAAGATACAGTAGTGCTTATGATTTTAGATGGTTTTGGACTGTCTAATGATAAATCCTATAATGCAATCCATTTAGCCGAAACACCCCATCTTGACTGGCTTATGGAGAAATTTCCGTGCCAAGCAGGTGCAGCTTCTGGAATGGATGTTGGTTTACCTGATGGACAAATGGGAAATTCTGAAGTGGGTCACACCAATATTGGTGCAGGGCGCATTGTATATCAAGAACTTACGCGTATTACAAAAGCAATAGAGGATGGAGATTTTTTTTCAAATAAAGCCTTAATTGACGCAGTTGAAAATGCCAAAAACTTTGATACAGCATTGCATTTGTATGGACTGTTATCTGATGGTGGTGTTCACAGTCACAACGCACATTTATACGCACTTTTGACGTTGGCAAAGCGTCATGGATTAAGCAAAGTTTATGTACACGCTTTTCTTGATGGACGGGATACACCGCCTGCTTCTGGTATGAATTTTATAAAAGAACTAGAAAGCAAAATGCAGGAAATAGGTATTGGAAAAATAGCCACAATTTCTGGTAGATACTATGCTATGGACAGAGATAATCGTTGGGAACGTGTGCAGTTAGCATTTGATGCACTCACCCAAGGCAAAGGCAATACTGCCGCTTCTGCATTGGAATGTATGGAGCAAACGTATGCTGAAAATGTGAACGATGAATTTGTAATGCCTACCATTATACTGGATAATGGAAAACCTACGGCAACAATCAATGCAAATGACTCAATCATTTTCTTTAATTTCCGACCAGACCGTGCAAGGGAAATGACTCGTGCTTTCTGTGACCCAAATTTTAATGAATTTTCACGAAGTATGATACCGCTATACTATTGTTGCTTTACAGAGTACGATATAACCATTCCAAATAAACATGTGGCATTTCATGCCCAATCTATGAATAATGTGCTTGGGCAATATCTAGCTGACAAAGGTATGAGCCAGTTGCGCCTAGCCGAAACAGAAAAGTACGCCCATGTGACATTTTTCTTTAATGGCGGTAGAGAAGAGCCTTACGAAGGTGAAGACAGAATCCTTGTCCCATCACCAAAAGTAGCAACTTATGATTTACAGCCAGAAATGAGCGCGCACGAAGTTGCAGACAAGCTAGTTGAAGCAATTAACGCCAAAAAATATGACTTAATCGTTGTAAACTTTGCTAATTGTGATATGGTTGGCCATACAGGTGTGATGGATGCAACAAAAAAAGCTGTTAATACAGTAGATTCTTGTGTTGCTCAAGCCATGGATGCGATGCTTAAAAACGGTACACGCATGTTTCTTTGCGCAGACCATGGCAACGCTGATAAAATGGTAGATGAAAGTACAGGCACGCCTTTTACAGCACACACTACAAATCCTGTACCTTTTGTGCTATTTAACTGCCCAGGTCAAAGTCTCGCCTCTGGTGGCAGACTTGCCGATATTGCGCCCACTTTGCTTGATATGATGGGGCTTCCAGTACCGTCAGAGATGACGGGTAAAAGTTTGCTAGTAAAATAAAACATATATCTTAGGAGGATGACATGTTAAAAACATTCATTGAAATTGTAGAAATTCATGGTCGTGAGATTATGGACTCTCGCGGAAACCCCACTGTTGAGGTGGAAGTTGTAGTAGAAGACGAAAATGGTAAACTTGCAACCGCAGTTGCCGCAGTACCATCTGGCGCATCAACTGGTGCTTTTGAAGCTGTAGAACTTCGTGACGGTGGCGACCGCTATCTAGGTCTTGGTGTTGAAAAAGCGATTGACAACATCAATGATATCATTGCTGATGAAATTTGCGGCATGAATGCTTTAGACCAAGTGGCTGTAGATATGAAAATGATTGAACTTGACGGCACACCAAACAAAGCACGCCTAGGCGCAAATGCAATTCTTGGCGTAAGTATGGCAGTTGCAAAAGCTGCCGCCGCCGCACTGCGTATGCCTTTATATCAATATCTTGGCGGGTTTAATGCCAAGCAACTTCCAGTGCCAATGATGAACATTTTAAATGGTGGAAAACATGCTGATAACACAGTAGATTTCCAAGAGTTCATGATTATGCCTGTTGGTGCGTGCTGTTTTAAAGAGGCATTGCGTTGGAGTGCAGAAATTTATCATGCCCTCAAGAAAATTCTAAAATCCCGTAAGCTTGCAACAGCAGTTGGTGATGAAGGTGGTTTTGCACCAGACCTTGCCACACCTGATGAAGTTATTGACATTATTCTTGAAGCTGTAAAAGCAGCAGGTTATGAACCAGGCTCTGACATTCGTATTGCTCTTGACGTTGCTGCAACCGAACTTTATGGCGATGCGAAGAAAAATGGCAAAGAGGGTATGTACTACTTCGCAGGCGAAAGCCAAATGACAGGCAAAGAAATTTATCGCACTTCTGCTGAAATGGTTGAAATGTATGAAGCACTTTGCAAAAAATACCCTATTATTTCAATTGAAGACGGCTTAGATGAAGAAGATTGGGACGGTTGGAAACTGCTTACCGAGCGCATTGGCGGGCATGTACAAATCGTTGGTGATGACCTATTTGTCACTAATCCTGAGCGTCTGCAACGTGGCGTTGATACGCAAACAGGCAACTCAATTCTAGTTAAAGTTAATCAAATTGGTACGCTTACAGAAACTTTTGAAGCCATGAAACTTGCGCACCGCAACAATATGACTACAATCGTAAGCCATCGCAGTGGCGAAACAGAAGATGCAACCATTGCAGATATCTGTGTCGCTGTAAATGCTGGTCAAATTAAAACAGGCGCACCTGCCCGCAGTGATAGAGTCGCAAAATATAATCAATTGCTTCGCATTGAAGAAGAACTTGATGATGTGGCTGAATATCCTGGTCTTGGCGCATGGTTTAACCTAAAAGATAAATAAATTTTAAACAATAAGCCACGCTAAAAATGCGTGGCTTACTTATAATGAAATCAATGAATGGAGTGATTTTGATGGATGATAGACAAAAAAAAATTATTTATCATGTAATTGCTTTGGCAATTTTAGCAGTGCTTGTACTCATCGCATTAAATAACACTTCACGATTTAATGTTTTGCCAGAAGAAGATATGAGTGGTTTATATAACATGTTAATCTTGAATTAAGAATAAAAAAAACGCGCATTCCATTTAGTTGGTTTGCGCGCTTTTTAATGTAATGAGTGCCAAAGCAATATCATCTCCGCTACCTCTATCGGATGATTGCCGTAGCCATTCAGGTAGTGCTTCATTGATGAAGTCTGCCCCTTCTTCTTGCCATAGCTTATAAAAATCCGAGCCAGCCTTTAAAAATCCTGAATTGTTCATAAACCCATTGGCATAACCATCAGTGGATAACATCAACATAGGCACGTCAGAGGGGAGTGACAAAGGAATAATTTGTGTACGTATATATTGCCAAGCTTCTTTTAAACACAAAGATTCTGTGTCTTCTCCCACATTTTCAGCTTCGGCAAGGATTGGTTTTGCTGTTCCGTTTGCATCTATCATCAAAATATTTCCGTCACCAATTTGCAGCGCGAAAACAAATGAATCCGTAGCAACGACGGCTAAAAGGGTTGTGCCATATAATGTATAGGGGAAAGGGTCGAGCATTTCACGCTCTTTTTTTTCATGAATTGCTCTTACTTCGTCCTCCCACATCGCAACCAGTTTTTTTGGAAGCCAGACATCCTTATGGTCAGATAAGTTAGGAAGCATAGTTTCAAGTAATTCCCCTGCAACTTTTACAGCAATTGTTGAGCCTTCATCACTATATGGACAGGAATTGCTTCCATGCCCATCTGCAACACAAGCTATCGCAAAGTTTGGATTTGGCGGTGATAGGTAAAGTGCGTCTTGACAAGGCATTTCTTTTCTCAGATGCATTGCACCTGTTACTACGCTTCCAATTGCCAACCACTCCGCTTTTTTACCAGATATCATCATCATCCACGTCTACTGTTGCTGCTGGAATGGCATTAACATCTACACCGCTTGTGCTGTCCCCAAGTGATGGCGCAGAAACATTTTTAACAACAGTAGATGCCCACTTGATGAACTTTACAAGAAGCTGTGGGTTTTTTGCTTCAAGCACAAGTTCCTTATTGCCTGCAAATTGCTCAAGTACACTTAGGTCAACATCTTTCCCAATGGCAATGGCAATACGCACGGCTTTTTTGCCCCACGGCGTTGCCATCAATGCGTCAAGTCCGCTTTTGAAATCGTCTGTAGGTTGCCCATCTGTGAGTAATACCAATACGGGCGGCAAACGTTTTGTATCTGTTGGAAATTGTTTTAATTCACTGGCTACCAGTTCAAGAGCCATGCCCATTGCAGTAACACCGCCAGCGGTTAAATCTGCCCAGTTAAAACTATCAATAGGGGTTGCTGTTGGCATATGCCATGCGGCACCATCAGAAAATTTCACTGCACGCACCATAATTGACGCATTTGGGTTATCATCTGCTTCCTTACGCATGTCAGGAATTGTTTGTCTTATGGCATAGTTTAAGGTTTGAATCTTTTCCCCGTCCATCGAACCAGAACAGTCTGCTATCCAGAAAAAGTCCAGTATACGTGAAGACATTTCCCCGCCGGGTAGGTTTCTTTCGCTCATTGTAAAAACTCCTTTTCTATTTTAAGTAGGGATGCTGTCCCTACAACCCTGCCGCTACAGCAGACAAAGCCCGCTTACGCTTCCTTTGGGTCGCGCTGTGCGCGCCTTTAGTGTTGTGTATGAATTATTCAATTGTGCCTTCTGTAGGGCCAAAGTTTATCTTTGCTCCGCTAACAAGGGGTGCAGTTCTGCCTGATTCTATAACGGCAGTATCGCTTGTTGGTTTTGTAAACGTCCAATTGTCTTTTGTGACATTAGTAATACCCCATTTGCCTGGTTGTGTTGGATGCTGTGATACCTTACCAATCATTCTTACAAAATCAAAATTCCCATATAAATGATGGGCATGGATTATACTGTTCGCGTTAAGCATAACAAGTTGTCCTCTAATATTCAAGCGGGGGGGCGGAGATATTGCAGACTTACATGCCCAGCAAGTAGGTTTTTTATTAAAGAAATTCTCTGCACCACATTTGTTACAGTATAAAATGCTATTGCGAAGTTTGGAAAATGCATCTTTCCACTCTTTTTCTACAATGCGGGCGTTGCCGTCATGTAGCCCTTTTGTGAAAGCTTGGGTAAACATATCGCGCAAATATGGCGGATACATATGCCAAAAAATGATTGCATTGTCCTGATATCCTGGAATGGGTCGGTTAGATTGATTTGTTGAATCCCAGATGAAAATAGGGTCGTGACCATAAATTTTTTCCATTGCTTTGGCATCAAAGCATTTTATATTGGCTTCAATTGCGCCTTCCAATGGATGATGTAGCATAAACATATAAAATAAAAGCACTGCCATAGAATATAAATCAGTTTCTGTGGATGGCAATTTTTTACCGGTAATAATTTCTGGCGCAATAAAGCGAGGTGTACCATGGGTACTGCTATCTTTGTCAAGATTAACCGTGACATTATCATTATCACAAATGAGTACATCGCCGTCAGCAGGGTTAAAAAATAGATTGCCAAAAGAAATATCACGATAGCAAAGTCCTTGGGAATGTAAGTTTTGATAGCTGTCCGCAAGGTTGATTCCTGCCATACACAGTGCAGAAAATGTTGGTTCTGCACGACGTTTCATAAGGTCAACTATGCTTTTGTATGCAGGCGGGCGCAAACGCATAATATATCCGAAAAGCCCATCACTTATGATGATATCCAATGGCCAAAGAAAACGCTCATCTGGTGCGCCCCGCTCTATTAAACGCTCTATGAGTTTTTGTTGGTACTTTGTTGCTGAATGTTTAAAATACCATTTTAATGCATATCGTTGACCAGACTTATCTTCCACTTCGTAAACTTCACCTTGTCCACCTGATGCAATAAAGCGTATAACCTTATATGCAATACGATGTTTTGATAATAATTTTTTACCGTCAGATAGTGCATAAATCATAAAAAATTCTCCTTCATCCTAAAGTTCCCAATATTCTACATTGACTTGTCCTTTGTTGCGGCTTATATCCGGATGTAGCATTTCTGCCACGAGTTTTCCATTAGATTGCCAACCTAAAATATGATAACGTCCTGCGGCAATGGCTACAATATTTTTCCATGCCGCAGTAGCAGTTTCAATACCTGAATTTTGCCAAAAGTATGCAAGTAAACGAACCGTACCATCTTCAAATAACCCTGCAAAATAATCTGGCGCGGCAGAAATTTGCTTAATATTTCGCCAATGAGTAAACGGTTTACCCATGTGATTCTCTTTCCCTACACGGGCAAGTGTGCCGTCTTTTAATAGCGCAAGTATTCGCCCTGGTGCAGCAAAAGCAATATCAGCTACATTTTCTAAATGGGAAACATCTAAATCACCTGCTTTATTATCGCCGCAAACGAGAACTCGGCCATCTTTTTTTATACCAAATGTACAATCTTGTCCTGCAATGACATGAACAATATTGCGCCAGTGTGAAACATTGCACCCACCCTTCCGTTTTTGTCCTGCGGCAAGTAGTGTTCCATTTTCACGAAGCCCTACAGTGTGACGTGTACCTGCGGATATCCCAATGATATCTGTCCATCCAGTAAAGTTTCGCTGTCCAAAATCACATCTGCCAATACCTACAACTGTACCATCTGCCCTTAAACCAACTGTATAATTTGCTCCTGCTGAAACTGCCACCATGTCACGCCAATCATAAGTATTGGTGTTGCATTGCCCATCTGAATTTGGGCCTGTGGCTTTCACCTGTCCATTGCGTAAAACAGCAGCAGAGTGATAGTCAGCAGCAATTCGTCTTGCAATATGCCAGTTTGTAAAAGCTGGTTTTTTTTGTACATTTGGGAAGGTTGGACGAGGCACAGTCATCAAGGGGCGACGCTCATCACCTATAAATGGACGGGGGTTTATGCGTTCAGTTGCAGGTAAAGGACGTTTTGGTTTTGGAGCTTTTTCTTTGTATACTGAGCCATTATCAGAAATATCATAACCAAGCAACACACTGAAAATATTTAACACCCATATTGCAACCCCTTCGTCTACAGCATAAGTATCCATTAACTGTTCCATTAAGCGGGTGCGTACGACGGCATATGTTTTATCTGCATATTTCAATTGAAAATAACCGCCGATTTCTAAAAAATTTCCTACTTGTATACGCTCTTTACGAAGTTGAGGGGCTAAGTCGTTCATTAAATTTTTTGCTGTAGATAAATTATAAAAAACCCCATCACCGAAGTTGTCACGGATAGCTTTTAATGTTTCTAATATCTGTTCGTTCACGTAAGAACCTCACACCCTACAGGAAACCAGTCCGTTACATAATTCATTTCCATTGATTTATTATTCCATAACCAGCCTTGATGGGTATAAGCCACATAAACATTTCCGTCTTTTGATAATCCCAAAAGCCGCTTATATCCGCCATATATGGCAATAATATTTTTCCAGTTATCCGCATCTGTAACAATGCGAGGCTGGTTACGTTCATATGGCAGTACGCGCACAGTGCCATCTTCACTAAGCAAAGCAAAACCATCTGCAAGATTTACAATGCTAACGACATCACGCCATTGGGTGAAGTAATTATTTGGCTGATTACTTTTATATATCCGCCCTGATTTTGTACGAATGATACTGCCGTTTATATGCGTAGAAATAACTTGTGCTACATCTTTACATTCGAGTAACCATGCGATTTCGTTTTGCATTTCTTCTTCTGTAATATACCCCGCAAGGGTTAGCGTTCCGTCTTCCTTGATACCAATAATACCTTCAGGGTAGGGGGCAATGCTTAAAATTTCATTAAAGGCAGACAAGTCCCATTTGGAACGCCCTGTAGATATTGATGTACCATCTTTTAATACACAAATACTATCATGCCCAAATGCAAAGATGGCTTTTACATCTGTTAAATGAGAAATATCGCACTGGTCAAAGGCATTAGAGCCTACAGCTACGACAGTTCCGTCAGTGCGAAGTCCCAGTGTATGGGCATCTCCTGCGGCAACCGCTACAATATCACGCCAATGCGTTACGTCACATTGATATTCAGAATTATCACCACCTACAAAAACAGTGCCATCTACACATACTGCTATGGCATGACCTTTGCCAATGGCGACCTGCCCTTGCAAATATCCATTGGTGGTGATTTGTATTGCGGTACGCTCTCCGACCTTATGAAAATGCAGCGTTTCTACATATCCTAGTGCTACAGCAAATAATCGCACGACCCACACTGCGGCAGAACGCTCCATGCAAAAAGTTTCTATTAAAGATTGAACCAGTTTTTTTTCAGAAAGCGCGTAGGATGTATAGGATGTTTTTATTGTGTTATATCCGTCAAGCTCTACAAAAGAACGTACTAAAATACGCTCCCGACGCATCACTGGTGCGAGATCCAGCAAGATTGCGTTAGTGCGTTGCATATTGCCTAGTATATCGTCTCCGTAATCATTGATAATACGGATGATAATATCCAACATTGCATTGTCCATTTTAAAATGTTCCGTTCTCAGTCATTTTTGAACGCTTTTACACTCGCAAAACCTATTATATCGCGGATTGTATATTGGATGCAATCATTCCTTAGAAATTTTCAAATCATATTGATGCATTTAAAGTATGTCATGATTCATGTGCAATCAATTCATATTCCTTGAATATATTATCTTCATAAATAAACTTAGCAGAAAATACGCCCTTGAGTTCGTCTATCCATTGAAAAAAATATTTATCACCCTCATGCATGGGCAAATCATTTATTTTGTCTTTTTCAATCCAAGCCAACTCGCCTTCTGCACAGTCTCCAATTTCTCCAGTGAAATCTTTAGCCACAAATAAAAAAACATACCAATCTTCATGATTAGAAAAACTAGGGAATGTTAAAATACCCCTTAATGTAGGATTTTGAATTTTTAAACCACTCTCCTCAAAAACTTCTCTAATGACACAATCCTCAGGTGACTCGCCAGCATTTAGCTTGCCGCCTAGACCAACCCATAAATTCTTATGCATATCATTTTCTTTTTTTGTTCTGTGCAACATTAAATAACTGTTCTCTTTCTCGATATAACATAGTGTACCCAGTTTCATAAAGCCTCCTTAAATCAATTCAGCATTGCTTTTCATCTAAAACAATTGCTTTTTGATAACTATAACACATATTGGACATATCCTAATATTAAAGTAGACATAATCATTAAAAAAGTGGATACTAAAGGCAGATAAATAGCTTATCATCTTTATTCATTCGTATATCAGGAGGCTATATATTTTGTTAATCAAAGAATCAGATATGTATGAGCCCATTCGTAAATTATTATCTGAACAAGGATTCATCGTGCGTGGTGAAGTTAAAGGCTGTGATGTTGCGGCAGTAAAAGAAGGTATATTATGGGTAGTTGAAATGAAGCTTTCAGCCAATATCACCTTAATTTATCAAGCAATGGCGCGTCAAATGGCAACAGACTGGGTATTTGTTGCTATTCCACGTCCGCGTCGTGCAAATGATGGAAATTTTTTAAGCTTAAAAAAATTACTTAAAAAGCTTAATTTAGGTTTAATAACCGTATCTATAGATAGCCCCACAAAACATGCTGAAATTATAGTATTTCCCGATGGAAAGGGAGATAAAGTGAACAAAAAATCCGTAACAATACGAAAAGAGTTACTGGGACGCACAGCAGATACAACAGGTGGTATTAGTAAATCTACAATAAATACAGCATACCGTGAACGCTGTGTGCGCATTGCTTGTTTATTAGAAGTAAAAGGACAGCTTCGTGGGCGCGACTTAGTGGCGTTTGGTTGTGAAAAAGACACTACAGTTATACTACAGCGCAATTATTTGGGGTGGTTCAACAAAGTCACCAGAGGTATTTATGAACTTTCAAGCATTGGGCAAGATTATCTTAATGAAAATGACACATCTTCGCTTGTCTCTTATTACCGAATGAAGGCACATGACATTTTTTAATAAATTGTTTATATTTTTTAATGAACATGGTATAATGGCAAAAATTTGTAACCTATTCATCACTTAGTAAGGAGCGCATGTATGACTTGCAACACAGCAATATTTTATGACATTGAAAATTTGATGGGCATATTTAGCGGAAAGACAAATACTAACGTACACTTAGATGAAATTTACCGCCGTGTACTTGAAATGGAAGGTGTACAAGGCGTATCTATTCAGCGTGCATATGCAGACTGGTCTTTGCCGTTGAATCGTAATTTGCGCAGTTCTGTATTACAAATTGGTATTGAGCCTATTCAAGTTTTTAATACCAACATGCATGATAAAATTAAAAACTCCGCAGATATAAGCTTAATCATTGATGCCGTTGACTTGATTGCTCGTCAAACAGAAATTGAAAATTATGTCATAGCATCTGGTGATGGTATTTTTGCATTTCTTGCAAAAAAGCTTCACGAGCGTGGTAAACGTGTCATTGGCTGCGGCTTTGATAGAATCACGAACAATATTTTCCGCAATGCCTGTGATTATTTTATCTCCTTAGAGAAATCTGATATGTCAATCATTGCAACATCTACACGCAGAAATAGTAAATCTGCTTCAACCTTAACGGCTACTCAAGAGCCTATTGAAGAGGTTTCGGAAGAAAATATTGTGGAAATAGCAGTTCCAGCACCTTCTACTTCATCAAAAATGCCGCGTAAATTTGCAAAAACAAAATACTCCGAAGCTTTAATTCAAGCAAATATTAGTATTTGGAAGGATATTGGTGATTCATCAGGGTGTTTTCATATAGTACGCCAATTGGTAGAAGCCTTGTTCGTAGATTCCACCAAAGATTTACCCGGTTTAGAAGTTTCTGTGTTTGTCACATATGTATCTCATTATTTGCCTGGATTTAAGGTGACACGCCATGGGTTTAAACGTGTTGGTGAATTTATGCGGTTTATGCTTACAGGCAGCCCATATTGTGTGTATTCTATTGATGACAATGTTTTGTTAATGGCAGCGCGTCACTCGCCTGAAGTGGCAAAAGGCAAAATTATGGAAGATGTAAATGGGCTGTTAATTACTATGCATGATGGCAGTCGTTTCAATTCTATTTTTAATGTGCCTGTTGGCGAAGCTTTTATTTACTCTGTTACACACAATGCAAAAGCAGAAAAAACACCAGCAAAGCGTGGACGTAAACCAGGGCAAAAAAACGCTTTAAAACCTGTACACCAATCAACGGAAACGGAGATTGTTAAAGTTGAAAATCCTCCAGCTGTGGAAAATTCAATTGAACACATTGTTGTGCCAGAAGTCACAGGTTCGATTCGCAAATGGATTAAGACACAATTTGAAGAACTTTCTGCAAAAAATGCGATTTCTCCTTCAGAAGTTCGTAAATTGACTAATTTAGAATATTGTGAAAAAACTTTTGGCGTACGCAATGCAATTTTTCGGGAAATTGAAACAAGGAGTAATTTAAACGAACAGCGAACCGCCAATGGTAAAATTAAATATTGGAAAGAATCATTCCACTTTAATGGGAAAACATACATCATATATAAGGAGTGGGTTGTAACCTTGCATCGAGACCGTTTTATCGCTTGGCTTAATGCCCATAAAAAATGATTAGCAATAAAAAATATGTACTTGCGACCTTTATAGGCACCTTAGCACTTGCAGGATTGTTATTTCTGTTATCACCATTCTTTCATATTAACATGATAATTATTCAAGGTGCAGTGTCAGTAAGCGTGACGGAAATCAATGATAGGTTAGATGCAGATACTGCAACAAACCTTCTGCTTTTTAACACACGTGTTGCGCGTCAAAACGTAATGGAAAACTTGTACATTGAACAAGTAGAATTTAGCCGTGGTTTTCCGGATAGACTATATGTAACCGTACGTGAACGGCGATTGGCGGCTTATGTTCAGCATACCCCTGGAATGTATTTGTATTTGGATGATTTTGGACGAGTACTTGAAGTACGCAATTATCGTGCTATGCCGCTTCCGCTTTTAGAGGGGCTTCAATTTAGCCGTTTTCAATTAGGGGAAGTGCTGGAGGTTCCAGACCCAATTGCATTTAGTTCCGTGGTTCAATATGCACAGCTTTTGTATATTCATGGACTTATCGACCGCGTTACACACATGAATGTTGCTGACCCGCAAAACATTCGCATTATGGTTGATGGGCGAATGGAATTTAATGTAGGAAATGCGATTCGCGCCGACGAAAAAATTCGCACAATTCATGCCGTTCTTGACCAAATGCCGAATTCTGACGTTGTTAGAGGCTTTATGGATATACGTGAAATAAGAAGCGAGTTTGTTTTTGTCGTTTTACAATAAGAAAATACTTGCACTTGTTTAATAAGTCCTGTATTATTATGTGACAATCTAAGATAATTACGGGGGGTACCCACCTTGATAGATATTGACACAACACAAGAGTTACAAGCACGGATAAAAGTTATTGGCGTAGGCGGCGGTGGCAATAATGCTGTAGACCGCATGATTGCTGAAGGTATTGATAATATTGAATTTATTTCTGCAAACACAGATAACAAAGCTTTGACAAAATCAAAAGCTTCTATTCGTATACAGCTTGGTGAAAAGCTAACACGTGGACTAGGTGCTGGCGGTAAGCCTGAAACTGGAAAACGCTCGGCAGAAGAAACAAGAGATATTATTGCAAATGCTATTCAAAATACGGACATGCTGTTTATTACAGCAGGCATGGGTGGCGGTACTGGAACAGGTGCTGCGCCAGTTATTGCTGGAATTGCCCGGGAAATGGGCATTTTAACTGTAGGGGTTGTAACAAAGCCATTTTCGTTTGAAGGTAAACCTCGTATGAAAAATGCAATGGAAGGCATTGAAGCCTTGCGTAAAAATGTGGATACTTTGGTTATTATCCCCAATGAACGATTGCTTTCTTTGGTTGGCGATGATGTTTCTCTTGTAGACGCTTTCCGTCGTGCAGATGAAGTTTTGCATCAAGGTGTTGTTGGTATAAGCGGAGTTATTCTTGGTGATGGTTTGATAAATCTTGACTTTGCAGATGTTTGTACAGTCATGCAAAATCAAGGCATTGCACATATGGGTATCGGACGAGCATCTGGTAAAAATAAAATTGAAACGGCTGTTAAAGAAGCCATCAATTCACCTTTACTTGAGACTTCTATTCGTGGGGCAAATGCAGTTATTATTAGTTTCACAGGTGACCGTAGCATGAGTCTAAATGGCATTAGTGCTGCTTCTAATTTTGTTGGCAATGAATTGCACGAAGATGCAATTGTTATGTTTGGTGCAACCATTGATGAAGACTTTAAAGATGAAGTTCAAGTGACGGTAATTGCCACTGGACTTAATGAGGTTGCTGAAAAAGAGAAGCCCCAACCCCGTCGTGCTGATAACTCTACATCTGTCTATGAATCATCAAATCGTGGTGGAACACCAGATGATTATGATGACACACCAGATATTAGACCTGCAATTGAAGAGCGTGAAGAGCTTAGACCCATTCGTGAATCTAATTTCCGTTTAATCAATGAAGATATTACACCACCATTTTTGAGAGACTGGAAAAAGCGTTCTGATCGTGATGGGCGATAAAATAGAGTTTTAATAACACATGTATATTGATTAAAAAAAGCGGCAAAGCCAAATTGATAAGCTCCCCTCAAAGTAGACAGTGAAAAAAAACCACTGGAGCAGAGAGGGGAGTTTTTCGGTGAGCAAATTCAAATTCAGTCTTGAAACAAAAATGGCAGTAGCCGAAGCGTATGTCAC
>Ga0123352_10000178_pt1 | contig 77014 bp, 77 predicted proteins | sample TergutLab28metaG_FD_89700 | JGI IMG/M metagenome (GOLD analysis project Ga0123352, IMG submission 89700) | Labiotermes labralis P1 segment gut microbial communities from Petit-Saut dam, French Guiana - Lab288 P1 | ecosystem: Host-associated > Arthropoda: Insects > Digestive system > Gut ...
GCGGCACCAGACGGGTGTGATGGCAAGGCGGGCGCGCGACGGCGGTCTGGTTGCACCATCGAGCGTGCCCAACGCCGCCAGCGCGCCCGTGTGGTGCCGCGCAGCAGCGAGGGATCGGTGGATACAGGCTGAGACGTCGTCGAGACCTCAGCGCGCGGAGAGGAACTCCGCGACCTGGAAGGCCATCTCCAGGGACTGGACCCGGTTGAGGCGAGGGTCGACGACCGACTCGTAGCGGTGGGCGAGGCCGTGCTCGTCGAGCTCCTCGCCTCCGCCGATGACCTCGGTGACGTCGTCGCCGGTGTTCTCGACCAGGATGCCGCCGGGGACGGTGCCGAGGCCGCGATGGACCTCGAAGAAGCCGCGCACCTCGTCGAGGACGTCCTCGAAGCGGCGGGTCTTGTAGCCGGTCGACGCCGAGAAGGTGTTGCCGTGCATCGGGTCGCAGATCCAGGCGACGTCGACGCCCTCGGCGGTGACCTTCTCGACCAGGCCGGGCAGACCGTCGCGGACCTTGTCGGCACCGAACCGGGTGATGAAGGTCAGCCGGCCCGGCTCGTTCTCGGGGTTGAGCCTGGCGGCCAGGGCGAGGGCGTCGTCAGCGGTCGCCGACGGCCCCAGCTTGCAGCCGATCGGGTTGCGGATGGAGCGGAAGTACTCGACGTGCGCGCCGTCGAGGTTGCGGGTGCGCTCGCCGATCCACACGAAGTGCCCGGAGACGTTGTACGGCGACTCGGTGCGCGAGTCGATCCGCGTCATGGCGTGCTCGTACTCCATGATCAGCGCCTCGTGGCTGGAGTAGAAGTCGACGCGGTGGAACTCGTCCGGGTCGGCCCCGATCGCCTGCATGAAGGTCAGCGCCCGCTCGATCTCGCCGGCCATCGCCTCGTAGCGGGCGCCGGCCGGGCTGTTGCGCACGAACTCGGAGTTCCACGCGTGGACCTGGCGGAGGTCGGCGTACCCACCGGTGGTGAAGGCGCGGACGAGGTTCAGCGTGGAGGCGCTGTGGTGGTAGACCTCGAGCAGGCGCTGCGGGTCGGGGATCCGGGACTCGGGCGTGAAGTCGTAGCCGTTGACCGCGTCGCCGCGGTAGGCCGGCAGCGTGACGCCGTCGCGGGTCTCGGTGTCGCTCGAGCGGGGCTTGGCGTACTGGCCCGCGAGCCGGCCGATCTTCACGACCGGCACGGAGGCGGCGTACGTCAGCACCACCGCCATCTGCAGCAGCACCCGCAGCTTGTTGCGGGTGTTGTCGGCGGTGGCGTCGGCGAACGTCTCGGCGCAGTCACCGCCCTGCAGGATGAAGGCCTCGCCGCGGCTCGCCGCGGCGATCTTCTCCTTCAGCTCGTCGCACTCCCCGGCGAAGACCAGCGGCGGGAGGGTCCGCAGCCGCTCGACGGCCGCGGCCAGCGCCGCGGGGTCGTCGTACGTCGGCTGCTGCCTGGCGCCGATGGCGTGCAGCTGCTCGAGGGAGGGGACGTTGCTCACCGGGCAAGTCTACGGCGACGCGGGGCCGCCGACCGATTCGGTCGCGACGGCGGGATCCTGCCCCGGCCCACGGCGTGCGCTCAGGGTCGTTCAGGGTCGCTCAGGCATGCTCGACGCGAGTCACCCCACCCCGAGGAGGTCCCCGTGCTCGCACCGCGCAGGCTGGCGCTCGTGCTGACGACGCTCGCCGTGGTCGCGTCGGCACTGCTGCAGGGGTGCGGCGACCAGCAGGGTGCAGCGAGCACCCGCGCGAGCAGGACCGCGCCGCCTCCGCCGGCGCCGCGCGTGGAGGAGACCGCCCCGAGCGGGGTCCGGCTCGAGGACGACTTCGACCTCTACCAGGAGTGGATCGACGGGTTCGCCCGCCGCAGCGACCTCGCGCTGCCCTCGGAGTGGAACCTCCTGGAGTCCGGCGAGCGCATGCCGACGGGCTGCGGCGACGCCACCGCCCGCTCCTATCTCTACTGCCCCGCCGACAACCAGGTGTACGCCGGCGAGACGATGATGAGCTCCCTCGTGGACCACGACGGCGTGATGGCCCCGGGCATAGGCCTCGCCCACGAGTGGGCGCACGCCGTCCAGGCACGCGCCGGCATCACCACGGCGGGTCCGGCCGTCGAGGAGCAGGCCGACTGCATCGCCGCCGCCTGGTACGACGACGTGGTGCACAACCATCCCGCGCTCCACCTCGTCGGGACGCCGGAGGTCGGCCCCGCCCTGACCGACGTCGGCGCGGCCGAGCACGGCTCCGGCACGGACCCTGCCCCCGACGCGGCGATCGCCGCGGCCCACCGCGGCATCGGCGCCTGCAGCGACTACTTCCCGGAGCGCCCGCTCACCGGGCACTGACCGGCATCGACCGCACCGGTGGGGCGGGCGGATCAGCGGAGCCGGTCGACCGCCGCGGCAGCCGCGTCGCGATCGGCCGCGGTCGTCCGCAGCACGGCGCCGGCCTCGTCCCGCTCGTCCTGCGCGTCGGCGATCTCGTCGTCGAGGCCCTCGGACTCCTCCTCGAGCTCGGCCAGGCTCCGGCGCAGCTCGTCGATCTCGGCCTGCAGCTGGAGCGAGCGCGCGGTCAGCCGCTCGACCTCGCCGACCCACTCCGCGTGTGCGGCCTCCGCGTCGTCGTACGCGCTGGTGGCGGTGGCGAGCCGATCCTCCGCGGCGGCACGGGCCTTCTCCGCGGCGTCGGGGTCGGGTACGACGTGCAGGTCGGGCCGCTGCGGACGAGGCGCCTCGCGGGGGCCGGCCGCGAACCCGAGCGCCGACGGCACGGCCACCGAGGCCGCCACCTGCTCGGGCGGCAGCGGCTCGATGCCGGTCGTGCGCAACGGCGCGACCAGCAGGCCGCTGCGGACGGCGCGACCGCACTCGGCATCGACCATGGCGGCGGTCAGGGTGTCCTCGACCTGGGTGGCCACGGCCTCGGTGACGCGGTGGCCCTCGTCGGCCGCCAGCCGGCGCACGTGCTGGGTGACGGCGGCGGTCACCTGGCGCCGCTGCCGGGTGAGGGCGCGCAGCTCCCCCGCCGACATGGCCTGCTGCGCCTCGCGCAGGGCCGCCCCGACCGCGAGGAGCTGCTCGACCTGGTCCGGCTCGCGGCGTACCAGCAGGTTCACCAGCCAGGCCGCTGCCGCGGGCTTGCGGAGCGCCTTGACCGCCGTCGCCAGCGTGGTGCCACGGGCCTCGCGCACCCGGGCGTCGCGCGCGACGGTGAACTCCGCGAGCGGGAGGGCGTAGAGATCGTCGGCGATCTCCAGCAGGTCGACCACGTCCCGAGTCTCTCAGCCCGCGGGCGCCGGGTCGGTCAGGCCGGCGCGGACCATCGCCACCGCCAGCGCCACCAGGTGGTCGCGGTCGACGTCCGCGGGGCGCTGGAGCGCGATGCGCAGGCAGGTCGAGACGAGCACCCCCATCAGCATGAAGACCACGGCCTCCAGCCGGTCGTCGGGCAGCCCCGGCAGGTGGCGCCGCGGCAGCAGGGAGGCGAGCTGGTGGAGGTTCGCCTCGATCTCGGGGAGCACGTTCGCGTTGGCGCCGCCCGACATCCGGTCGACCATCGCGAGCATGACTCCGTGGTGACGCTCGAAGCCGTCGACCAGGGTGGTGACGACGTGGCGCAGCGCGACGTCGAGGTCGTCGTCGAGCGCGTCAACGACGCTCACCATCAGGTCGTCGCTGATGGCGTGGACGGCCTCGTCCCGCAGGGTGGTGAGCAGCTCGTCCTTGTCGTTGAAGTAGCGGTAGAAGGTGCCGCTGCTGACGTGAGCCGCCCGCGAGACCGCGCTCGTCGTCAGTCCGGCGGCACCATGCTGGTCGAGGATCCGTTCGGCGGTGTCGAGCAGCAGCCGCCTGGTCTGGACGGCACGATCCTGGCGCGGACGAGCCCGCTGACGCTGCGCCACGACTGCCTCCGATCGCTCGGACCAAAAGTGAGTAGAAGGTGAGACCTTCTCACTTTAGCCTCGTCGTCATGACCACCGAGCAGACCCACCCCGCCGGCACGGGCGCCCGGGTGCCGACCAGCCTGCGCCGCGTCGACGCCGCCCGGGCCCGCTTCGGTGAGTACGCCGAGGAGTACCTCGCGGCGATGTGGCGGGGCGACCCGCTCGCCGATGCGTACGTCGCCGACTTCGCGCGACTCGGCCACGGCAGGGCGATGCGGATGCTGCGCACCGCCGGCCGCTCCGGCATCGACGCGGTGCCCGACGCGCCCGAGTCGCTGCGCGCGCTGTTCGCCGAGCTCGACCGCCCGCCGGCATGGCTCGACGTCCCCGCCATCGAGGAGGGCAGCCGGCACACCTCGCGCTACTCGCGGGCCTCCGGCATCGTGCTCGGCGCGGCCTCGCTGGTGAGCGGCTACGCCAACTCGGCGGCCTCACGCCCGCTGGAGATGACCGGCCGCTACATCGAGAACGCCGGCGCGCGCACCATCGAGGTCGGGTCGTGGCTGATGGCGGTCAGCCGGCCCGGCGGCCTCGAGAGGTACGGCGACGGCTTCGAGCTGACCGTGCGCGTCCGGATCATCCATGCGCTGGTGCGCGCGAGCCTCGCCGCGCGGCCGGACTGGGACGAGGCCGCGTGGGGCCTGCCGATCTGCCAGTCCTACCTGGCGTACACACTCGTCGAGTTCACGCTCATCCCGTTGCGGGCGATGAGGCGGATCGGCGCGCCGTACCTCCCGCAGGAGGAGGCGGCGGCGTACGCCCGATGGCGCTACCTGGGCCACCTCCTCGGCATCGAGGAGGTCCTGCTGCCGCGCGACGAGGAGGAGCAGGAGCGGCTGGAGGCGATCTACCTGCTCACCCGGCCGGAGACCGACGACTACTGCCGGTCGCTGGTGGCCGGCATCAACGCGGAGTTCCTGGTGCCCGAGATCGAGGGCGTCCTGCCCGGCTTCCTGCGCGGTCAGGCACCCCGGGTCGTGCATGCGCTGGAGCGGCTGTTCCTCGGCGACGAGATCGCCGACGAGCTCCAGGTCCCGCGCACCCGGCTGGTGGGCGCGCTGAACGTCCTCGGGCCCCTGCTGACCCGGGTCAACCACGGCCTGGACCTCGTGCCGGCAACGCTCGAGCCCCGCACCCGCAAGGGACGTGCCTACGAGGAGCAGCAGGAGCAGCGGCTGCGCCGCGACTGGAACGTCCAGCACGACCTCGTCGACGCCTCGCCCGCCGGCGGCCGGTCGCACCCGGCGCGGGGCGACTGAGGTCGCGCGGGGGGCGGGTTTCACATGGGATGCAGCGATGGATGCGCTTCCCAAGCGCTAGAGCGCTTGGGAAGCGGGCAGTTCGCTGCATCCCATGTGAAACCCGCCCGCGCCCAGAGGCCTGGCTGCGAAGGCGCCAACGCGCGCAAGGACAGCAAGGGCACGCCCGCGCAGCTCAGTCGAGCCCCTGCTCGATGGCGTAGCGGGTGAGCTCGACGCGGTTGTGGAGCTGGAGCTTGCGGAGGACGTTCTGGGTGTGGTTCTGGACGGTGCGGTGGGAGAGGACCAGGACCTCGGCGATCTGGTGGGAGCCCATCCCCTTGGCGACCATCTTGAGGATCTCGATCTCACGAGCGGTGAGGCGCTCGCCGGGAGGTGTCGCGGGGGCGTCCTTCTCGCGATCCATCCGGCGGAACTCGCCGAGCACGAGCGCGGCCAGGCCCGGCGTGAAGACGCTGTCGCCCGCGGCCACTCGGCGTACGGCCTCGATCAGCTCTTCGCGTGACGCGGACTTCACCAGGTAGCCGGTCGCGCCGGCCTTGACCGCCTCGAGCACGTCGTCCTGCTCCCCCGACGCCGACAGGATGAGCACGCGGGCCGAGGGGTCGTGCTGCAGCACCGTCGCCGTCACCTCGACGCCGCTGGGCTCGGGGATCTGCAGGTCGAGCACGACGACGTTCGGCCGCGCCGCCGGGAACCTGTTGACCGCGTCGGTCCCGTTCGCCGCCGTGGCGACGACCTCGAAGCCCGCCGCCGAGAGGTCCCGCTCGACCGCGTCGCGCCACATCGGGTGGTCGTCGACCACCATCACCCGGATCGGATCGGTCATGCCAGGAGACTAGGCCGTGTTGGTAAAGCCCCGGCCTGCTGCGCGCCGCGCTGTACGCACTCCGGCGGCGTTGCCGATGCTCGAAAGACGTCCAGTCTGCCAGGCATCGGCGCCTTGCCAGCACACGCACATCGCGACGCTCGCGACGGCCCCGGCTTTACCAACGCGGCCTAGTGCCCCGGGGGCGTCACCCCGGCCGCTCAGAGCCGGTGGAACCGGCCCCGGTGGTGGAGCAGGAGATCGGCCTCGTCGCCGATCTCGATCTCGGCCAGGCGGACGGCGACCTCGACCGACCACCCCGCGTCGCGCTCGTCGACCAGCTCGACGCCGGCCCAGGTCGTCGCGGACTCGAGCCGGGGACCGAAGTCGGTCGCCACGAACGGCGCCTGGCGGAACGCACCACCGGGAGCGGGGGCCGTGCCGGCGAAGGCCTCGGCCAGGCCACGGTCGTCCCACCCCAGGGGTACGACGACGGCCCTGCCCGTCTCGACCAGGGTCTCGCGGAGGTCGGAGTCGGGGTCGACGAGCGCGAGCACGCGGGCCTCCTCGCCCAGCGCGACCATGAACGAGGAGACGGTCAGGCCGGCCGCGTCCTCGCCCAGCACGCCGGAGGTCCAGAGCGTGACGCCGCCACCGACCCGGCCGCGGAAGCGGCGGGCGGGGTCCGAGGGCGTCGGGAACGGATGGCCGGAGTGGATGGTCACGGCTGCTCCTTGGGTACGACGAGCTCCCACTCGGTGCCGGAGGGACCGGTCCGCAGCCGGGCCTCGCCGCCGAGGTCCGCGATCCGGCCCTGGATCGAGCCGGACACACCCAGGCGGCCCTCCGCGTCGGCGGCGGCCAGGCGTCCCTCCGGGATGCCGGGGCCCTCGTCGCGCACGGACAGCTCGACCGCGTCGCCGAGATCCTCGAGGAAGACCCATGCCCGCGCGTCCGCGCCGACGTGGGTGCGGACGTTGTCGAGGCAGGCGCCGACCGCCGCCACCACCTCGCCGACCCGCTCGGCGCCCATCGCGACCGCGCCGGCGGGGAGCGCGACCTCGACCCCCGGCCGGCCGGAGAGGCCGTGCAGGGCCGCGGCCAGGTCGGCGGAGCCGGCTGCGGAGGCCGCGGGCCGGCGGGTCCGGATGAGGGCGCGCAGCGACTCCTCCTGCTCGCCGGCCAGCCGGCCGAGCTCCGCCGCGTCGCCACCGAGCTCGGCGCCGCGACGCTGCACCAGCGCGAGCACCTGCAGCACCCCGTCGTGGACGGCCCGCGCCAGCCTGGCCCGCTCGGCGGCCACCGCGAGCTCGTGCTGGGCGCGGTCCCGCTCGGCGGCCATGACCTGCAGGGAGCCGCACAGGAAGCCGACGACGGCACCCGAGAGCATCAGCAGGAAGAGGTTTCCCCAGTCGGTGCCGACGACGGTGCTGCGGCAGAGCAGGTCGACGACGCCCAGCAGGGTGCCGGCGAACAGGCCGCCGGTCCAGCCGAAGCGGATGGCCCAGGCCACCAGCGCACCGATGATCCAGTAGCCGGGGAGCGTGGCGTGGTACCACGGCCCCTTGAAGATCGGGGACGCCACGAGCATCGCCACGGCCAGGCCGAGGTCGACGACGAGCAGCGCGGGCAGGCGACGCTCGGGGGCGGCGTACAGCCAGATCGCGACGAAGGTCCACACGACCATCAGGCCCACGCAGCACCACGCCGCGACCGGGTGGTCGAACGTGTGCCGGACCGCGTTGGCCACGACCGGCCAGGTGACCAGCGCGAGGCGGAGGTAGGCCAGCGCGCGGAACATCCGGCTCTCGACCTCGAGAGCCGCACGCACGGGGGCTCCGCTCCCGCGGGCCCCCGGGTCGGTCAGGACGCCATCCTCCGCTGACCGCCGCCCTTGCCCTGCTCCCTGGCGGCCCGCTTGGCGTCGGCGGCGTACACGTCGACGTACTCCTGGCCGGAGAGCGCCTGGATCTCCCTCATGATCTGGTCGGTGATCTTGCGGAGGACCTCGCGATCGTTCTCCTGGCCGGCGTAGGAGGAGAAGTCCATCGGCTTGCCGAACTTCACGCTGGGCCGGACGACCTTGCCGAACTTCTTGCCGTTGGGGGCGATGACGTCGGTGCCGATCACCGCGACGGGTACGACGGGCGCACCGCTCTCGATGGCGAGGCGGGCCACCCCGGTCTTGCCGCGGTGGAGCCGGCCGTCGTGGGAGCGGGTGCCCTCGGGGTAGATGCCGAACAGGCCGCCGTCGGCGAGCACGCCCTTGGCCGAGATCATCGCGCCCTCGGCGGCGGTCGCGCCGGAGCGATCGATCGGGATGTTGCCGGTGCTGGTGAAGAAGGTCCGCTGCGCCCAGCCCTTGATGCCGTGGCCGGTGAAGTACTCCGCCTTGGCCACGAAGCGGACCATCCGCGGCAGGACCAGCGGCATGAAGAGCCAGTCGGCGTACGACAGATGGTTGCTGGCGAGGATGACCGGGCCCTTGGCGGGCACGTTCCTCCTGCCCTGGGTCTTGGGCCGGAAGACGACTCGCAGCATCGGACCCAACGCGACGAACTTCAGGAACCAGTACACGGGGTCAGCCTAGTGCTTCCTGAGGATCTCCTCGCATCCTGCGTCCGACGCGGCAGAATCGACTGCGTGAACGAACCCCGCATCGTCGAGACGGCCGAGCCCCTGCACGTCCAGGCACGACCCGAGCTCACCGGAGGGCGCCGCATCGGCGTGCTGCTCAGCCACGGCTTCACCGGGTCACCGGCATCGATGAGGCCGTGGGGCGAGCACCTCGGCGGGCTCGGGTACGGCGTCGTCGTACCTCGGCTGCCCGGGCACGGGACCTCGTGGCGCGACCTGAACACCCGCACCTGGGACGACTGGGCCGGGCACCTCCTGGAGACCTTCGACGAGCTCCGCGCCCAGCACGACGCGGTCGTGGTGGCGGGGCTGTCGATGGGAGGCGCGCTGGTGCTGCGGCTCGCGGCCGACCGGGCGGGCGAGGTCGCCGGCGTGGTCGTGGTCAACCCGGCCGTCGCCACCAGGCGGCTGGACGTGAAGCTGCTCCCGCTGCTCAAGCACCTGGTCCCGTCGATGCCCGGGATCGCCAACGACATCGCCAAGCCCGACGTCAGCGAGCACGGCTACACCCGCACCCCGCTCAAGGCCGCCCACTCGATGATGCGCGCCTGGCCGCCGCTGATCGTCGACCTCCCCAAGGTCACCGCTCCCCTGCTCTACCTGCGCTCGGACGTCGACCATGTCGTCGACCACCTGTCCGAGCCGATCATCTGGGACGGCGTCTCCTCGACCGACAAGACCCGCGTGGCCCTGCCCGAGTCGCTGCACGTCGCGACGCTCGACCACGACGCCCCGACGATCTTCGCCGAGTCCGCGGCCTTCGTCGCCCGCGTCACCGCCTGACGCGCGCCACGTACCCTGTCAGGGTGAGCGAGCGCGAGCCGGACGCGGACGACACCGAGGCGGTGTGGCGCACGATCGTCGAGAACTACGGCGACCGCGCGGTCGTCGAGCCCGACGAGTACGACGAGGCGCCCGCGCCGGCGCCGTCGGGCCACGACGCTCCCGACGAGCAGGACCTCGACGACGGCCTCGACGACGAGGAGCGCTACGTCCCTCCCCCGGCCCCACCGCTGCCCCGGCCGAGCACGCCGCGGCTGCTGGCCTGGATCGGCCTGCTCGGGTCGCCCGTCGTGGTCGTCGTGACGCTGCTGGCCGGCATCAGCCTCCCGCCGGTGGTCGGCTGGCTGCTGATCGCCGCGTTCGTCGGCGGGTTCGGCTACCTCGTGGCGACCATGCCGCGCGAGCCGCGCGACCCCTGGGACGACGGCGCGCAGGTCTAGACCGGCTCGTCCGGCTCGTCCGGCTCGTCGACCGGCAGCCGGGTGACACGGACGCACTCCACCAGCGCCCACGCCAGCAGCGCGACCAGCATCAGGTTGCGGATCACCAGCACAAGCGTGACGGGAGTGGTCCCGGGCCCGACGTACATGAGCCGGCCGTAGGCGTAGGGCCAGACGACGTGCGTCAGCGCCGCGACGACCAGGAGCCCGATCGTCCAGCGCACCAGGCGCGCCCGCGCTTCGTCGTACGTCGCCGCGACGCCGACGACCGCGACAGGGAGCAGCCACCCGAGGTACTGGGGGCTGAGCACCTTGCCGCTGACGATGAACGCCAGCGTCGCCGCGAGGGCCAGCCAGGTCGTGCGCTCGGTGGTCGGCCGGTCGCCCAGCCGCCACGCGCGCACCCACAGCCAGATCAGCGCGAGCAGCGCCAGCACGGTGACCGCCGTGGTCACGAGCAGGGCCGTGGCGACGCCGGGCCCGGTGATCTCCCACGACTTCGAGGGGGCGAACCAGATGCGGTAACGGGAGGGAGACAGCGCCCGGGCCAGCATCGGGCCCGAGGCCAGTACCGACTCGATCTGCAGCCCGCGGTCGCTCTGGTAGCGCAGCGGCGAGAGCAGGCGGTCGGCACCGCCGAGCGCCACGGTCACCCCGGCCGTCACCGCACCCACCGCGGCCACCACGAGCACCACCCGGCGGCGCGACCGGTGGGCGGCCAGGAGCGCCGGGAGCACCAGCACGGGCGTGTACTTCAGCGCCGTCGCGAGCGCAGCGAACAGCGCGGAGCGACGCGGCCGGTCGCCCATCGCCAGGACCGCGACCGCGGTCAGCAGACCCGGCACCAGGTCGAAGCGGGCGTAGACGAACGACCCGAGCGCGGGCGTCGCGAGCAGCCACAGCAACGCGGCCGCGGTCGAGCCGCAGCGTCGTACGACGAGCATCACGACGAGGTCGGCCACCAGCATCATCGCCACCCACGCCACCGGCGCCCAGCCGCTGTGCCCGATCGCCGCCAGGACGGCGTACGGCGCGATCAGGAGGAGCACCGCGGGGAGCGGGTACTCCGCGAGGGTGCCGGACCAGCCGTACCGGCCGAAGTCGCGGAAGGAGTGCAGGTAGTAGTTGAGGTCGGACAGACCGCCCTGCTCGGCCGTGACCAGCAGGATCACCAGGACGGCTCGCGTCAGCACCCAGAGGAGCCAGGTGCGCTGTCCGGTCACCGACCCACGCCGCCCGCGTCAGGCCGGTCACTCCCGTCGCGCCCGTCGCGGGCGAGCAGGGCCGCGCCGATCGCGCCCGCCTCGCGGCCGAGGGCGGCCGACACCAGCGGCGGGACCCGGCGCCGGTTCGTGCCCTGCAGCGAGTCGAGCAGCGCGGCGCGGGCGGGCTCCATCAGCAGGTCTCCGTCGGCGGAGACGCCGCCTCCCACGACCACCAGGTCGGGGTCGAAGGCCGAGACGAGTCCGGCCGCACCCACCCCGAGCCAGGTCCCGATCGAGGCGATCGCCTGGCGGGCGACGTGGTCGCCGCCGCGTGCCAGCCGGCTGACCTCGCGGCCGTCGAGGTGTCGGCCGACCGCCACCCGCATGACGCGCTCGAGCGCGCGACCGCTGCAGTACTGCTCCCAGCAGCCGTGCAGGCCGCACTCGCAGCGCAGCCCGTCCGGCACGACCTGCATGTGGCCGAACTCCCCCGCCATGCCCTGGCTGCCGCGGTAGAGGCGTCCGCCGAGGACGAGCGCGCCGCCGATCCCGGTGCCGATCGTGATCAGCACGACGTTGGAGGCGTCGCGAGCGGCGCCCAGCACGAGCTCGGCGTACGCCGCGCAGTTGGCGTCGTTGTCGAGGACGACCGGCGTGCTCAATCGGTCGGCGAGGCTGCGTCGTACCGGTGCGTCGCGCCACGGCAGGTGGGCGGCGAACCGGACGTGCTCGCCCTCGCTGTCGACCAGCCCGGCGGCGGCGACGCCGACGCCCGTGGGCACCTGTCCGCCCGCGGCCTCGCGGACCGCCCCGACGAGCACGCGCTCGACCTCGGCGTCCGGGACGTCGCGCCCGGGCATCGGGCAGGTGGCGGACGCGATCACGCCCCCGTCGTGGTCGATCGCGACGGCGAGCACCTTGGTGCCGCCGACGTCGACGCCGACGTAGAGCGTCACGGGCTCAGTGGCGGGCCAGGTCGGCGGCGCCGATGACGCCGGCGTCGTTGCCCAGGCGGGCGATGCGGATATCGGCCTCGGGCCGGTAGCCGCGGCCGCTCAGCTCGTGCCGGAACGCCTCGCGGATCGGGTCGAGCAGCAGGTCTCCGGCCGCGCTGACGCCACCGCCGATGACGACGGCCGCGGGGTCCAGGACCGCGGTGAGCGAGGCGATGCCGTGTCCCAGCCAGCGCCCGATCTCCTGCAGCTGCTCGATCGCGAACCGGTCGCCGGCCTTGGCGGCCTCGGTGACCATCGGACCGGTGATCGCCGAGACGTCGCCGCCGGCACGGTCGAGCACGTCGGCGGCGAGCAGCGAGTTGCCCTCCGCGGCCGCCTGGGTGTTGCGCACGAGGGCGGTGCCGCTGGCGTACTGCTCGAAGCAGCCGAGGTTGCCGCAGCCGCACTGGCGGCCGTTGGGGACGAGGCAGAGGTGGCCGATCTCCGCGGCGATGCCGAAGGCGCCGCGCAGCAGGCGTCCGTCCAGGATCACGCCGCCGCCGACGCCCGTGCCGACCGTGACCATCAGCTGGTCGTCGATGTCGTGGCCGGCACCGAAGCGGAACTCGCCCCACGCGGCGGCGTTGGCATCGTTCTCGACCACGACCGGCAGGCCGGTCAGGCGTGCCAGGTCGCTGCCGAGCGGCTCGTTGCGCCAGGCGATGTTCGGGGCGAAGCGCACGGTGCTGCGCGCCTCGTCGATGTAGCCCGCGGCACCGATCCCGACGGCCGCGACCGGGTGCTGCGCGGCCAGCTCCCTCACAAGCGTCGCGGCGGCCTGCTCCATCTGCGCCGGGTCTGTCGCGGGCGACACCACCCGCTCGGTGGCGAGGATGGTGCCGTCGGACGCCACCACGGCTCCGGCGATCTTGGTGCCGCCGATGTCGATGCCGCACGTCGGGGCGGCCTCCACTGCACTCACGGTCAGTCTCCTGGATCGCTGTCGTCGAGGTCGATCCGCTCGACCTCCGGGCCTCGGGCGGTGCCGCTCTCCGGCGGCGGGGGGATCGTCTCCATCAGGCCCGCCGCGGCCTGCAGCAGCGAGGACGCCGCGGTCATGAGGTGCGCGCGCACCTCCGGCGACGTCTGGCGTACGACGTGGACGACCCGGCAGACCGGGCAGTAGCGGCACTCCGCGCTGTCCGTGGCGACGTGCTCGTTGACCTCCTGGGCGAACCCGACCGCCTGGCCGGCGAGCGCACCGAGGCCGCCCGCCGTCTCGGCGCCCTGCTGCCGGGCGATGTCGGCCAGGGCGCCGAACAGCTTGGCGGCCTCCTCGCCGACGCTGCCCACGTCCGGGTGGTCGTGGCCGGGGCGGTCGTGGCCCGGGTTGTCGTCGCCCGTGCGCTCGTCGCTCATCGGGCCTCCTCTCCGGTTCGCACAGTCATACCCTCGGGGTCGCGGAACCGCACTCGCAACTCCCCGTCGGCGACACCGGCCCCCGCGACCCGCAGCCGGGCCAGCCCGGCCGGCAGCGTGAGCAGGCGGCGCGACGAGCCGACGGTCACCACGAGCTCGTCCCCGTTGCGCGCCAGGTCGACCTGGGAACGGGTCACGAACGGCAGCGAGAGGTGCAGCACGGCCGAGCCGTCCCCGGACCTGCTCAGGCGCAGCGGCCCCTCACCGGTGGGTACGGCGACCGGGTCGCTGTCGTCGTACACCTCGGCGGCGAAGGCGGCGAGCGCCTCCACCCCGACCGGCTCGGACGGCTGGTAGAGACCACGGCCGATCCACAGGCCGGCGAACGACTCCTCCACCTCGCCCAGCACCTTCGCCTGCGCAGCGACCCAGCCGGCGCGCCACTCGTCGACGTCGCCGTCGGGGAAGACCCGGTTGGCGATGACGCCGTCCACGCGGTAGCCGAACAGGCACAGGCTCGTGTAGGCGCGACGTGCCTCGGCGAGCACGACGCTCTCCGGGGTCAGCACCAGCCGGACCGACGCCTCCGGACCGGACAGCAGCTCGTGGACCTCGTCCAGCTCGGAGTGCAGCCGGGTGATCGCGTCGAACACGGAGTCCTCGGGCATCGGCACGCCGGCGGCGCGCGTCAGCACCGGCTTGAGCACCTTGACCAGCCGACGCTGGATCGGCAGCAGCCGCTCGATGTACCAGCCGAGAGCCTCGGGGAGCGCGAGCAGCCGCAGCGTCTCCGCGGTCGGCGCACAGTCGATGACGATGACGTCCCACCGGCCCGAGCGCGCGTGCAGCCGCAGCTCCAGCAACGCCAGGACCTCCTCGGCACCCGGGATGACGGTCATCTCCTCGGCCGCGACGGGCTCCATCCCCGCCGCGTCGAGGACCGACAGCAGGTAGCGCTGGATGTCGGCCCACGAACGCTCGAAGCGCTTCTGCGCGTCGACCTGGAGCAGGAAGAGCTCCGGAGCCAGCTCGGTCGGCTCGCTCGCGGAGATGCCGGCCGGGTCGTCCAGGCCGTAGGCGTCGGCGAGGGAGTGCGCGGCGTCGGTGGAGATGACGAGCGTGCGCAGGCCACGAGCCGCGGCCAGCGCCGCGGTGCCGGCAGCCACGGTGGACTTGCCGACGCCGCCCTTGCCGGTGAAGAGGAGGATCCGCACGGTCAGGTCGGCGGCTCAGCCGCCGGTCTCGACGCGCTTCTTGAGACCCTTCAGGGCGGTGTCGATGAGGATCTTCTCGCCGCGACGCTTGAGCATCCCGATCAGCGGGATGGAGAGGTCCAGCGCGAGACGGTAGGTCACCTCGGTCGAGCCGCCGGTCTCGCGCAGCACGTAGGCGCCGTCGAGCGAGCGCAGCATCTTGCCGTCGACCAGGCGCCACTTGACCGACGCGTCGCCGTCCCAGTCGTAGGAGAGCGTGTACTCGTCCTTGATCGGCGAGACGTCCAGCGCGAAGAACACCTCGCGTGCGCGTCCGCCCTGCTCGCCCTCCGGGTACGTCGAGCGCACCTCGGCGCGGATCACACCCTTGGCCCACTGCGGGTAGGCCGCGAAGTCGGCGATCACCGCCATCACCTGCGCAGCCGGTGCGTCGACGACGATCGACGAGGACGTCTGTTCGGCCATGCACCGCAGATTACCGGACCTCCTGGGAAGCCCGTGGGCCGCGCCGCGGGTAGCGTTCGTGGCGTGCGCGAGTACTCCACACCGCAGACGCTCGCGGTCCCGCGGACCGGCAACCTGACCGACGACGTCGTGCGCAACGCCGCCGAGGCGCCCGAGGCCGTCGCCTTCCGGCGTGCCGCAGGCGGGGACGTGTGGACCGACGTCACCACCGCGGACTTCCTGGGCCACGTGCGCGCGGTCGCACGGGGCCTGGTCGGCGCGGGCATCGAGGTGGGCGACCGCGTCGCGCTGATGTCGCGGACCCGCTACGAGTGGACCGTCCTCGACTACGCGATCTGGTTCGCCGGCGCGGTGACCGTGCCGATCTACGAGAGCTCCTCCCCCGAGCAGATCGCCTGGATCCTGGCCGACTCGGGCGCCCGTGCCGTCATCGCGGAGGACTCCGGCCACGTCACGAAGATCGCGTCGGTCCGAACCGAGCTCCCCGACCTGCGCCACGTGTGGGTCATCGACGACGACGCGGTCCGCACGCTCACCGCCAAGGGCGCCGACATCGGCGACGACACCGTCGAGGAGCGTCGTCGTACGGCGGGGCCGGGCGACCTGGCGACGATCATCTACACCTCGGGCACGACCGGGCGCCCGAAGGGCTGCATGGTCACCCACGGCAACTTCATGACCGAGCTCGCGGTCGCCGTCGACGAGCTCGAGCGGCTCTTCGCGGCCGAGGACGCCCGCACCCTGCTCTTCCTGCCGCTCGCGCACGTCTTCGCCCGGATCATCCAGATCGGCTGCGTGCAGACGCGGACGACGATGGCGCACACCTCCGACATCAAGCGGCTGCTCCCCCAGATCCAGGCGATCCGCCCGACGTTCGTCCTCGCCGTGCCGCGGGTCTTCGAGAAGGTCTTCAACACCGCGTCGCAGCGCGCCGCCGCCGACGGCAAGGGGCGCGTATTCGACCGCGCGGTCGAGGTGGCGATCTCCTACTCGCGAGGCGTCGACGCCGGCCGGATCCCGCTGCGGGTGCGGGTCGAGCACGCCGTGTTCAAGCGGATCGTCTACGGCAAGCTCCAGCAGGCGCTCGGCGGCGACTGTGCCTTCGCGGTCTCCGGGGGCGCTCCGCTCGGCGACCGGCTCGGCCACTTCTACCGTGGGATCGGCCTCAACGTGCTCGAGGGCTACGGCCTCACCGAGACGACCGGAGCGCTGACCGTCAACCTGCCGGACGCCCAGAAGATCGGCACCGTGGGCAGGCCGCTGCCCGGCACCGCCGTACGCGTCACCGACGACGGCGAGCTCGTGTTCCGCGGCGGCCAGGTGTTCAGTGGCTACTGGGGCAACGAGGAGGCCACCGCCGAGGCGTTCGGCGCCGACGGCTGGTTCCACACCGGCGACGTCGGCGAGGTGGACGACGAGGGATTCGTCCGGATCACCGGACGCAAGAAGGAGATCCTGGTGACCGCGGGCGGCAAGAACGTCGCGCCCGCCGTGCTCGAGGACCGCGTCCGCGCCCACATGCTGATCAGCCAATGCCTGGTCGTCGGCGACGGGCAGCCGTTCATCGCCGCGCTAATCACCCTGGACGCGGAGTCGCTCCCGACGTGGGCCGAGGCCAACGGCAAGCCCTCGTCCGATCCCGCCGACCTCGTCGCCGACCCCGACCTGCTCGCCGAGGTCCAGGCCGCCGTGGACGAGGCCAACCACGCGGTGTCCAAGGCCGAGTCGATCCGGAAGTTCACCGTGCTCCCCCACGACTGGACCGAGGAGGCCGGGCAGGTCACGCCCAGCCTCAAGCTCAAGCGCAACGTGGTGATGCGCCAGTGCCGCGAGGACATCGCCGCGCTGTACGCCTGACCCGGCCCGCCCGACCTCGGCCCCGGGACACATGCCCTAGTCAATTGGGACCATCCGCGATTCGCGAACGACCACAAAAGTGCCGGAGCCCACCCGAAACCGGAACAGCCCCGATAACCTCGCAGAAGCGCTGTCGGCGGGCCGTTCGGCGCTCACATCGGGTTTGGATCTCGTGACCGGCCTCCATCGGGGGGACGGGTCGGTCATCGTGAGGGCGGAGGGCTCTTATGGACCGACGAAGGCTGCTCATGGTGGTCGCCGCGGTGATCGCCGTGCTCGGCGTCCTGCTGGTGTTCGTCTACGCAAGGGGCGCGGAGAACCGCGCCGCGAAGAAGTACGACGCCGTGCAGGTGCTCACCGCGACGCAGGAGATCAAGCCGGGAGAGAGCTTCGACGAAGCGCTCCAGAGCGGCAAGCTCCAGCTCGGTGACGTCGCACAGAGCCAGCTCCTCCAGGGCGCGACCCAGAACAGCTCGGTCTTCCAGGGCAAGGTCGCGCTGACCACGCTCTACCCGGGCGAGCAGCTGATCCCGGCGAAGTTCGGCGGCACCGACCAGGTGCAGGCCGCCGAGACGCTGCCGATCCCGGCCGGCAAGCTGGCGATCTCGATCTCGATCGACGCCGACGCGCGAGTCGGCACCTTCATCAGCCCCGGCTCGCAGGTCGCGGTCTTCCTGACCCAGGACGGCACCTTCAGCAAGGTGCTGCTCCCCCGCGTCACGGTGCTGGCGTTCGGCCAGAGCACCAACGTGTCCAACGGCGGCGCCAGCTCGGGCAGCTCCTCGGACAGCAGCACGCAGGACCTCGTCACGCTGGCCGTCTCGCAGCGGGACGCCGAGAAGGTCCGCTTCGGTGCGACCATCGGCTCGCTGTCGGTGGGCCTCCTCAACGACCAGAGCAAGGTGAAGGCCGACCAGGGCGTCGGCCCCAACAACGTCTTCCAGGGGCGCTGAGCGATGCCGATCCTCGTCGAAGCAGAGCAGGGCAACCTCGCCCGCCTCCAGCCCGGCATGCCCGCGGGCTCCCACGCCGTCGCCGACCTCGACCGGATGTTCGCCTGGATCGACCAGCACCCCGAGGAGTTCGTGGTCGCGCTCGGCCCGTCGATCCCCCTCGGCCCGGCGCTCGCCGTCGCCGAGGAGCTGCGGGTCAAGCGGCCGACCGTCAGCGTCGTGCTGGTGCGCGACCAGCTGGACACCGACTCGCTCACCCGGGCCATGCAGGCCGGCATCCGCGACGTCGTCACCACGACCGACGAGAAGGGCCTCACCCAGGCCGTCGAGCGCGCCCACCTGCTGTACGCCGCCCTCCGCGGCCCCGGCGGCGCCCGTCAGATGGGCCGCATCGTGACGGTCTTCTCCCCCAAGGGCGGCGTCGGCAAGACGACGTCCTCGGTCAACCTGGCGCTCGCGCTGTCCGACGGGGGCGCCCGCAAGGTCTGCCTGGTCGACCTCGACCTCGCCTTCGGCGACGTGGCGATCACGATGCAGCTCTTCCCGACCCACTCGATCGAGCAGGCCGTGGGGTCCGAGGACTCCGTGGACATGGGCATGATCGAGGGCCTGCTCACCCGCCACGAGTCCTCGCTCAGCGTGCTCGCCGCACCGGCCCACCCCGACGTGCGCGAGCGGGTGACGCCGCTGCTGATCTCGCGCATCCTCCGCGCCCTGCGCGACGGGTTCGACTACATCGTGGTCGACACCTCGCCGTCCTTCGACGACGCCACCCTGACCGCCCTCGACGAGACCGACGAGTGCGTGATCGTGGCGACCCTCGACGTGCCGACGCTCAAGAACGTCAAGGTCGCGCTCGAGACGATGGACATGCTCAACATCGCGCGCGGCCACCGGCACCTCATGCTCAACCGTGCGGACGACGCCGTGGGCATCAGCGTGGAGAAGGTCGAGGCGATCCTCGGCATGCCGGTCTCGGCGCAGGTCGCGACCGCGGTCGACATCGCCGCCGCCACCAACGCCGGCACCCCGATCGTCGACGCCATGCCCACCCACCCGGCCAGCCAGGCCTTCACCGAGCTCGCCTCGTCGGTCACCGGCGAGCCGATCGGCATCGCCTCCCATCCGGGCGCCGAGCACCACGACGCGAGCCGCTCGCGCGGCCTGTTCCGCCGCGGGCGGGCCTGATGGCCAGCCTGTCCGAGCGCCTGGAGGCCGCACGGCGCGAGGCCGCCGGCAAGCACGCCGCGTCGCCGGTGTCGGAGGAGCCCGCGTCGGTCGCCGAGCAGGCCGTCGCCGAGACCGGTGCCACGAGCACCCCGCTGAGCACGCGCACCGCGGCGGCGGCCCCCGACAACCGTTCCGCTCAGCGACGCGCCCTCGCCAACCACGAGGCCGACCGCATCGAGGAGGTCAAGTCCAGCGTCCACAGCGAGCTGCTGCAGCAGCTCGGCCCGCACCTGTACGACGCCGACATGGACCAGGCCGAGCTCGACCAGAAGGTCCGCACGATCCTGACCGAGGTGCTCGGCTCGCAGGACCGGCCGCTGAGCAACGCCGACCGCGCGCGAGTGGCCAGCGAGATCAGCGACGACATCCTCGGCTACGGCCCGATCGACCCGTTCCTCCGCGATCCGGACGTCTCCGAGGTCATGGTCAACGGCCACGACAGCGTCTGGCTCGAGCGCAACGGCCGCCTCGTGAAGTCCGAGGCGCACTTCGCCGACGAGGCCCACCTGCGGCGCACGATCGACAAGATCGTGTCGCGCATCGGCCGCCGCGTCGACGAGTCGAGCCCGATGGTCGACGCCCGGCTCCCCGACGGCAGCCGCGTCAACGCCATCGTGCCGCCGCTGGCGATCGACGGCGCCGCGCTGACGATCCGGAAGTTCTCCGCCGACCCGCTGACGGTCCAGGACCTGATCAACTTCGGGTCGCTCTCGCCGATCACCGCCGACTTCCTGTCCGCCTGCGTCCGCGGCCGGCTCAACGTCATCGTCTCGGGAGGCACCGGCGCCGGCAAGACCACGACGCTCAACGTGCTCTCGTCCTTCATCCCCAGCGACGAGCGCATCGTCACGATCGAGGACGCCGCCGAGCTCCAGCTCAAGCAGGATCACGTCGTACGCCTCGAGTCGCGGCCCGCGAACATCGAGGGCAAGGGCGCCGTCACGATCCGCGACCTCGTCCGCAACAGCCTGCGCATGCGGCCCGACCGCATCGTCGTCGGCGAGGTCCGCGACGCCTCGGCGCTGGACATGCTGCAGGCCATGAACACCGGCCACGACGGCTCGATCACCACGGTCCACTCCAACGGCCCTCGCGACACGCTCTCGCGCATCGAGACCATGGTGATGATGGCCGGCATGGAGCTGCCGATGAAGGCGATCCGCGAGCAGGTCGCGTCCGCGATCGACCTGATCGTGCACCAGACGCGCTTCAAGGACGGCTCGCGCCGCATCACCCACATCACCGAGGTGGAGCGCATGGAGGGCGAGGTCATCACCCTTCAGGACGTCTTCGTCTTCGACCACAGCGCAGGCTTCGACGAGAACGGCCGGGTGCTGGGGCGGCTGCGCTCCACCGGCCTGCGGCCGAAGTTCCTCGAGAAGCTCGCCGACGTCAACGTCGCGGTCGACCCGACGCTCTTCCGGGCGGACCGGCCATGACCCGCCGCCGGGCCGCGGCCGTCCTCGCCGGCTTCCTCGGCCTGGTCGTGCTGCTCCTCGCCGGCGCGCCCGCGCAGGCGTCGAGCAACGCGACGATCGCGCACGCCGAGGCCGACAGCGGGAGGCTGCAGGTGCTCGTCGACGTACCTCCGGGTGCGCGGATGGACCTCGGCGGCGTGACGGCCTCACTGGACGGCACCTCACTCGACGCGACCGCGTCCTCGGCACGCGCCGGGACGACCGTCGAGCGCACCGCCATCCTCGCGATCGACACCAGCGACTCGATGTCGCAGCAGGGCCGCTTCGCCGCCGCCAAGCAGGCGGCGCTGACCTACCTCAAGGCGGTCCCCGCCGACGTCAAGGTCGGCATCGTGACCTTCGACCGACTGGTCTCGGTCGCGCTCCCCCCGACGACCGACCGCAGCCGGGCGACCTCGGTGGTCGACGGCCTCACGCTGAGCCGCGGCACCCACCTGTACGACGGCCTCCTGTCCGCCGTGTCCGCCGCCGGTGACACCGGTCAGCGGTCCATCCTGGTCCTGTCCGACGGAGCCGACACGGGCTCGTCCGCGACGATGTCGTCCGCCGCCGGCAGCATCCACTCGGCGAACGCGCTCGTCGACGCCGTGTCGCTCGGCCGACAGGCCGGCAACATGCAGGCCCTGCGCGAGATCGCCTCGGCCGGCCACGGCTCGGTCATCCAGTCCTCCGGGACCGCGCTCACCACGGCGTTCCGTCACGAGGCCGACGTCCTCGCCAGCCAGATCCTGGTCAGCGCCCCGCTGCCGGCCGGCTTCTCCGGCAACCAGGCGACGGTCAAGGTCACCCTCCCGAGCAACCAGGGCTCCTACGTCGCCTCCGCACTCGCGCCGATCCAGGGTGGCGCGACCGCCACCCCGACCGTCGCCCTCCCGCCGCCCGGCGGCCCGACGGCGGGCTGGAGCATCCCCGGGTGGACCCTGTACGCCGGCATCGCGATCCTGGCGATCGGCCTGGTCACCGTCGCCGTGCTCCTGGTGCCCGGCAAGCCGGCTCCGATGACGATCGCGGACCGACTCAGCGAGTACACCTCGCGCACCCGTCCGGTGACCGCACCGGAGCACCACAAGCCCGCCACCGAGCCGGTGCTCGAGCAGGCGAAGGCCGCAGCGGCCGGCGTCCTGGAGCGCAACCAGGGCCTGGACCGCCGACTCACGCAGCGACTCGCCGCGGCGGGCAGCGAGCTGAAGCCGTCGGAGTGGCTGCTGGTCCACCTCGGGGTCGTGGTCGTGGCGCTGCTGCTGGGGGCTCTGGTGGGGCGCGGGAACATCATCATCGCCCTGCTCTTCGCGGTCGTCGGCTTCGTGCTGCCGATCGTCTACCTCCGCTGGAAGGCCGGCAAGCGCCGCAAGTCCTTCAACGACGCGCTGCCCGAGGTGCTGCAGCTGCTGGCGGGGGCGCTGTCCGCGGGCCTGTCACTGCCGCAGGCGGTCGACACGATCGTGCGCGAGGGACCGGACCCGATCGCGGACGAGTTCAAGCGGGTGCTGGTCGAGACCCGGATCGGCCTCTCGGTCGAGGACGCCTTCGAAGGCGTCGCGGACCGGTTCGACAGCAAGGACTTCCGGTGGGTCGTCATGGCCATCCGGATCCAACGCCAGGTCGGCGGCAACCTCGCCGAGCTGCTCACGACGGTGGCCGGCACGATGCGTGAGCGTGCCTACCTCCGCCGGCAGGTCAACGCGCTCGCCGCCGAGGGCAAGCTGTCGGCCTGGATCCTGAGTCTCCTCCCGCCAGCCGTCACCGGATTCGTCATGCTCACCCAGCCGGGCTACCTGACGCCTCTGTTCCACACGGCCTTCGGCCTGATCATCCTGGTCGCGGCCGTGCTGTGGCTCTGCGTCGGGGTCTTCTGGATGAGCCGCATGGTGAAGGTGGAGATCTGATGGTCCTCTTCCTAGGGCTGGTCCTGCTGCTGGCCGCGGTCGTGGTGGGCGGCCTCGCCGCCGTGAAGAACGAGCGCCCGGCAGGCATCGCGCGCTCGCTCGAGGCGCTCGAGCAGATGAGCACCCCCGGTGCGAAGGAGCTCGCCGCCGAGGCCGAGCTGCCGTTCGCCGATCGGGTCATCGCGCCGGTGCAGGCACGCGCGCTCAGGCTGGGGCGGCGCTTCACCGGTGCCGACCAGGCCGAGCGGATGCGCCACCGGCTCGACCTCGCCGGGAACCCGCGCGACTGGTCGGTCGACCGGGTGATCTCGCTCAAGGTGCTCTGCGCGGTCGTCCTCCCCATCTGCGCGGTGCTTCTCGCAGCCGCGATGGGCTTCGGATTCATCACGCTCGTTCTGACCGCGATCTTCTTCCTCGTGCTCGGCTTCTTCGTGCCCGACCTCTACCTCTACCAGCGCGGCTACGACCGCTCCGAGGACATCAGGCGCAACCTGGCCGACGCGGTGGACCTGCTCACGATCAGCGTCGAGGCCGGGCTCGGCTTCGACGCCGCGCTCCAGCAGGTCGGTCGCAACACCACCGGCCCGCTCGCCGAGGAGTTCTCCCGCGTCCTGCGCGAGATGCAGCTCGGCATGGGCCGCACCGACGCGCTGAAGGCGCTGTCCGACCGCACCAACGTCGACGACCTCAAGACGTTCGTCGGGGCGATGGTGCAGGCCGACGCCTTCGGCATCTCGATCGCCCAGGTCCTGCGAGTACAGTCCCAGGAGATGCGGGTCAAACGACGTCAGTACGCCGAGGCGAAGGCCCAGCAGGTGCCCGTCAAGATCATGGTGCCGCTGGTCATCTGCATCCTGCCCTGCCTGTTCGCGTTCATCATGGGGCCCGCTGCCATCAGCATCATGCAGCAGTTCTCCGGCATGTAGGCCATGCCGAACAACCAGGCGTACGCCGTCCTGGCGGCCGCGCGGCTCTTCGCCCTGCTCGCGGTCGCCGGCCCGGCCCTGTGGTTCCGGGAGACCGACGCGGTCCTCGTCCTCCTCACGATCGGCGTGCTCTGGCTCTACCAGGGCATCACCGCGACCCGCCGCGAGCTCGAGCTGACGCTGTCACCGTCGGTCGAGGCCGGTGCGGTCGGTGTGCTGTGCGCGCTCGGCATGCACTACTCGTCGTCGACGCTCGCGGCGCTGGTGGTGCCGCCGCTGTACGCGATGCTCTCGGCCGGCACCCGGCAGATGTACCGGGTCGCGGCGATCCAGGCGGTCGCGGTCGTCAGCATCGGGCTGATGTGGTGGCAGACCATCGGCTCGGACCTCGGCGTCTCGATCTTCACCTGGTCGATGGCGGGCATCGGCCTGAGCCTGATCGCCGGCGTGACCTTCGCCGGCGACCGCGCCGAAGCCGACGCGCTGCGCCCCTACCGCGACGCCCAGCACCTGATCCGCCAGCTGATCGACCTGTCCGGCAACCTCAGCTCCGGCCTGGACGTGACCGCCCTCGGCGGCGAGCTGCTCAGCACCGTCGCCGACCACCATCCCTGCCGGGCCCTCTACGCGTTCGTCCCGCGCGGCGACGGACTGACGCCGGTGGCCTCGACCGGCGAGGACGACCCCGAGACCGCCGGTGTCTGCGAGCGTCTCGCCGCCGAGGCGTGGGCACGCGACGAGCCGATGCTCGAGCGACCCGCGTTCGCCTTCCTGGCCGGCGACCACGCCGTCGTGGCCGGCGTCTCGAGCGCGGACGAGACCACCCTCGCCGAGCTCGACCTCACCCGGCTCGACGACGACCTGGCATCGAGCTCGGTGCGCCTCGACACCGCGCTGCTGTTCGCGCACTTCCGCGACGCGGCGACCGCGGACGAGCGGCAGCGGCTCGCCCGGGAGATGCACGACGGCGTGGCCCAGGACATCGCCTCGCTCGGCTACATCATCGACGCGGCCGCCGGGCGCGCGACGGACCCGCAGCAGGAGAAGCTCCTCCAGATGCTGCGCGACCAGGTGACCGGCGTGGTCGCCGAGGTACGCCGCTCGGTGATGAACCTGCGCACCAGCATCGGCGAGAACGAGAGCCTCGGCGCCGCCATCAGCGCGATCGCGCGCCACCTGTCCGAGGCGTCCGGCATCCCCATCCGCGTCCGCTTGGACGAGCAGCCGGCGCGGCTGCGACCGGAGGTGGAGGCGGAGCTCTTCCGCATCGCGCAGGAGGCGATGAACAACGCCGTCAAGCACGCTCGCGCGAACTCCATCGACGTCATCTGCCAGGTGTATCCGCCCCAGGCCCGGATCACGGTCACCGACGACGGGATCGGCCTCCAGAAGGGCCGCGAGGACTCGCACGGGCTGAAGATCATGCGCGAGCGCGCCAAGCTGATCGGTGCCGACCTGAGCGTGCGCGACAACGCGAGCAGGGGCCTGACCGTGTCGGTCGCGCTGCGATCGCCGGTCTACAGCGACCGTTGAGCGACGACAGGTGACGCGAGGAGTAGGTTCGCCCCGGGGGGTCAGACCCGATCGCATCGCTTCGAGGAGGACCCATGGCTGACGAGACGATCACGGTGCTGCTGATCGACGACCACGAGCTCATCCGCAACGGGCTCGGTGCGGTGATGGACCTCGAGGCGGACATGGACGTCGTCGCGACCGCCCCGACGGTGGCCGACGGGCTGGCGGCGTACGACCGGCTCCTGCCCGACGTCGTGGTGACCGACCTCCAGCTGCAGGACGGCACCGGCCTCGACGTGGTGCGCACGCTGCGCAAGAAGAGCGACACCGTCGGTCTGATCGTGCTCACCATGCACTCCGGCGACGACCAGATCTTCGCCGCGATGCAGGCGGGAGCCTCCGGGTTCGTCGGCAAGGACGCGCCGTCGACCGAGGTCATCAAGGCGGCCCGGCACTCGGCCGTCTCCCCGAAGGCGTTCGTGTGCGCGGGTCTGGTGGGCGCGATGATGCGCCGTGCCTCGGGCGAGTCCACCGCGCTGACCGAGCGCGAGCACGACGTCCTGCTGCTGCTCGCCGACGGCCTCAACGCCGCCCAGATCGGCGCCAAGCTCTACCTCTCGGAGTCGACCACGAAGTCGCACATCGCCCGGATCTACCAGAAGCTCGGCGCGGCCAACCGCGCCCAGGCGCTGGTCACGGCGATGCGGATCGGGCTTCTCTCCACCGTCGCGCCGGCCGCGCGCTGAGACCGGGGACCCGACGGTCCCCGCCCCCTAGTCCCTTGGGACTAGCCGACTGCGGCCGAACTCCCGATACCGACAGGACCCGTGCTCCGGCACAGTTTTCCTTGTCGGGGAACGCATCTCCCCGGGGACACGAAACACAATCCTCTGACTAGGGAGACCCCGATGGTCCAGTACCTCCAGATCCTGCTCAACGCCCGCCTCTCCAAGATGGAGGAGCGTGGCGCGTCCGCCGTCGAGTACGGCCTGCTCGTCGCCCTGATCGCCGCGGTGATCATCGGCATCGTCATCGTCCTGGGCAAGCAGCTGAACAACGCGTTCACCGGCGTTTCCACCAGCCTCGACAACGCGGGCGTGCACAGCTGATCAACGCTCTGATCATGCAGCAGCGGGAGGCCGCGGACCAAGGTCCGCGGCCTCCCTTCGTCGTTCCGCCGCCAGACATCACCGGAGCTTCAAGACCCGCGCACCGGCGAGCAAGAAGCATCCGAGCAGCCCAGTCCTAGCGCCGCAGCTGGCGAGCGATCGCGACCCGCTGCAGCACCGTGGGGTGCGAGCCGAACCACCACTGCGACAGCGCCGGGGGCGTGGGGTCCTCCAGCGAGCGCAGCGCGAGCGTGCGCTGCATGGCGATGAACGGCGCAGGCGCGCGCGTCACCTCCAGCGCAGTGACGTCGGCGCGCGTCTCGATCTTGCGGCTGATGGCGTTCTGGACCGGCAGCGACAAGAACATCCCGAGGGCGACCAGCGCCAGCACGGTCGGTACGACGGCGGGGTCGTCCACCCCTGCCCAGCCCCGTCGCTCCAGGGCGAGCACGACGATCCCCAGCAGACCGATCCCGAACAGCGCGCCGGCCGCGCCGAGCGAGGTACCGATCGCGACGTCCTGGTGCTTCGCGTGTCCCAGCTCGTGGGCCACGATCGAGAGGATCTGGTCGCGCGGCAGCGTCTTGAGCACGTTGTCGTAGAGGACCACCCGCCGCGTCGACCCGAAGCCGGACACGTAGGCGTTCAGCTCGGTGGTGCGCCGCGACGCGTCGGTGACGAGCACGTCGTCGACCCTCACGTCCTCCTCGTGCGCGATCCGCATGATGGAGGTGCGCAGCGCCCCACCGGGGAGCGGGTGGAACTGGTTGAACATCGGCTCGATCAGCACCGGGTAGACGAACGACCCCACGACCACCAGCACCGCGAGCGCGGTGCCCGCGATCCCCGGCCAGCCGCGTGGCCAGCGGCGGGCACAGCCCACCAGCAGCACCAGCCCGACCGAGGTCACCACGACGGTGATGGCGGTGCTCTTCAGGAGGTCGACCGACCACGCGCTCCAGGTGGCGGTGGCGAGCCCGTGCACGCGGAAGAGCTGCTGCGAGGCCGCAGCGAACGGCAGCGTGGCGACCTGTCCGACGACGGTCACCGCCGCCACGAGGACGACCGCCCGCAGCCACCAGGGGCCGCGCAGCCCCGCCGCCCACTCCCGGGCACGGCGGCTGAACCCCAGCCACGCCGACACGACGAGGGAGACGGCCAGCCCGGTCCAGCTCCACACCCGCGCCCAGAGCGTGAAGTGCTCGGCACGGTCGATCTGCGCCTGGGAGAAGACCGAGCGCGCCGACACCGCGGCCGGCGTGCCCCCGGGCACCGGGTGCCACGGCACCAGCCAGCCGGCGAGGAGCACGAACAGCGCTCCCCCGACGATCAGCGCAGCGAGCGCCGTACGACCCGTCCCGCCGGCCCGCTGCCTTCCCACGGAATTAGCCTGCCACGTGGGGAAGCGACGCGAGGTCGCCGCGCCAGTCGGCGGTGAGCCCGGCCACGGTCAGCCCGGTGTCGGCCGGCAGGACGCGGGCCAGCGAGCCGCCGCGGAGCATGTCCCGGTAGAAGCGGACCAGGGCCGGCTGGCCGGCGTGCTGGGCGATGGTGACGTTCACCCGCCAGGCCGCCTCGTACGTCGACTCCAGCCCGCGCTCCTCGGTGCCGAAGGAGCTGTCCGCGGGCAGGTGGGCCGGCACGCCGTGGCGGCGTACCTGCTGGGCGACCTGGGCGGCCTCCTTGGCCAGCGGCACGTGCGCCTCGCCGAGCGCGACGTAGTCGGCGAAGCCCTCGATCAGCCACAGCGGAGCCGAGCGGAGCGGAGCGTCGGTGACCGCGTGAACGCTCTCGTGGGTCATCACGACCTGCGCGGCGGTGCGGTCCATCGACCGGAAGACCACCGGGTTGACGAAGACGTGGACCGGCGTGCCGGGCGTGCGGTTGCCGTCCACCGGCGCGGTGACCGCGGCGATCCCGGAGTACGTCGGCGGCTGCGCGTCGAGAGCGCGATGCAGGGCCTCGACGGTCGCCGGCGCCTCGACGACGAGCTTGTCGTGGTCGCGGCCCAGGACCTGTGCGTCACGTGCGAGGGCCGTCCGCGCCTCGGTGGCCAGGCGGTCGGCGACCGCCGGCGACGCGGCCGAGATGACCAGCGTCTGGGGAGTACGGCGGACCGTCACGGGTCCGCTCAGCCACACCGGGATGGCGTTCTGGCGGCCGCCCACCCGGCTGATCCTCTTGCCGCCGTCGGCGAAGGTGAAGCTCACCTCGGTGCTCGCGGGCTGGTGGTCGAAGCCGTCGACCTTCCACGACACCTGCACCGTGGCGCCCCACGAGCCGCGCAGCGAGCCCGAGCCGTTCTCGGTCAGGTAGGTGAAGCCGACGTCGCCCAGCCCGATGGCGCGGACGTTGCGGGCGATCGCCGCGAGCAGGTCCGCCGTGGCGCCGTCCGCGCCGAAGCGGCGAGCCGCCGCCGCGTCACCCCGCCGTACGACGGCCTGCAGCGACTCGAGCGTCGTGGTCGCCTGTCCTGGGTCGACGCTCGCGACGGCGGTCGGCCGCGGCGCGACGTACGGATGGCCGCCGCAGCCGGCGAGCACGCCCGAAAGCACGAGGAGCGCGGCCACCAGGGCCGCGCTCGCTCGGGATGTCCTCGCATCAGCCAGGGCGGACCGCACCGGCGTAGGGCATCATGTTGACGGGCGCGACCTTCACACCGACGCTGGGGTTCTCGGCGTTCACGATCATGCCGTTGCCGATGTACATGCCGACGTGGCTGATCGGGCTGTAGTAGAAGACCAGGTCGCCCGGCTGGAGCTCGCTCTCGGGGATGTGCGTGCCCATGTCGTACTGCGCGGCGGCCGAGTGCGGCAGGCTCACGCCGGCCTGCGCCCATGCCGCCATGGTCAGGCCGGAGCAGTCGAAGGCGTCGGGGCCGGCAGCGCCCCAGACGTAGGCCTTGCCGACCTGCGCCATGGCGTAGTGGACCGCGGCGGCGGCGCGGCCGCTGGCCTGGATGTCACCGGGGCGCACCGAGGCGCCACGCGACAGGATCTCCTGGCGCTGCTTGGCCTCCAGGTGGTCCAGGATGCCCTTGGCCTGCGCGTACTTGCTGTTCGCGGCCTTCTTGTCCTGCGCCAGCTGGGTGTTGAGCTGAGCGATCTTGGCGATGCGCTTCTGCGTCTGGTCGCGCCGGATGTTGTACGCCTTGACCTCATCGCCGTAGCTGGACAGGAGGTTGTCCTGCAGGTCGCCGACGGTGGAATCGGTCGAGACCTGGTTGAGGAAGTCGTCGGGGTTCGCCTGGAGCAGGCCGCCGGCGTTGCCGAGCGTCTGGCTCTGGTACTGGGCGATGACGGAGTTGCGCACGTCGGTGCGCACGCCATCGAGCTGGGACCCCTGGCGCTTCTGGTCGGCCCTCATCGAGCCGAGCTCGGCCTTCAGGGCCTTCATCTGGATCCGCGCGCTGTTGTAGGCCTCCGAGGCCTGCTCGGCCTGGTGGTCCAACGCGTTGACGCGGTCCCGGATCTTGGAGATCTTGCTCTGGTCCGCCTGGGCAGGGCTCTGGGAGCCGGAGATCGCGACGCCGATGCTGCCGGTGAGGGCGAGTGCGGCGATGCTGGCGGAGATTCGTGTGCGGCCGTTCAGCACTAGCTGTCGGGTCCCCTCTTTGTCGTACGCCTACCGGGTGAGCTGACGGATTCGGGCACGACATGCCCTACCCGCACTCCTCGCCCAGGCTCCACCGACCGGTCGGCGGGTCGAGCCTGTGCGCCTCGTACGGGATTCACCCCAGAGATGGTGGTTCCCCGGCTCCGGACCGCGAACGGCCCAGACTCAGCGCGGTGCGCGCGCGGACCGGTCGGCCCACTTCCACGGACACCTGAGGCGAGAGATTAGTCCGCCCCGCAAGGTCGCGCCAAACCGCCACTGGCGTGTTGTGGACGAATTCGCTGAGGGTCTCGTCACACCCATCACACACGGCTCGCCTGCACCACCGGCCCCGCCGGGTCACGCGGACTCGACGTCCGGCCCGGCGATCGGCGTGACCAGCCGCAGCGGCGGCACCAGGCCCCCGCCCGCGAGCACGTCCAACGCGTGCATCTCCTCCTCGCCGATGGTCAGCTCCGGCGGCGGCCCGAGCAGCACGGTCACCACGCAGTCGTGGCAGGCCAGCCCCCGCACCACGCAGGTGTCGCAGTCGATCCTCGTCGTCATGGTCCCGAGGCTCGCACCACCCGCCGACACAGTCCCTCGGACTGCGTGCGCGAGCGTGTCGCCGCTGTCGGCGCCTCGTTGGGCTTGCGGGTCTCGGCTCCTCCGGTCGCTGGCGCTCCCTCCGTCGCCTCACCCCGCGCGCCCAACCTCGGCGACGGCAGCGACACGCTGCCGCGCACGCAGTCTCGTGTCGGCGGTGCGCCGTACGGTCGCTGACATGACCACCACCGCCGCCCCACGCGCCGGTGAGCAGCTCAGCTTCGACGAGATGGGCCGCCCCCTGCGCGAGATCACCTTCTGCGTGGTGGACCTCGAGACGACCGGCGGCTCGCCCGCCGAGGGTGACCGGATCACCGAGATCGGCGCGGTCCTGGTGCGCGGCGGCGAGGTGCTCGGCGAGTTCCAGACCCTGGTCAACCCCGACACGGCGATCCCCGCGTTCATCGCGGTGCTGACCGGCATCACCAACCGGATGGTCGCCGACGCTCCGCCGATCACCTCGGCCCTGCCGGCCTTCCTGGAGTTCGCGCACGGCTCCGTGCTGGTCGCCCACAACGCCCGCTTCGACGTCGGCTTCCTGCGCCACTTCAGCCAGGAGCAGGGCCTGGTCTGGCCGGGCTTCGAGGTGCTCGACACGGTCAAGCTCGCGCGCCACGTGGTGTCGCGCGACGAGACGCCCAACCACAAGCTGTCCTCGCTCGCCCGGGTCTTCCGCGCCGGCACCACCCCCAACCACCGCGCGCTCGAGGACGCCCGCGCCACCGTCGACGTGCTGCACGGCTGCATGGAGCGCCTCGGCTCGCTCGGCGTGCACACGCTCGAGGAGCTGCAGGGCTACTCCTCCAAGGTGGTCGCGGCCCAGCGCCGCAAGCGTCACCTCGCCGACCACCTCCCCCACGCGCCGGGCGTCTACCTCTTCCGCGACGAGCGCGAGCACGTCCTCTACGTCGGCACGTCCCGTGACCTCCGCAAGCGGGTCCGCAGCTACTTCACCGCCTCCGAGACCCGGTCGCGGATGGGCGAGATGGTCGCGCTGGCCGCCTCGGTCCAGGGGATCGAGTGCGCGACCCCCCTCGAGGCCGAGGTGCGCGAGCTCCGGCTGATCGCCGAGCACAAGCCCGGCTACAACCGCCGCTCCCGCTTCCCGGAGAAGGTCACCTTCCTCAAGCTCACCCGCGAGCCGTGGCCGCGGCTGTCGATCGTCAAGAAGGTCCTGGACGACGACGCCGACTACCTCGGCCCGTTCTCCTCACGAGGCTCGGCGGAGAGCTGCCTGGTCGCCCTCCACGAGGTCTTCCCGATCCGCCAGTGCAGTGACCGGCTCGGGCGCGAGCCGTCCCGCAGCGCCTGCGTCCTGGCCGAGATGGCCCGCTGCTTGGCGCCCTGCGACGGCAGCGTCGACATGACGACGTACGCCGCCGTGGTGCGCCAGCTGCAGGACGCCGTGCTCCGGAGGCCCGACGACGTGGTCGAGCTGATCAACGAGAAGATGGCGGGGCTGGCCGAGCAGGAGCGCTTCGAGGAGGCCGGGGTCCACCGCGACCGGCTGGCATCGTTCGTCCGCGCCGCCGCGCGCACCCAGCGGCTCACCTCCCTGACGGCCTGCCCCGAGGTCGTCGCCACCCGGCGCGACGAGCAGGGCCGCTGGGCCGTCCACGTGGTCCGCCGCGGCCGCCTCGCCGCGGCCGGCGTCATCCCGCCCGGCACCGACGCGCCGTCGTACGTCGCGCTGCTGCGGGCCTCCGCCGAGACGGTGATCCCTGCCGCGGGCCCGGTCCCGGCGGCCTCGGCCGAGGAGTCCGAGCGCATCCTGCGGTGGCTGGAGCTGCCCGGCGTCCGCCTGGTCGACGTCGAGGGCGAGTGGACCTGCCCGCTCGCCGGCGCCGGGCGGCACCTCGAGCGGTTCAACCTGACGGTCTCCCCCACTAAGGTCGGACCATGATCACCGCCATCGTCTTCGTGCAGGCCGAGACCGCCCGGATCCCCGAGGTCGCCGAGGCGATCGCGGCGCTCGAGGGCGTCAGCGAGGTCTACTCCGTCACCGGCCAGGTCGACCTGATCGCGCTCGTCCGGGTGCGGGCCCACGAGGAGATCGCCACCGTCGTCTCCGACCAGCTCAACAAGGTGCCCGGCGTGGTCGACACCGAGACCCACATCGCCTACCGGGCCTACTCCCGCCACGACCTCGAGTCGGCGTTCTCCATCGGTGTCGACTGAACCCGAGCCGGTCGTCGACGTACGACGACTGGCCACTCGTGCCGGCATCGGCGTGCTCCTGTTGGTCGACCTGCTCGTCGTCCTCGCCGGCAGCCACTCGCCGTTGGCGAACCCGGACACGTTCTTCCACGTCCGCTTCGGCGAGGAGTTCCTGCACCACTGGTCGATCGCGCATCCCGGCCAACCAAATGCCGCCTCCAGCGCCCACTGGGTGCCGACCCAGTGGCTGAGCCAGGTGGTGTGGGCTGTCGTCTACGACCACGCCGGCCGAGTCGGCATGAGCGTCCTGTTCGCCGTGCTCCTGACCGGCGTGCTCGTCACCTCGTACGCCGCGGCCCGCACGGGAGGCAGCGTCACGACGTCCGTCGTCGCGGCCACGCTGGTGCTCGTGGGTGGCCAGCACTGGATGGGCCTGCGGCCCCAGCTGGTCAGCTACATCCTCATCGCCGTGACGGTCATCGCGTGGAACCGGGTCCGGGAGACCCGTCGTACGCCCTGGCTGCTGATCCCGCTGACGTGGGTGTGGGCGATGTGCCACGGCATGTGGGTCCTGGGGGTGGCCATCGGCGTGGTGGCGGTCGTCGGCCTGGCGATCGAGCAGAGGGACCTGTCGCTGACCCTGCGCCGACTCGCGGTCCCGATCCTGAGCCTCGTCGCGGCGGCCCTCACCCCGGTCGGGCCGCGCCTGCTCGCAGCGGTGCTCCTGGTCAACTCCCGCGCCTCCCACTTCTCGGAGTGGCAGCCGGTTCCGTCGCTGCGCGGGTGGGGCGTCCCCGTCACGATCGTCGTCGCGGTGGTGGTCGTGCTGCGGATGCGGCGGGGCAGCACCTCGGCGTACCCGCTGGCCATGACCGGGCTCGCGGCGATCTTCGCGCTCTACTCCGGCCGGACCGTCGTCGCAGCGCTCATCGTCGCCGCACCACTCCTCGCAGCCGAGCTGCGACGCTCGCGGCGCGCGGCGCCCAGCCGACGGGCCGAGGCCGCGGGGGTGGCGATCGTCTGCGTGGCCGGCCTCGTCGTGGGCCTGGTCGGCAGCACCCACGCCGCCCCCGGCCTCCCAGCACGACTCACGCCGTTCACGCATCGGCTCCGCGCCCTGCCGGCGGGCACGGTCATGCTCACCGACCACACCGAGGGTGCGCTGCTGCTGTGGGCATACCCCCGCCTCGAGGTCCCGCTCCACGGGTACGGCGACGTCTTCACCGACGCCGAGCTCGACCGGTACGACGACCTCTCCGCCCTCCGTCCGGGCTGGGCGAGCACGCTGCGGCGGCTCGACGCCCGCTACGCGCTGCTGCCCCACGACGACTCGCTGGCCTACGCGCTCACCCAGATCGGCTGGCGGGTCGTCCAGCGCTCGGCGGCGCTGCAGCTCCTGGTCGGTCCGGGCCGGGCCTCGAGCGGGACGAGCGGCTAGCTCGAGGCCGCCGCGATCCAGCGGTGCAGCGTGTCGGCCGCCGCCCCGGAGTCGATGGCGTCGGCAGCGCGGACCATGCCGGCGCGGAGCGCGGCGATCGGCTCACCGGCCGGGTCGTCGTACACCGCGAGGGCGGCGCCGGCGTTGAGCACGACGGCGTCGCGCACCGGACCGGTCTCCCCGGCGAGCAGCGCTCGTACGACGCCGGCGTTGTAGCCGGCATCGCCGCCGCGGAGGTCCTCGGTGGTGGCGAGCGGGATGCCGAGCTCGGCCGGATCCACCGTCGCGGTCGTGACCCGTCCCGCGTGCGCCACCCACAGCTGTGAGGTCGTGGTGGTGGTCAGCTCGTCGAGGCCGTCGTCACCGCGGAAGACCCAGGCGTCGGCACCGCGACGCGCGAAGACGCCTGCCATCAGCGGCTCCTTGCCCCGGTAGGCGCAGCCGATGGCCTGCGCACCCGGCTTCACCGGGTTGGCCAGCGGTCCGAGCAGGTTGAAGGCGGTGCCGGTGCCGAGCTCGCGGCGCGGAACGGCCGCGTGGCGCAGCGCGGGGTGGAAGGCCGCCGCGAAGCAGAAGGTGATGCCGGCCTCGGCTGCCACCTCCTCGACCCGCTCCACCGGCAGGTCCAGCCGTACGCCGAGCGTCTCGAGCACGTCGGCCGTGCCGGCCTTCGACGACGCCGACCGGTTGCCGTGCTTGACGACGAGCGCGCCCGCGCCGGCGGCCACGATCGCCGACATCGTGGACACGTTCACCGAGAAGGAGCGGTCACCGCCGGTGCCGACGATGTCCAGGGCGCGGCCCGGGATCGAGATGGGCGTCATGGCGGCGTACATCGCCTCGACCAGGCCCGCGACCTCCTCGACGGTCTCGCCCTTCGCGCGCAGCGCCACCGCGAAGCCGGCGATCTGGACCGCGGTCGCGTTGCCCTCGAGGATCTCCCCCATGGCCCACGCGGCGTGGGTCGGCGTCAGGTCGGCGCCGGTCACCAGCGCGTCGAGGATCTCCGGCCAGGAGACGTCAACCGAGTCGTCGGCCCCGGTCACGACGCGGTCGCGGGCACGCGCGGACGCAGCAGCGCGGTCACGGCCTCGGCCAGGCGGATCGGGTCGATCGGGTGGGGTACGGCGGCGTCCGCTCGCGACCACGTCGCCAGCCAGGCGTCCTGCGGCCGGCCGGTGAGCACCAGCAGCGGCGGGCAGTCCTCGATCTCGTCCTTGAGCTGCTTGGCGATCCCCATGCCGCCGGCCGGGACGGCCTCGCCGTCCAGGATGGCGAGCGCGATGTGGCCGGCGTCCATGTTCTGGATGACGACCGGCTCGGTCGCCACCTCGACGTACTCGAGCTCGGGAAGATCGGGATGCGGCCGCCGTCCCAGGGCCAGGATCACCTGCTCGCGCGTGTGTACGTCGTCGCTGTAGACGAGCACCTTCAGAGGCTTCGGGCTGCTCACGCGCGGCAGCCTACTCGGTCGGCCGCGGCGGGGGCGGGGACGTGGCGCGCGACACCTCGGCGGCGGATGCTGAGCGTCGGGGCTAATCAAGTACGCCGTTTCCCAGGGGGTCGGGATGCCGCGAAGATCGAGTCAGGCCATAATGACGCTCGTGGCGACTACAGCTTCGGCAACCCTCCCGGCCTCGCGCCTGCACGGCCAGCACGACCGACCCAGCATGGTCGCTGTCGGCACCATCATCTGGCTGTCCAGCGAGCTGATGTTCTTCGCGGCCCTGTTCGCGTCGTACTTCACGATCCGCGCGGTCTCCCACGACATGTGGGCGGCCAACACCTCGCACCTCAACGTGCCGTTCGCGTCGGTCAACACCACGATCCTGGTGCTGTCCTCGCTGACCTGCCAGCTGGGTGTGTTCGCGGCCGAGCGCGGTCAGGTACGCCGCTCCGGATCGGTCTTCGCGGTCAACAAGTGGGGCCTGCGCGAGTGGTTCATCCTCACCTACATCATGGGTGCCGCGTTCATCGGCGGTCAGGCCAAGGAGTACGCCTCCCTGATCCACGAGGGCGTCACGATCCCGCACGACGCCTACGGCACGATGTTCTACCTGACCACGGGCTTCCACGGCCTCCACGTGACCGGCGGTCTGATCGCGTTCCTCTTCGTGCTCGGCCGCACCTACCTCGCCAAGCGCTTCACCCACGAGCAGGCCGTCAGCGCCATCGTCGTGTCCTACTACTGGCACTTCGTCGACGTCGTCTGGATCGGCCTGTTCGCCACGATCTACCTCGTCAAGTGACGAGGCCGGACCTGACCCGCTCCCACCGGACCAGCAAGGACTGAATGTGCGCCTCCTGAACCGCTCCGCCGGTCGCCTGTCGCGGTACCGCCGTGGCCCGATCGCCGGCTTCGTGGTGCTGCTGCTCGGCCTCCTCCTCACCGGAGGCCTCTACGCCGCCTTCTCGCCGGCCCACGCCGACTCCGACTCCGCGGCCGCCAAGCAGGCACAGATCGAGAAGGGCCGTCAGCTCTTCCTTGTCAGCTGCGCCTTCTGCCACGGCCAGAACGGCCAGGGCGTCCTCACCCAGGGCGGCAGCCAGCTCGGCCCGGCCCTGACCGACGTCGGTGCCGCCGCCGTCGACTTCCAGGTCGGAACCGGCCGCATGCCGATGACGATGCCCGGCCCTCAGGCCAAGGAGAAGCAGCCCTCCTTCAGCGACCAGGAGATCAGCGACCTGGCCGCCTACGTGGCCTCCCTCGGCACCGGTCCGGGCATCCCGGACAAGCAGCTGTACTCCACCCAGGGCATGTCGCAGAGCCAGATCAACGCGCTGGTCCAGCGCGGTGGCCAGATCTTCCTGGCCAACTGCACCGCCTGCCACAACTTCGAGGGCTCCGGCGGCGCCATGCCCCGCGGCGGCTTCGCCCCGCGCATCCGCGGCGTCAGCTCCAAGCACATCTACGAGGCCATGCTGACCGGCCCCCAGTCGATGGACACCTTCTCCGACGGCAACATCCCGCCGCAGGACAAGAAGGCCGTCATCGCCTACCTGAACAACCTCAACAACACCCCCAGCTACAGCGGGCTGACCCTCGGTGGTCTCGGCCCGGTGAGTGAGGGCCTGATCGGCTGGGTCGTCGGCCTCGGCTTCCTGGTCGGCTTCGCCGTCTGGATCGCGGCCCACACCACGCGCACGACCAAGAAGAAGGACGGTGCCTCGGCGTGACCGACAACACCCACGACTCCACGGGAGGCGAGCTCGCCGAGCTCGGTCCCATCCCGGATCCGGGGATCCCCGAGCACACCTGGCGTCCGACCGACGTCGACCCCAAGGCCGAGAAGCGTGCCGAGCGCCAGGTCTCCGCCATGTTCGGCCTGTCGGCCGTCTTCACCATCCTGTTCGTCGTCTCCTACTTCACCTTCCACATCGGTGAGCACTGGACCGTCTGGCTCGGCCACGGCGTCTCCACGATCGCTCTCGGCGTGACCCTGGGCCTGGCGCTGCTCCTCATCGGCGTCGGCATCATCCCGTGGGCGCGCAAGCTGATGGGCGACCACGAGATCAGCGAGCTCCGGCACCCGGCGCGCTCGGACGACGAGTCCCGCGAGGGCACGCTCGCCGCGCTGGCCCAGGGCCTCGAGGAGTCGGGCATCGCGCGCCGGCCCCTGATCCGCAACTCGCTCCTCGGCGCGGTCGGCCTGCTCGGCGTACCCGCCATCGTGATGCTGCGCGACCTCGGCCCGCTCCCGGGCGACAGCCTGTACCACACGATCTGGGGCATGGGCACCAAGAAGCACCCGATGCGGATCGTCCGCGACGGCATCTGGAGCCCGATCCTCGCCTCCGACCTCGAGATCGGCGACCTGGTCAACTGCCAGCCCGACGCGTACAAGAACCCGCAGCGCTACGGCATCGACCCCACGCTGGTCGAGGGCACCGAGCTGCAGGTCCAGAAGGCGAAGGCCTCCCTGATCCTGTCCCGCATGGACCCGGGCGACATCAAGCCGGGCCCCGGCCGCAAGAACTGGACCGTCGACGGCATCGTCGCCTACTCCAAGATCTGCACCCACGTCGGCTGCCCGATCTCGCTGAACGAGCGGACGACCCACCACCTGCTCTGCCCGTGCCACCAGTCGACCTTCGACCTGGCGAACTCCGGCAAGGTCGTCTTCGGCCCCGCCGGCCGGCCGCTCCCCCAGCTGCCGATCGCCGTCGACGACGAGGGCTACCTCGTTGCGCAGAGCGACTTCACCGAACCGGTCGGACCGAGCTTCTGGGAGCGTTACTATGTCCAGCGCTGACGTGGCATCGACGAACGGCACCAAGCCGGCGACCGTGAGCGGCGGCAACAAGCGGGTCGGCACCATCGCCAACTGGGCCGACGAGCGCCTCGGTCTCGCCAGCCTCGCCAAGAAGAACCTCCGCAAGGTCTTCCCGGACCACTGGTCCTTCATGCTCGGTGAGATCGCCCTGTGGAGCTTCGTGGTCCTGCTGATCACGGGCGTCTTCCTGACCCTGTGGTTCGACCCGAGCATGAGCGAGGTGACCTACAACGGGTCCTACGCACCGCTGCGCGGTGTGGACGTGTCGTCGGCGTACGCCTCGACGATGAACATCTCCTTCGACGTCCGCGGCGGTCTGCTGCTCCGCCAGATGCACCACTGGGCGGCCACGCTGTTCGTGGCGTCGATGATGATCCACCTGATGCGCGTCTACCTGACCGGCGCGTTCCGCAAGCCGCGTGAGATCAACTGGGTCATCGGCTGCTTCCTGGTCCTGCTCGGCACGATCGAGGGCTTCACCGGCTACTCGCTCCCCGACGACCTGCTCTCCGGGACGGGTGTGCGCGCGGCGGACGGCTTCATCAAGGCCACCCCGATCGTGGGCACCTACATCTCGTTCTTCCTGTTCGGAGGCGAGTTCCCGGGCAGCCACATCATCCCGCGCCTGTACTCCATGCACATCCTGCTGATCCCGGGCCTGCTGCTGGCCCTGATCGCGGCGCACATGATGCTGCTCGTCTACCACAAGCACACGCAGTGGCCTGGTCCCGGCCGCACCGAGCAGAACGTCGTCGGCTTCCCGATGCTGCCGGTCTACATGGCCAAGGCCGGTGGCTTCTTCTTCATCGTGTTCGGCACCATCGCCCTCCTGGGTGGTCTGTTCTCGCTGAACCCGGTCTGGAAGTTCGGTCCGTACGACCCGTCGAAGGTCACCGCCGGATCCCAGCCGGACTGGTACATGGGCTGGCCCGACGGCCTCCTGCGCATCATGCCCGCGTGGGAGACGCACCTGTGGGGTCACACGGTCTCGTGGAACATCATGGTCCCGATCCTCGTGTGTCCGCCCGCGATGCTGACGATCCTGATCCTGCTGCCGTTCTTCGAGAACTGGGTGTCGGGCGACAAGCGTGAGCACCACCTGCTCCAGCGTCCGCGCAACGCCCCGACCCGTACGGCGATCCTGGCCGCGCTGGCGACGTTCTACGCGCTGGCATGGACCGCCGGCGGCAACGACATCATCGCGATCAAGTTCGGCCTGAGTATCAACGAGATCACCTACTTCCTGCGCGGAGCGGTGTTCGTCGGGCCGGTGCTGGCGTTCATCATCGCGCGTCGCTGGTGCATCTCGCTGCAGCGTCACGACCAGGAGAAGCTCCTGCACGGCTACGAGTCGGGCGTGCTGGTCCGCTCCCCCGCCGGTGGCTACGCCGAGAAGCACCTGCCGCTGCCCCTCGCCAAGGCCTACGCCCTCACCGCGCGTGAGACCGAGACCTACATGACCGAGGAGCAGATGGCCGAGTCGGCGGCGAACTACAAGGGCCGGTTCCCGAAGCTCCGCGCTCGCCTCCAGCGTGCGTACTTCGCGCACACCGTGCCGAACGTGACCGTCGAGGAGCTCCACGAGGCCCAGCACCACGCTGAGCACGAGCTCCACGAGATGGAGGCACAGATCGCGGCCGGTCCCAACCGCCACGGTCCCACGCAGGGTCACTGACCTCTCGGCGCGGACGGCCCGCTCCCCCACCGGGGAGCGGGCCGTCGGACATTTGATGGCGGGTCACTCAGGCGTGGCCTCCTTCATCTGCGTGGGCCACGTCAGCCAGGCGACGAGCAGCGCTGCGATCACGAAGAACCAGTAGTTCGTGAATCCCTGCTTCGACAAGGTGACCGAGACGGCCACGACCACGGCGAGCGCCGCAGAGAAGCCCGCAGGATGCCTGGGCCCACGCCAAGCGAGCAAGCCGGCGAGTCCCAACCCCGCCACGAGCGGAATCACCCCGTAGGCCGCGGATGGGGGCCATCCGAGGTGCTCCACCGACCAGATCAGCAGTCCTGGGCACTCCGGACGGAGCTGTTGGAGGAATTGGAAGGTCACGACGCTGTGCCAGAAATCGTGAGGGTGCCACAGCGCGAATGGGACCAGTCCGACGAACCCGGACGCCGCAGTCACACCCATCTCCCGCCAGCGCGGCGCCGACCGGCGGTCGGCCCAGAGCAGAAGGAACACCAGCGGCGCCGCAACCACGAAATACTGCTTTGAGACCAGCAGGAGCCCGAGCCAGACAGGCGCCCAGCGCGACCCGCGTCGAAAGCCCACGACGGCAAGGACCAGGAGAAGGACCGAGATCGGCTCGGTCCAGCTGTTCGCGAACACCGCCAGCATCCCCGGAGCGAGTGTCAGAAGAGCGGCTCGAGAGTCCTCGACCCGTCGGCCCGCTATCACCACGGCCAGGCCCATAGCCAGGACACCCGTGAGCCGCACGCTGCCCAAGAGGTAGCCGAACGTCGTCGCCAGGAGGACAACGGGGGGATAGGCGAACCCGGCATCCACGACACGACCGTCAAGCAGGCTCGGAGGGAAGAACCGTGCGTTGTCTGCGGGCCGGTACGGGCTGAGCACGTGCACTGCGTACGCATCGTGCCCGTGCAGAAGCGCATGGGCGCCGCTGTCCAGGAACGAGATCACATCGACCACGATGTCCGTCGAGAGCCCAAGCGCGGCTTGGGACAGGAACACGGCCGCCGCGGCGTACCAAGCCACACGCGGCGCGTCAGCGATGACGGCCAGGCACACCACGAACGCTGCACCGGCATCGGTGATCACCAGCGCCACTACGGCCCAGTGACTCAGATGCGACTCGAGCGCAAGCGCCGACACAGCGCCGAGCGCCGTACCGACGAAGAGGAAGGCCGCAATCACGACCCTGCTCATGGAGCCGTCCGGTGACCCCCAGGGCGCACGGTCCCGCTGAATCAGCGCGATAGCCAGGACGGCTACAGCCGCAACCTGACCGACCGTCGCCACATCGCGGGTCAACTCCGTCGACGCAGCCGCGTTGAACGGGAGGAGAATGCTCGGGCTCAGCAGGACCAGGCCCCACACCACGGCTGCCTGAGTGGAGAGGCGGACCCGCCGTGGTGGTGGTTCGGCGCTGGCCGCCCTGCCATGCTCGGTGGAGGTCAGAGCGTGCCACACGCAGGCGAGGATAACGGCCATGACCTTGAAGCGCAGGACTTCGGCGTCCGCGCCGGGCCTGCCGCGCCGAGCCACGACGACGATCGGGGCCGTCCCAGGTGGGACGACCCCGATCGGTCAGGCTGTACGACGAGCGCTCAGTGAGCGTGCTCGCCGCGGTAGTACTCGAAGACCAGCCCGCTGAGCGACAGGGCACCGAGGACGATGCCGATGATCATCAGCCACCAGGCGGTCATCGCGACGGCGAACACGATCACGCCGAGGCACAGGCCGCACCACATCGGCCACCAGGAGTACGGCGGGAAGAAGCCGAGCTCGCCGGCGCCCTCCGCGATCTCACCCTCCTTGCGGTCCTCCGGGCGGGCGTCCATCCGCCGGGCGTGGAAGCCCAGGTAGAGGGTGATCATGGCCATCAGGAAGGTGGTCATGGTCAGGGCCGCGGTGCCGGTCCAGTCACCGCAGTGGACCTGGCCACCGCAGTGGGTGCCGGCCTCGGTGACCAGCCAGTAGGCCGGCGTGACCAGGATCAGGAAGATCGTGGTGATGCCGAAGATCCAAGCCTCGATCTTCATCAGGCGTCTCCGTCCTTGGTCGTGCCGTCGCCTTCGGGCTCGTCGATGAGCTCACCGAGGTCGTCGTCCATCTCGATGGCAGCGATCTCGGGGTGGTGGAGGTCGAACGCGGGCGACTCCGAGCGGATGCGCGGCAGGCTGTGGAAGTTGTGTCGCGGCGGCGGGCAGCTCGTGGCCCACTCCAGCGACCGGCCCCAGCCCCACGGGTCGTCGGTGTTGACGAACGGCGCCCGCTTGCTGGTGATGTAGACGTTGTAGAAGAACGGCAGGAACGAGCTGGCGAGGATGAACGCGCCGATCGTCGACACCTGGTTGAGCGTGGTGAACCCGTCACTCGGCAGGTAGTCGGCGTAGCGACGCGGCATGCCCTCGATGCCCAGCCAGTGCTGCACCAGGAACGTCGTGTGGAAGCCGATGAACAGCAGCCAGAAGTGGATCTTGCCGAGCCGCTCGTTGAGCATCTTCCCGGTGAGCTTCGGCCACCAGAAGTAGTAGCCGGCGAACATCGCGAACACGACCGTGCCGAACACCGTGTAGTGGAAGTGCGCCACCACGAAGTAGGAGTCCGAGACGTGGAAGTCCAGCGGCGGGCTGGCCAGGATGATGCCGGTCAGGCCACCGAAGAGGAACGTCGTGAGGAAGCCGATCGACCAGAGCATGGGTGTGTCCATGCGCACTGATCCGCCCCACATCGTGCCGATCCAGTTGAAGAACTTCACGCCTGTCGGTACGGCGATGAGGAAGGTCATTCCGGAGAAGAACGGAAGGTTGACCGCGCCGGTGACGAACATGTGGTGCGCCCACACCGCCACGGACAGGATCGCGATGCCGAGCGTCGCGGCCACCAGGCCGACGTACCCGAAGATCGGCTTGCGGCTGAAGACCGGCAGCACCTCGGAGATGATCCCGAAGAACGGCAGGGCGATGATGTACACCTCTGGGTGGCCGAAGAACCAGAACAGGTGCTGCCACAGGATGGCGCCACCGTGCGAGGTGTCGAAGACGTGCGCGCCTAGCTGGCGGTCGGCCTCGAGCGAGAGCAGCGCGCCGGCGAGGATCGGGAACGCCACCAGGACCAGGATCGCGGTGATCAGCACGGTCCACACGAAGATCGGCATCCGGAACATGGTCATGCCGGGTGCGCGCATGCAGATGATCGTGGTGATGAAGTTGACCGCGCCGAGGATGGTGCCGAGACCGGCCATCCACAGACCCATGATCCACAGGTCACCGCCCGCGCCCGGACTGTTGACCGAGTTCGACAGCGGTGTGTAGGCGAACCAGCCGAACGACGCCGCACCCTGCGGGGTGAAGAAGCCGGAGCCCGCGATGATGCCGCCGAGCAGGTACAGCCAGTAGCTGAACATGTTCAGGCGCGGGAACGCAACGTCGGGAGCTCCGATCTGCAGCGGCATGACCGCGTTGCCGAAGCCGAAGAACAGCGGCGTCGCGAACAGCAGCAGCATGATCGTGCCGTGCATGGTGAACAGCTGGTTGTAGAGGTCCTCGTTCACGATCTGCTCACCCGGGTAGGCGAGCTCGGAACGGATGACCAGCGCCATGATGCCGGCCAGGACGAACCAGACCATGGCGGTGATGAAGTACAGGTTGCCGATCAGCTTGTGGTCGGTCGTCGTCAGCGCGCGGACCAGCAGCTTGCCCAGCTGCTTGCGCTCCGTGGTCTCCGCGGAGCGCGCGGCGGTGGCGGTCATGGGTTGCACCTCTCGACTTCACTCGAATGCGCATCCGTCTTGCTGGCCTCGGAGTCGGCGTCAGCCTTCTTCTCCTCGGGGTCGGTCGCATTCAGGTACGGCTGGTTGGCGTAGGCCCCGCCGAGGACCGGGCAGTCGGTGACGTCGGCGGGGTCCTTGGCCAGCGTGGCCAGGTAGGAGACGTAGTCGCTCCACGTGACCACCTTGACGTTGAAGAGCATCCGCGAGTGGTAGGTACCGCAGAGCTCGTAGCACTTGCCGTCGAACGTCCCGGTGGAGATCGGGGTGACCTGGAAGGAGTTGTTCTCGCCGGGCACGACGTCCATGCGCATGCCGAACGCCGGCACACCGAAGTCGTGGATGACGTCGGGGCTGTGCAGCTTGAACAGCACCGTCTTGTGCTCGGGGATCACCAGGGTGGGGATGTCCTCACCGGTGCCGGACACGAAGACGTTCTTGCCCTTCTTCGGCCCGTTCACGACGGTCTGGTTGAACGTCCACTCCCACTTCTGGCCGACGACGTTCACGGTGACGTCGGGGTGCGCGCTCTCCTGGAGGGCGAAGTTCTGCACGCGCACGGTGTGGGCGAAGAACACCACGACCATGATGATCGGGAAGATCGTGTAGAAGATCTCGATCGGCAGGTTGTAGCGGGTCTGGACCGGAACCTCGTCGTCGCTGCGACGGCGGAACCAGAACGCGGCGCCGAGGATCAGGCCCCACGTCACCACACCGGTGACCAGGGCCGCGATCCATGCGCCCTGCCACAGCGAGAGGATCTGCTCGCCCGTGGTGGTCCGCATGACCGGCATGCCGAATCGTTCCCACTGGTTGTTGGTCGCACAACCACTCAGGCTGAGCGCCAGTACGGCGAAGCCGGCGAGCGGGATCACGCGACGAAGTCGCCGACGGGGAACCCGCGTGCGCTCGGGGTGCTTCAAGCCCACGAACGAGCCTTCCTCTCGAGGGTCAGAACGTACAGAGACTATCGGAATCGTCGCCCGGGCTGCGGGGTGGGTCTGGTTTCGATTCGTCCCGCGCCGCAGGGCCTACGCTCGAGGCGTGCAGAGCCCAGGCGATCGGGAAGGCGCCGCCGAATCCGGCCCCGAACCTCCGGTTTCGCGCGCCTATCTCGACAGCTCCTCGACCGAGCCGCTGCACCCAGCGGCCCGCGAGACGCTGCTGGCCGCCCTCGATCGCGGGTACGCCGACCCGCGCCGGCTCCACCACGAGGGCCGGGACGCGCGCCTGCTGCTGGACAACGCGCGCGCGGTCGTCGCCGACTGCCTCGGGGTGCGTCCCCGCGAGGTCGGCTTCACCGCCTCGGGCACCGACGCGGTGCACCGCGGCCTGCTCGGCCTGACGACCGATCCCGACAGCAGCGGCATCGTCCACTCCGCGGTCGAGCACTCCTCGGTCCTCCACGCCGTGCAGTGGCGCGACTCGCCCGCGCACGGCCGGATCCCCGTCGACACCCTCGGCCGGGTCGACCCCTACGCCGTCGAGCAGGCCGCCTGGGCCGACGGGGTGGGCGCGATCGCGGTCCAGACCGCCAACCAGGAGGTCGGCACACTCCAGCCGGTCGACGACATCGACCCGCCGCCGACCGTGGCGCTCTTCGTCGACGCGGCCGCGGCCGCGGGGAGGGTCCCCCTCCCCCGCCGGTGGGACGTGCTGGCGGCCTCGGCCCACAAGTGGGGCGGGCCGGCGGGGGTCGGCGTACTGGCCGTGCGGGGTGGCTCCTGGTCCACGCCGTTCCCCGGCGAGCACGACGGCCTCGACGCGCCGGGCTTCGCGAACGTGCCGGGGGCGCTGGCGTCCGCGGCGGCCCTGCAGGCCGTGCTGGCCGAGCAGGAGGCGGTCGCCGACCGGCAGTTCCGCCAGGTCGAGCGGATCCGGCGCGCGCTGGCAGCCCTGCCCGACACGGAGGTCCTCGGCGACCCCGTCGACCGGCTGCCGCACCTCGTGACGTTCTCCTGCCTCTACGTCTCCGGCGACGAGCTGGTGACCGGCCTCGACCGACGCGGCTTCGCGGTCGCGAGCGGCTCGGCCTGCACGGCCTCGACGCTCGAGCCGAGCCACGTGCTCGCCGCGATGGGCGCGCTCACCCACGGCAACGTGCGCGTCTCGGTCTCGCGCGACACCACCGAGGACGAGGTCGACCGGCTCTGCGCGGCGATCACCGAGGTGGTCACCGAGGTCCGCAGGAGCGTGGGCCTGTGAGGAAGCGGCGTGGCCGCCTCGGCGCGCAGGATGACGGCGGCCTGCGCCCCGAGGCCACGCCCGACCGAACGAAGCTGGTGGGCCTGTGAGCGCGAGGATCGAGGTCGACTGCCGCGACCAGCCGTGCCCCCGGCCGATCATCGAGCTCGCGAAGGCGTTCGGCGAGCTGCCCGTCGGCGGCGAGGTCGCAGTCGTGGCCCGCGACCCGGCCGCGCGCTACGACGTACCGGCCTGGTGCCGCATGCGCGGCCAGGAGTACGTCGGAGAGGGGGTCACCGACACCGGCGACCCCCTCTACGTCGTGCGCAGGACCAGCTGAGCGCCTACTTGACGTGGTTGCCGATCTCGTCGGCCGCCTCGTCGCCGTACGACTCGCGGACGCGGGCCACGAACTCCGCCGGGGTGAAGGTGTACTCCTGGGTGCCGACCGTCTCGACGACGTACGCCGCCAGCACGCAGCCGACCTGGCACGCGCGCTCGCGGGACAGGCCCCACTGCAGGGCGGCCAGGAAGCCGGACCGGAACGCGTCGCCGACGCCAGTGGGCTCGATCGCCTCGACGTTCTTGGCCGCGGGGATCTCGAGGTGGAACCCGTCCTTGTCGGTGACCCTGACGCCGTCCTTGCCGAGCGTCGTGACCTGGAAGCCGACCTTGGCGAGCACCTCGTCGGCGCTCCAGCCGGTCTTCTTCTCGATGACGTGCGACTCGTACTCGTTGGAGAACAGGATCGCGGCGCCGTCGATGAGGTCGCGGATGAGGTCGCCCTCGGCGAACGCGAGCTGCTGGGAGCAGTCGGCGATGAAGGCGTAGCCGCGCTGGCGGCACTCCTGGGTGTGGCGCAGCATGCCGTCGGGGTCGTCCGCCCCGACCAGGACGTACGACGGCTCGCCGACGCGGGCCGCGATCGGCGCGAGCTCGATCAGGCGGGCCTCGCTCATCGCGCCCGGGTAGAACGACGCGAACTGCGCCATCGAGGAGTCGGTGGTGCACACGAAGCGGGCGGTGTGCCGCTCCTCGGAGACCCGCACGGAGTCGCAGTCGACGCCGTGGCGCTCGAGCCAGGAGCGGTAGTCGTGGAAGTCCTCGCCGACGGCACCGACCAGCACCGGGCGCAGGCCGAGCCGGGCCAGGCCGAAGGACATGTTCGCCGCGACGCCGCCCCGGCGTACCTCGAGGTCGTCGACGAGGAAGGACACCGAGAGCTTGTCCAGCTGGTCGGCGACCAGGGAGTCGGCGAACCTGCCGCCGAAGGTCATCAGGTGGTCGGTCGCGATCGAGCCGGCGATGAGCAGCGGGCCGTTGGGAGCAGTCACGCGCCGCACCTTACCGACGACCTTGCGAAACTACTGATCGGTACGCCTGGGTCTACCTCGGAGTAACCCCTAGCGTCGAAGTCATGACGCCGTACGAGGAGATCGACAGCCCCGCCGACATGCGGGCCGACTGCGAAGCCGTGACCCGTCGTCTCGACGTGGCCGCGTCGAAGGCGGTCCGCCCTGCCCCGAGCATCCACTACGACGAGTTCCCCCAGGACCTGCCGAAGCCCGGCATCCAGGTCTCCGAGGCCGCCCAGCGCCTCGCCGCCGCGATCTTCGAGTAAGCGAGGCGTCACTTTTCAACCCTCGAGACGTCAGAAACGCACCGACCGCACATCCAGAGGGTGTGCGGTCGGTGCGTTTCTGACGTCTCGAGGGTTGAAAAGTGACGCCTCGCTCAGTGGAAGGAGTCTCCACACGCGCAGGAGCCCGTGGCGTTCGGGTTGTCGATCGTGAAGCCCTGCTTCTCGATGGTGTCGACGAAGTCGATGACGGCACCGTTGAGGTAGGGGACGCTCATCCGGTCGACGACGACGGACACGCCGTCGAAGTCGGCGACAACGTCACCGTCGAGGGTGCGCTCGTCGAAGAACAGCTGGTAGCGCAGGCCGCTGCAGCCACCCGGCTGCACCGAGATGCGCAGGGCGAGGTCGTCCCGACCCTCCTGCTCGAGGAGGCTCTTGACCTTGGTCGCGGCGACGGGGCTCAGGTTGATCTGGTCCTCACGCCGGTCGGTCATCACCGGGGCGGCAACCGTCTGGGTCGCACCCGCAGTGGTCGCGGGGGTCTCGGTGGTCGCGCCGTGGCCGTGGCCGCAGCCGCATCCGTCGCTCATGGTGACTCCATCTCGTCGAGCAGAACAGTTCCAACTACGTCCAATGCTCGCACACGGGCGGCTATTCCCCGAGCCGAACCGAGATCATGCAGTGGCCGTGTCACTGGTCCCAGACGAGGACCGGCTTGACCACCTTCCCGGAGGCGCTGTCGGCGACGGCGCGGTCGACGTCCTCGAACGGGTACGTCGTGACCAGGTCGTCGACGTCGAACGAGCCTCTCGCGCGGCGGGCGATCAGCTCCGGGATCATCGTCAGCGGATCGGCCTCGCCCTCGATCGAGGAGCGCACGACCTTGCCCGCCTGGAGCAGGTCGATCGCGTCGATCGTGTACTCCGGCGCGCCGAGCCCGAGCGCGACGAGGGTGCCCCGCGGCCGCAGCGAGTGCTGGGCCTGCAGCACCACCGGCGGCAGTGCCGTGGTGTCGATCGCGTACGCCGCCCCGCCGCCGGTCGCCTCCTTGACCCGGTCCTCGACGGCGGCGCTGCCGTCGGTCGGGTCGAGCGCGACGGCGCCGTACCTCTCGGCGACGGCGCGGCGGGAGGCCACCGGATCGACCGCGACGACGGTCTCGATGCCGGCGCCGCACGCGGCGGCGATCGCGGCCAGCCCGACGGCACCCGCTCCGAAGACAGCCAGCGCCTCGCCCGGTCGCGGCTCACCGCCACCGAGCACGACGTTGAGCACGGTGCCAGCGCCGGTCTGGAACCCGCAGCCGAACGGCGCCAGCCGGGCGAGGTCGAGCGACTTGTCGACGACGACGCAGTTGTCGGCGTACGCCAGGGAGTGGCGGGCGAGGCTGGACTGGCCGAAGAAGCTGCCGAAAACGGTCTGGTCGCCGCGGCGCATGGTGGCCGAGCCGTCGGCGCGCATGCCCATGTAGTTGAGCAGCAGGGTCTGCTCGCAGTAGCCGACGTCGCCGGCGCGACACGGGCCGCACCGCCGGCACGACCGGAAGCTCATCACGACGTGGTCGCCGACCTCGATGCCCTCGACCGCGGGGCCGACGGCCTCGACGACTCCGGTGCCCTCGTGGCCCACGACGACCGGCAGCATCTCCTGGGGCAGCATCGTCGGGACGGTCAGGTCGGTGTGGCACAGACCGGTCGCGACGATCCGGACCAGGACCTCGTCCTCGCGCGGGTCGTCGAGCTCGACGTCGGACCAGACGAAGGGACCCCCGGGCGTCTCGACGAGGGCCGCTCGCGTCCTCACAGGTCGCGCTCCAGCCAGAAGTAGTAGAGCTCCGGGACCCCGAAGGCCGCCTCGAGCTTGCCGTTCATGATGCCCATCAACGTGTCGTCGTCGACCTTCTTGAAGTGGTCGAAGACCGGCATCTTGTCGTAGACCATCGTCGCGGTGACCTCGCCGCGGAAGCCGACCGCCCACAGCGACGCCTCGCCACCGCCGCCGGCCTCGAGGTTGGAGTAGAGCTCCCCGTCCTCGCCCCGGCAGACCAGCGGCCGGGCCGCGAGCGGCGAGTCGAAGCGCTTGCCGTGCCAGCGGATCTGGTCCAGGACCCTGCTGGCGAGGTGACCGGTCGCGAAGTCGCCGCCGAGCCACGGGCCCAGCACCTCCTCCACCGTGACGGTGTCGAGATCGGCCCAGAGGGCGTCGAGGTCGGCCGGGTCGGCGGCCTCGGCGGCGCGGAGCTCGTCGAAGCGGGTGCGGAGGTCTGCCATGGGGACAAACTAGAACACGTTCTGGTCCGGTGTCAGCGCCGGTCAGTGCGACCAGGTGCGGGCGACCCGCTCGGCGACCTCGGCCAGCACCTCGGCCGGCTGCGCCATCGCCCGCTCGGCGCCGGCGCTCTCGACCAGCGAGTACGCCGCGTCCATCCCGAGCGCGCGCATCTCCCGCGCCCCGACGTCGACGCGCCCGGCGAGGACCACGCAGGGCCGCAGCGCCTCGGCGGCCACCGCCGCGACACCGGCCGGGACCTTGCCCGCCCGGCTGCTGAAGTCGAACGATCCCTCGCCGGTCAGCACCACGTCGGCCCGCTCGGCGCGGGCGCGCAGCCCGGTCAGGTCGGCGACCAGGTCCATGCCCGACACGCGACGGGCGCCGAGCAGCATCAGGCCGAACCCGATCCCGCCGCCGGCACCGGCGCCGGGCTCGAGCGCGAGCCGGCGGTCGGTCAGCTCGGCGAACCGCTGCAGCGCACCGTCGACCCACGGCAGGTCGCCGTCGGCGATGCCCTTCTGCGGCCCGTAGATCTTCGCCGCGCCGTGCAGGCCCGCGAGCGGGCTGGTCACGTCGCTGGCCAGCACCAGCTCGACGTCCGCGAAGAGCTCCGGCGCGGCGCCGAGATCGACCCCGCGCAGGGATCGCAGCCCCTCGGGCCCGTCGTCGAGATCTCCCCCGTCGGCGTAGGCGCCGAGCGCGGCCAGCAGGCCGGCTCCGCCGTCGGTGGTCGAGGTGCCGCCGACGCCGACGACGATCCGGCGGGCGCCGGCCTCCAGCGCGTGCGCCAGGAGCACGCCGACCGCGTGGCTGCTGCGCCGCAACGGCTCGGAGTCGCCCGCCACGTCCAGACCGACGGCCTGGGCGCACTCGAGGTAGACGGTGTCCTCGACGCGCAGCAGGGTCGCCGGGAGGGCGTCGTACTGGACGTCCTGGTCGGGGAGGCTGGTGACGGCGGTGGCGAGCAGCTCGCCGCCGGTCGCGGCGGCCACGACGTCGACGAAGCCGGGTCCTCCGTCGGACATCGGCGCGAGGTCCATCTCGTCGTCCGGCGCGTGCCGGCGCCAGCCCTCGGCGATCGCCTCGGCGGCCTCGACCGCGGTGAGCGTGCCGGCGTACTTGTCCGGAGCGACGAGAACCCGCATGTCGCCAGCCTAGGAGCGTCCTATCGTGGGCCGCATGCTGATCCGTGCCATGACGGCCGAGGACGTGGCCGCGTGCGAGCGGGTCAGCGACGAGGCCTTCCACACCAGCGACGTGGCACTGCACCGGACCGGCGACCCGCCTCCCGCCCCGCGCACGCGTCAGCACTCCGCGCGCTGGATCGCGCGAACGCTGACGATGGTGCTGACCGATCCGGACGGCTGCGTGGTCGCCGAGGACGGCGAGGAGGTGGTCGGGGTCGCGACCGGCTTCCGCCGCGACGCGCTGTGGTGCCTGGCGACGTACGCCGTCCGGCCGGGCCTGCAGGACGGTGGGATCGGGCGCGCGCTGCTCGATGCCGCGCTCGTGCACGCCCGGCCGTGCGCGCGCTGGATGGTCTCGGCCTCGGCCGACCCGCGCGCGCTGCACCGCTACGAGGAGGCCGGCTTCGGGCTGCTGCCGCAGTCGATGTTCTTCGGCGCCGTCGACCGTGACCGCGTCCTGCCACCCGTCGGCCTGCGGCCGGGGCGCGACGAGGACCATCGCTGGATCGACGAGCTCGACTCCGCCATCCGCGGCGGCACGCATGCTCCCGACCGCGCCACGCTGGCGGTGAGCGGCAGTCTGGTCGTCGCCGAGGACCGCTCCGGATACGTGTACGCCGGGCCGGGCACCGTCGCGCTCCTCGCCGCCCGGGACCAGTCCACCGCCGAGTCCCTGCTGCGCGGCGCGCTCCTCGACGCCGAGCCGGGCTTCGAGCTCCACCACGTCAGCGCGGTCAACGGCTGGGCCCGCGACCTGGCGCTTCGGGCAGGGCTCGCCGAGTCGCCCCGAGGGTTCCTCGGCGTGCGCGGGATGGCGGCGCCCACGTCGTACGTGCACCACGGGGCGCTGCTGTAGCCGCGACGCCGAATCGGCGCTCCTACGGGCCCGCAATAGGATTCGCGCATGAGCACCGTGGACCTCCCGCTGCTGCCGCTGGGCCCGGGCACCGACCCGCTGTCGGAGCGAGGTGTGGACTGCCCCGGCGACCTGCCGCCGGCCTCCGACCCCGACCTGGTGGCCCGCGCCCGTGCGGCGAAGGAGGCGCTGGGCGACCGGCTGTTCGTGCTCGGCCACCACTACCAGCGCGACGAGGTCATCGAGTTCGCCGACGTCACCGGCGACTCCTTCAAGCTCGCCCGCGACGCGGCCGCACGCCCGGAGGCTGAGTACATCGTGTTCTGCGGCGTGCACTTCATGGCCGAGTCGGCCGACATCCTGACCAACCCCGCGCAGCAGGTCGTGCTGCCCGACCTCGCGGCCGGCTGCTCGATGGCGGACATGGCGCGGATCCGCCAAGTCGAGAAGGCCTGGGATGCGCTCGCGGCGGCGGGCGTCCAGGACGTCGTCGTACCGGTGACCTACATGAACTCCTCGGCCGCCATCAAGGCGTTCTGCGGCCGCAACGGCGGGGTCGTCTGCACCTCCTCCAACGCCGAGGTGGCTCTCGGCTGGGCCTTCGAGCAGAAGGGCGAGGACACCAAGGTCCTGTTCCTCCCCGACCAGCACCTCGGCCGCAACACGGCCGTGCTCAAGCTCGGCCACTCCCTCGACGACTGCGTGGTCTGGAACCCGCTCAAGCCCAACGGCGGGCTGACCGAGCAGCAGGTCCGCGACGCGAAGGTCATCCTGTGGCAGGGCCACTGCTCGGTCCACGGTCGCTTCTCCGCCGACGTGATCGACGAGCTGCGCGCCAAGATCGACGGGCTCAACGTCATCGTGCACCCCGAGTGCCAGCACGACGTCGTCCTCAAGGCCGACCTCGTCGGCTCGACCGAGTTCATCATCAAGACCATCGAGGAGGCGCCGGCCGGCTCCAGCTGGGCGATCGGCACCGAGCTCAACCTGGTCCAGCGGCTGAAGAACGCCCACCCGGACAAGAACATCGTCTTCCTCGACCGCAACGTCTGCTACTGCTCGACGATGAACCGGATCGACCTGCCCCACTTCGTGTGGGCGCTGGAGAACCTCGTCGCGGGCAACGTCGTCAACCGCATCGAGGTCGACCCCCGGACCGAGGCCGATGCCCTCGTCGCGCTGCAGCGCATGCTGGACCTCCCGGGCAGGACCCAGCGCGACTGAGCCGACCAGCCAGCACCCGGCGCAGCAGCGCGACCGAACCAGAACCGAGGTAGCAACCCAGATGTTCAAGCGGACCAAGTCCGAGCCGGAGACCGTCGCCGAGACGGCGGCCAAGGTGGGCGGCAAGGGGCGGCCCACGCCGACCCGCAAGGAGGCCGAGGCCGCGGCGAAGGCCCGCGCCAAGACCCCGCGCACCCGCAAGGAGATGGCCCAGCAGGAGCGCCGGCAGCGCGCCGACGCCACCCAGAAGCGGCGCGAGGCGATGCTCACCGGCGACGACCGTCACCTGCCTCTGCGCGACAAGGGTCCGGTCAAGCGGTTCGTGCGCGACTTCGTCGACGCGCGGTTCTCCATCGTGGAGATGCTGATCCCGCTGCTGGTCATCTCGCTGGTGCTCGGCTGGAGCGGCAAGTCCGCGCTCGTCTCGGCCAGCTCGATGGTCCTGATGATCACCGTGCTGTTCGTGATCATCGACCTGAGCATCGTGGTCTTCCGGCTGCGCCGTCAGCTCAAGAAGCGGTTCCCCGACCAGTCGCTGCGCGGCACCTCGTCGTACGCCGTGATGCGGTCGATGCAGATGAAGTTCATGCGCCTGCCGAAGTCGCGCGTGAAGGTCGGCCAGAAGCTGCCGGACGACTACTCGAAGTAGCCGCCGACAGCCCCCGGCCCATGGGTCGGCGGGTCAGCCCTTGATCCAGTCCGAGCGCCGGGGCGACTCGGTGTGCGAGGCGTCGGTCGTGACGATGCCGTCGACCGCCTCGTCGATGGCCTTGAGCACAGCCGGCTCGAGCGTCACACCGGCGGCCTTGACGTTCTCCGACACCTGCTCGGGGCGGCTGGCCCCGATGATCGCGGCCGAGACGTTGCCGTTCTGCAGGACCCAGGCCACGGCGAGCTGGGCCATGGTCAGGCCGAGGTCGTCGGCGATCGGCTTCAGGCCCTGCACCCGCTCGAGCACGTCGTCCTTCATCCAGCGCGAGATCATGTCGGCGCCGCCGTTGACGTCGGTGGCGCGCGAGCCCTCGGGCGGCTGCTGACCCGGGAGGTACTTGCCGGTCAGCACGCCCTGCGCGATCGGCGAGAACACGATCTGGCCGAGGCCGAGCTCACGGCAGGCCGGGTCTACCTCGGCCTCGATCACCCGGTTGAGGATGGAGTACTGCGGCTGGTTGGAGACCAGCGGGACGTGCAGCTCCTTGGCGAGCGCCGCCGCCTCGCGGATCTGCGAGGCCTTCCACTCCGAGACGCCGATGTAGAGCGCCTTGCCCGAGCGCACCACGTCGGCGAACGCCAGCATGGTCTCCTCCAAGGGCGTCTCGTAGTCGTAGCGGTGGGCCTGGTAGAGGTCGACGTAGTCGGTGCCGAGGCGCTTGAGGGAGCCGTTGATCGACTCGTGGATGTGCTTGCGCGAGAGGCCGTGGTCGTTGTGCTTGCCCGGGCCGGTCGGCCAGAAGACCTTGGTGAAGATCTCCAGGCTCTCGCGACGCTGGCCGGTCAGCGCGCGACCGAGCACGCTCTCCGCCGCCGTGTTGGCGTAGACGTCGGCGGTGTCGAAGGTGGTGATGCCCTCCTCCAGCGCCCGCTGCACGCAGGCGGTCGCGGCGTCCTCCTCGATCTGTGAGCCGTGGGTGAGCCAATTTCCGTAGGCGATGGCCGAGATCTTCAGGCCACTCGCACCGAGGTTGCGGATCTCCATGCCTCCGAGCCTATTGGTCGCACAACCCCCTCAAAAGGGTTCGGGTCCGGCTGACAGGATGGCCGGGTGAACGCCGTACCCGGTGCCGACGTGTCGGTCAGGATCGCCTGGCCGGCCGACGCCGGCGCCATCGCCGACCTCCAGCTCGACGGCTGGTACGCCGACGCGCTGGCCGCTCGCCTGACCGAGCACGGCCTGGCCCGGGACGACCTCGTCGAGGCAGTACGCCGGGGCCTCGCCCAGCCGCCCGAGGCGCGCGATCGCTGCCTGGTGGCCCTCGCCGGTGCGCGCGTCGTTGGCTACGCCTACACCGGACCCGCCACTGATCCCGACTGCGACCCCGCCGTCGACGGCGAGATCACCGAGCTGGTCGTCGGCGGCGCGGAGACCGGTCACGGCCACGGGTCGCGGCTGCTCCAGGCCTGCGCCGACACGCTCGCCGCCGACAGGTTCACCCGGGCGCTGCACTGGTTGCCGACGACCGACGACGCGACCCGGGCCTTCCTCGAGTCCGCCGGCTGGGCGCCCGACGGCGCCACCCGCGAGCTGGCCGACGAGCTGAGCGGCCGGCCGCTCAGGCAGGTCCGGCTGCACACCGCGCTGGCCTGAGGGCCGGCCCGCGCGCGTCGGCTCTTCAGTCCAGGTCGAGGAAGTGCTCCAGGCCGACCGTGAGGCCCGGGTTGGCCGCGATGTGGCGCAGCCCGGTCAGGACACCGGGGGTGAACGACGCGCGGTCGAGGGAGTCGTGGCGGATCGTCAGCGTCTCCCCCAGCCCGCCGAGGATGACCTCCTGGTGGGCCACGAGCCCGCGGATGCGCAGGCCGTGGACACGGATGCCGTCGACGTCCGCGCCGCGCGCGCCGTCGAGACCGGTCGACGTGGCGTCCGGGATCGGGCCGGCGCCGGCCTCGCGGCGGGCGGCCGCGATCAGCTCGGCGGTACGCCGGGCCGTGCCGCTCGGCGCGTCCGCCTTGGTCGGGTGGTGCAGCTCGACGACCTCGACGGACTCGAAGAGAGGAGCCGCCATCGCCGCGAAGCGCATCATCAGGATCGCGCCGATGGAGAAGTTGGGGGCGATCAGCACGCCGGTGCCGGGGCTGTCGGCCAGCCAGCCGCGCAGGGTGTCGAGGCGCTCCTCGTCGAAGCCGGTCGTGCCGACGACCGCGTGGATGCCGTTCTTGATGCAGAACTCGAGGTTGGGCATCACCACGTCGGGGTGGGTGAAGTCGACGATCGCCTCGGTGTCGCTCTCGACCAGCGACTCGATCGGGTCGCCCTGGTCGACGCCGACGGTGTAGGTGACGTCGTCGGCCTCCTCGACCGCCTTCACCACCTCGGAGCCGACCTTGCCGCGGGCGCCGATCACGCCGACACGTCGTACCTGCTGAGGCTGTGCGCTGCCGCTCGTCGTCACGACACCCAGCCTATCGACGGCGGCCTTCGCACCGCCGTACGGGCGCTTCTGGCAGGCTGACCCCCATGGCGGTTCAGACGATCCCGGCACGCATCCGGTGGGCGGTCGACTTCATGGACGTCCAGCACAACGACCACGTGCTCGAGATCGGCTGCGGCTCCGGCGCGGCCGCGGACCTGATCTGCCGTCGCCTCGAGGGCAAGGGCAAGATGTTCGCGATCGATCGGTCCGAGGCCGGCGTCGACCGCACCAAGCAGCGCTGCGCCCAGCACATCGAGGCCGGCCGGCTGACCGTCCGCCAGATCGACCTCGCCACCCTGCGCGTGCCGGTGAAGCGGCTGACGAAGGTGTTCGCCTTCGACGTCAACCTGTTCTGGGTGCGTGACTGCAGCGACGAGATCGCGCTGCTCCACGAGCGGGTTCTGCCCGGCGGCTCGGTGAACCTGTTCTTCAGCACCACCCGCGCCGAGGACGTCCCCGAGATCCTCAAGAACGCCTCCGCCGCCCTCCGCGAGGGCGGCTTCCGCGTCTACATCGTCGACAGCAAGGACCCCGCCGTCATCGGCATCATCGGGCGCCGCTGAGGGCCGGCACGCCACGCGGGGTGCGGGTGGGGCGCGCTGGCGGGTGGTGCTGTAACACGTCGTTGACCGACCTCCTACGTCATTCGCTGCTCTTGTACGCCGCCGCAACGATCTCCTACAGCGGCAGATGACCGACCAGGCCACCGAACAACGTGTTACAGCGGCAGACGACCGACCAGGCCACCGAACAACGTGTTACAAGGCCCCACCCGCCCGCCGGCTGATCGATCAACTCATGCCGCCGTCCATCGCCAGCACGGCGCCGCTGACCATCCGGGCGGCGGGTGAGGCGAGGTAGGCGATGGCCTGGGCCGCCTCGTGGGGGCTGATCGCCGCACCGGGCAGCAGGGAGAGCAGGCGGTCGGCGAGGCGGGCGTCCACGTCGGCGGGGAAGTTCTCCGCCACGCCGGCGACCAGCGGGGTGTCGACGGTGCCGGGGCAGAGCGCGTTGACCCGGATGCCGGCGTTCGAGAGCTCCACGGCCAGGGCCTTCGTCAGCATGGTCAGACCGCCCTTGGCCGCGGAGTACGCCGCCGAGTACGGCTGCCCGACGTTGCCGGCGACCGAGGAGACGTTCACGACGACGCCACGGGCCGCCCGCAGCAGCGGCAGCGCCGCCTGGATCATCAGGAACGGGCCCTTGAGGTCGACGGCGAGCACCCGGTCGAGCTCGGCCTCGGCGACGTGCTCGAAGTGGCCGAACTGCACGATCCCGGCCACGTTGGCGAGCACGTCGATCCGGTCGTGCCCGGCCGCGACGGCGGCCATCGCCTCCTCGACCGACGACTTCGAAGACACGTCGCAGCGCAGGGCGGTCACCCCGTCGGGCATCGTTTCGGCGACGTCGAGCGCGAAGACGGCGTCCCCGGCGTCGCGGAACAGCTCGGCGGTCGCATGGCCGATCCCCGACGCCGCACCGGTGACGACGACGACCCGGCTCACTTCCGCTCCCCCGCCTCGGCGAGCGCGCCGCCGAGGTGCTGCGACAGGTCGCCGGCGCGGCCCATCGTGATGCGGCGCTCCGCGAACCGCCACCCGACAGGCCCGTCGGTGCGGGCGAAGGTATCGACGTAGGAGCCCGTCACGATCGGCTGCAGCGGCAGCGAGTCGGTCGCCTGCAGCACGACGTACGACGACAGCGCCCGGATCGTGTCCTCGTCGAGCGGCTCGAGCACGGTGTTGGCGACGACGTGCTGCGTCATCGGGGTGCCGTCGGCGTGGCGGCGGGTGGTGTCGGCGTACAGCCGCGCGACCTGGTCGGCGCCGGCGGCGACCACGGAGCCGTCCTCGGTGCACACCGTGGCGGCGGCGAAGAGCCGGCCGACGGCGGCGAAGTCACCCGCGTCGATCAGCCGGCAGTAGAGGCCGAGCAGGTTGCGGATGAGGTCGCCGTCGCTGAGCATGGCCGGACGGTACTCCTCGAAGAAGAACTCGTTCTAGTGGCGTGGCTACGGGCCGACGACCGCGAGCAGCTCGGGACGGACGAAGACCTCGGCGGCGACCCGCGCGCAGTCGTCCAGCGTGACCGCGTCGACGCGGGCGATCACCTCGTCGATGCCCAGCACGCTCGTGTGCGTCAGCTCGCCCTTGCCGAGCCGCATCATCCGCGCGCCGGCGTCCTCGAGGCCGAGCACGAGACCGCCGGTCAGCTGCCCCTTGCCGCGCCGCAGCTCGTCGGCGTCGATCCCGTCGGCGGCCAGCCGCACGAGCTCCGAGCGCACCACCGACAGCGCCTCGTCGGCGCGACCGGGCAGGCAGCCGAGACCGACGCCCACCAGGCCGGAGTCGGCGTAGTGGCCGGTGAAGGAGTAGACCGAGTAGGCCAGCCCCCGCCGCTCGCGGATCTCCTGGAACAGCCGGCTCGACGTACCTCCGCCGAGTGCGGTGGTCACCACGCCGAGCGCGAACCGGTCCGGGTCGTCGCGCGCCGGACCCTCGGACCCGAGCACCATGTTGACCTGCTCGAAGGGCCGCGAGACCCGGGCCTCCCCGGCCCGGACGCGCGGCCGCGGACCGCCCGCGCGCGGCTCCGTCGGAGGCGCCTCCCCCGCCAGGAAGTCGTTGCGCTCGAACGCCTTGCGCACCAGCCGTACGACGCTGTCGTGGTCGACCGCGCCCGCGGCCGAGATCACCATGTTGGCCGGTGTGTAGTGCCGCCGCCAGAACCGCTTGATGCGTTCGCGGGGCATGTCCTGGATCGACTGCTCGGTGCCGGCGATCGAGCGCCCCAGCGGGCTCTCGGCGCCCCAGGCGAGCTCGGCGAACAGGTTGTGCACCACGTCGTCGGGATCGTCCTCGTGCATCGCGATCTCGTCGAGGATGACGTCGCGCTCGGCGTCGACGTCGTGCGAGGTGATCCTCGAGTCGGTGATCATGTCGCCGAGCACGTCGACCGCGAGCGGGAGGTCCTCGCCGAGCACGCGGGCGTGGAAGCAGGTGTACTCCTTCGCGGTGAAGGCGTTGAACTCGCCGCCGACCGCGTCGAGCGCGATCGAGATGTCCAGCGCACTGCGCTCGCGGGTGCCCTTGAACAGCACGTGCTCGAGGAAGTGCGAGGCGCCATGGGTCGTCGCCCGCTCGTCGCGCGAGCCGACGCCGACCCACACGCCCACGGCCGCCGACCGGGCACCGGCCATCTGCTCGGTGATGATCCGGAGGCCTGACGGCAGCTGGGTCCGTCGTACCTGCGAGGTGACCTGGCCGCCCGCGTCGCGCACGGTCTCGAGGGTCCGTGTGGACGCACGCGCGGCCAGGACTGGGAAGGCCGACGGCCGGCCAGCGAGTCGCTGGCCGGCCGTCGCCTGGTGGAGCCGGGTGCTCACTCCTCCTCGGCGTCCTCGACGTCCGCGGCGCTCGGCGCCGCGACCGGCTCGGTCTCCTCGACGTCGGCATCGCCGACGACCGGGATGAGCGAGAGCTTGCCGCGGTCGTCGATCTCGGCGATCTCGACCTGGAGCTTCTGGCCCACCGAGACGACGTCCTCGACGTTCTCGACCCGCTTGCCACCGGCGAGGGAGCGCAGCTTGCTGATGTGCAGCAGGCCGTCCTTGCCGGGCAGCAGCGAGATGAACGCGCCGAAGTTGGTCGTCTTGACGACGGTACCGAGGTAGCGCTCGCCGATCTCGGGCATCGTCGGGTTGGCGATCGCGTTGACGGCCTGACGCGCGGCCTCGGCGGCCTCGCCGTTGGTCGCACCGATGTAGACCGTGCCGTCGTCCTCGATGGACAGCGTCGCGCCGGTGTCGTCCTGGATCTGGTTGATCACCTTGCCCTTCGGGCCGATGACCTCGCCGATCTTGTCCACGGGCACCTTGACGGTGATGATCCGCGGTGCGTGGATCGACATCTCCTCGGGAGCGTCGATGGCCTCGGCCATGACCTCGAGGATGGTCAGGCGCGCCTCGCGGGCCTGGGTCAGCGCACCGGCCAGCACCTCGGCCGGGATGCCGTCGAGCTTGGTGTCGAGCTGGAGCGCGGTCACGAACTCCTTGGTACCGGCGACCTTGAAGTCCATGTCGCCGTAGGCGTCCTCGGCGCCGAGGATGTCGGTCAGCGCGACGTACTTGGTCTCGCCGTCGACCTCACCGGAGATCAGGCCCATCGCGATGCCGGCGACGGCGGCCTTGATCGGCACACCGGCCTGGAGCAGCGCCAGGGTGGACGCGCAGACCGAGCCCATCGAGGTCGAGCCGTTGGAGCCCATGGCCTCGGAGAGCTGGCGGATGGCGTACGGGAACTCCTCGCGGGACGGGAGCACCGGCAGGAGCGCGCGGCGGGCGAGCGCTCCGTGGCCGACCTCGCGACGCTTCGGGGAGCCGACCCGGCCGGTCTCACCGGTGGAGAACGGCGGGAAGACGTACTTGTGCATGTAGCGGCGCGACGTCTCCGGGGAGAGCGTGTCGAGCTGCTGCTCCATCTTCAGCATGTCCAGGGTGGTGACGCCCAGGATCTGGGTCTCGCCACGCTCGAACAGCGAGGAGCCGTGGACGCGCGGGACGACGCCGACCTCGGCGTGCAGCGGGCGGATGTCCGCCAGGCCGCGGCCGTCGATGCGGACCTTGTCGCGCAGGACCTGGGTGCGGATGGCGCTCTTGGTGACGGCCTTGTACGCCGCACCGATCTCACCCTCGCGACCCTCGAACTGGTCGGCGAGCTTCTCGAGCAGGGCCTGCTTGATGCGGTCGCCCTCCTCGTCGCGCTCCTGCTTGGAGAGGACCTTCTCGCGCTTGCCGCCGACGCTGTAGAGCTCGGCGACGTCGGTGCCGACGGCGGCCTGGACCGCGTCGTACACGTCGTCCTGGAAGTCCAGGAAGATCGGGAAGTCCTGGACGGGCTTCGCGGCCTGCTTGGCCAGCTCGCCCTGCGCCTCGCAGAGCTGCTTGATGAACGGCTTGGCCGCGTCGAGGCCGCTGGCGACGATCTCCTCGGTCGGGGCCTGCTTGCCCTGCTTGGTGACGAGGTCCCACGACTGCTCGGTGGCCTCGGCCTCGACCATCATGATCGCGACGTCACCGGTCTCGGTGACACGACCGGCGACGACCATGTCGAAGACGGCGTCCTCGAGCTGGCTGTGCGACGGGAAGGCGACCCACTGGTCGTCGATCAGGGCCACGCGGGTGGCGCCGACCGGGCCGCTGAACGGCAGGCCGGACAGCTGGGTCGACATCGACGCGGCGTTGATCGCGAGCACGTCGTAGGGAGCGTCGGGGTTGAGCGCCATCACGGTGATGACGACCTGGACCTCGTTGCGCAGACCCTTCTTGAAGGTCGGGCGCAGCGGACGGTCGATGAGGCGGCAGGTGAGGATCGCGTCCTCGCCCGGGCGACCCTCGCTGCGGAAGAACGAGCCGGGGATCTTGCCCGCGGCGTACATCCGCTCCTCGACGTCGATGGTCAGCGGGAAGAAGTCGAAGTGGTCCTTCGGGTGCTTTCCGGCCGTGGTGGCCGAGAGGAGCATGGTGTCGTCGTCGAGGTAGGCGGTCACCGAGCCGGCGGCCTGCCGGGCCAGCAGCCCGGTCTCGAACTTGACGGTGCGGGTGCCGAACTTGCCGTTGTCGATCACGGTCTCTACGGCGGAGATGACGGGTTCAGTCAAGATGTTCTCTTATTCGTACGACGCGGAGCACGCTGCTCCGCAAGGAATGGGACTTGTCTCGCCGGCCAGCCTATCGACCGCAGCCCGAAATGCGAGAACGGACAGCCCTGAGGGCTGTCCGTTCACCACGTTATTTCGTTGTCCGACGCGTGCGGCTCCAAGGCGCAGGCCCGAAGGCGGCCTTAGAGCGGAGCAGGCCGTCGAGGGCCTGCAACGCCGGAGACGCTCCGTCGGACAACGAAATCAGCGGCGGAGGCCGAGACGCTCGACGATCGAGCGGTAGCGCTCGATGTCGGTCTTCTTCAGGTAGTTGAGGAGACGACGGCGCTGGCCGACCAGGAGCAGCAGGCCGCGCCGGCTGTGGTGGTCGTGCTTGTGCTGCTTGAGGTGCTCGGTCAGGTGACCGATGCGGTGGCTCAGCAGCGCGATCTGCACCTCCGGCGAACCGGTGTCGCCCTCGACCGTGGCGTACTCAGCGATGATCTTCTTCTTGGTCTCAGCGTCGGTACCGACTGCCATGGGACGTGTCCTTCCGGTTCGTTGCGCGGTGCCCCAGCCAGGAATCCTGGAGCGCTCTTTGTCCGCGGCCGTTCTGACGGCGTACGTCGCCCGTCCGGGCAACCTGAGGAGGCTACCAAGGCGGCGACGGCGGCACCGAATCCGCACTGACGGGCGACGTGACCCACGACTCGCGGCCCGACCGGCAATTCAGTTGCGGCGTACAACCAATCTGCGGGACAATCCTGTCGTGGCCTCCCCTTCCATCGCCCCGCTGCGCTTCGCCCGGCTCCTGGGCCTGCTCAGCGTGGTCACCTACAACTGGTGGGTGGGCGCGGCCCTCGCCGGCCTGGTGACGAGTCCGGACGGGATGTTCAGCGACCTCGAGGCGACCGGCGTGCGGCACGCCCACATCTTCGAGCGGCTCGACATCGCCTCCGGCATCCTGGTCTGCGTCGGGCTGCTCATCCTCCGTGCCCCCGCCGATCACGACCGACGCCGCGAGTGGTGGCTGCTGATCGCGTTCGGGCTGTCCGGCATCATCGGTGGGCTGTTCCCCTACGCCTGCCCGGAGGGCAAGAACGACCTCTGCCGCGACGCCGAGTGGCACTTCGAGCTGCCCCTCCACCACTACATCCACATGGTCTCGGGCATCTTCGAGTTCGCGTTCGCGACGATCGCGATCATCTGCATGTGGCGGCGCCTCCGTGCCGCCGCGGAGAGCGCCTGGCGGCGCACCGGCGAGCTGCTCGCGCTGGGTCTGGTCGTCGGCTACCCCGCCCTCGCGCTCTCCTACCTGACCGACCGCTGGGACGCGCCGGTCGAGGCGTTCTTCTTCGTCCTCTTCGCCGTGCTGGTCGGCGCGGCGTTCCTCGAGCCGCGCGAGCAGGATCAGCCGAGGACCGAGCGCGCCCGGTCGACGTCCTCGCCCATCGCCGCGAGCAGCTCCTCGACCGAGTCGAACCGCAGCATGCCGCGCAAGCGCTCGACGAAGGCCACCTCGACCTCGCGGTCGTAGAGGTCCAGCCCGCGCTCGTCGATGGCGTAGGCCTCGACCCGGCGCTCACGGTGGCCGTCGAAGGTCGGGTTGGTGCCGACCGAGATCGCGGCGGGGTACGTCGTGGCGGCGCCGGGTCCGTCGAGGACGGTCAGCCGGCCGGCGTACACACCGTCGGCGGGGGCGGCGGCGCCCGGACGCAGCGGGACGTTGGCGGTCGGGAACCCGAGGTCGCGGCCGCGCCGCTCGCCCTCGACGACGACGCCGCGTACGGCGAACGGTCGGCCGAGCGCCTCCGCGGCGCCGCTGACGTCGCCCTCGCCGAGGCAGGTGCGGACGTAGGTCGAGGACCAGACCTGGGGACCGCCGTCGAGGGACACCTCGTCGACGACGAAGTCGTGCGACTCCCCCGCCGCGCGCAGCGCGTTGCAGTCGCCGGCGGCGCGGTTGCCGAAGCGGAAGTTCGCGCCGACGACCACGGCCTTGGCGTGCAGCGCCGAGACGAGGATGCGCTCGATGAACTCCTCCGGCGTCCAGGCCGCGATCTCGCGCGAGAACGGGAGCACGAGCACGTCGTCGACACCCGCGGCCGCGAGCAGGTCGATCCGCTCGGGCACGGCGCTCAGCGTCGCCGGGGCGTGCTCGGGTCGCAGCACCGCGATCGGGTGCGGGTCGAAGGTCACCGCCACGACGTCCTCGACACCGACCTGCTCCGCCATCCGCCGCGCGCGGCGTACGACGTGCTGGTGGCCGAGGTGCATGCCGTCGAAGTTGCCGATGGTGACGACGGTGCGGCCCAGGTCCGCAGGCACCTCGCCGAAGTCGCGCCACACTCGCACGCCACTCATCCTACGAACACCGCCTCGGGCCGCGCGGAGGCCCCGTCGGGCCGGTAGAGCGCGAGGAACTCGCCGTCGGGGTCGAAGACCGCGGTCAGGGCGGTGATCGCGAGGTCGAGCGGGCGGCCGTAGCGGACGGCCTGCGCGTCGTCGGGCCCGAGGTCGACCGACGGGAACGCCGCGCGCGCCGCGTCCGCGATGGGCAGCAGCGCGTAGTCGTCGGCCAGCTCCTCGAGCGTGTGCGCGGTCGACAGGTCGTACGGCCCGACGGAGGTACGCCGCAGCGCGGTCAGGTGGCCGCCGACGCCGAGGGCACCACCGGTGTCGCGGGCGATCGCACGGATGTAGGTCCCCGAGGAGCAGCGCACCGAGATGTCGACGTCGGTCAGGGTGGTCGAGCCTGTGGCGACCCGCCGGACTCCGTGGACGACGAGCTCGTGCACCGTCACCGGACGCGCCTCCAGCGCGACGTCCTCACCGTCACGGACGCGCTGGTAGGCGCGCTTCCCGTCGACCTTGATCGCGCTGACCGCGGTCGGGACCTGCAGCAGATCCCCGACCTGCGTCGCGAGCACCGACCGGATGCGGCTCTCGTCGAGGCCGGAGGTGTCGGCCGGCTCGCCCAGCTCACCCTCCGCGTCGTCGGTCGAGCTGGCCTGCCCCAGCCGCACCGTGGCGTCGTACGCCTTCTCGGTGAGCATCAGGTGGCCCAACAGCCGAGTGGCGCGCTCCACGCCGACCACCAGGACGCCGGTCGCCATGGGGTCGAGGGTGCCGGCGTGGCCGACCTTGCGGGTGCCCGCCAGGCGGCGTACGCGCGAGACGACGGCATGGCTGGTGATCCCGGCCGGCTTGTCGACCACGACCAGGCCGGAAGAGGTCACGGTTCCTGAGGAGGACGGGCAGCGCCCGTCTCGAAGGGCTCGTCCTCGAGGTCCTCGAGGTCCTCAGCGGACTCTTCGCGGGGCCGCTTGTAGGGATCGAGCTCGCCGGCGGGGGCGGCGCCCTCGCGGGCCGCCGCGACGGCCGCGTCCGCCTCGCGGGCACGCGCGAGCACCTCGTCGAGGTGGCGGGCGTTCTCGGGCACACCGTCGAACTCGAAGCTCAGGCTCGGGACGTGGCGCATCCCGAGCTGCCTGCCGACCTCCGAGCGCAGCACACCCTTGGCCGACTCCAGCGCGACGGCGGTCGAGGCCTGGTCAGCGTCCTCGCCGAGCACCGTGTAGTAGATGGTCGCCTGCTGGGTGTCGCCGGTGACCCGCACGTCGGTGATCGTCACGAAGCCCAGCCGGGGATCCTTGATCCGGCGCTCCAGCATCTCCGCGACGATGACCTTGATCCGGTCGGCGATCTTGCGGACGCGGGGACTGCTCATGGTTGTTTCCTATCAGTCGGCAGAGCCGGTGGCACCATCACGGTGCCACCGGCTCCGACCGGGTCGTTCCGGGCCCGTCAGGACCGCGGGATCTCCTTCATCTCGAAGGCCTCGACGATGTCGCCCTCCTTGATGTCTTGGAAGTTCTTGAGCACGAGACCGCACTCGAAGCCCTCCCGCACCTCGGAGGCGTCGTCCTTCTCCCGCTTGAGCGAGGCCAGGTCGAGGCTGTCGGCGATGACCGCACCGTCGCGCAGCAGGCGGACCTTGGCGTTGCGCCGGATCAGGCCGCTGGTGACCATGCAGCCGGCGATGTTGCCGATCTTGCTGGAGCGGAAGATGGCCCGGATCTCGGCCTGACCGAGCGTGACCTCCTCGAACTCCGGCTTGAGCATGCCCTTGAGAGCCGCCTCGATCTCCTCGATCGCCTGGTAGATGACCGAGTAGTAGCGGATCTCGACGCCCTCCTTCTCCGCCATCTGGCCCGCCTTGCCCTGGGGCCGGACGTTGAAGCCGATGATGATGGCGTCGGAGGCGGCGGCCAGGTCGACGTTGGTCTCGGTGATCGCACCGACACCACGGTCGATGACCCGCAGGCTGACCTCGTCGCCGACGTCGATGCCGGCCAGGGCGTCCTCGAGGGCCTCGACCGAGCCGGACACGTCGCCCTTGAGGATGAGGTTGAGCTCCTGGCTCTCGCCCTTCTCCATCGAGGCCATGAAGTCCTCGAGGCTGCGACGCACGCGACGCTTGGCCTGCTGGGCGGCACGCTCGCGCGCCTCCCGCTTCTCGGCGATCTGGCGGGCGATCCGGTCGTCGTCGACGACGATGAAGTTCTGACCGGCGCCGGGGACGGCTGACAGACCGAGGACCATCGCCGGGCGAGCCGGGTCGGCCTCCTGCATCTCCACACCGTGCTCGTCGAGCATCGCCCGCACGCGGCCGTACGCCGGACCGGCGACGATCGAGTCGCCGACGCGGAGCGTTCCGCGCTGGACGAGCACGGTCGCGACCGGACCACGACCACGGTCGAGGTGGGCCTCGACGACCAGACCCTGGGCGTCCTGCGTCGGGTTGGCCCGCAGGTCCAGCGAGGCGTCGGCCGTGAGGACGATCGACTCGAGCAGCTTGTCCAGGTTCTGGCCCGCCTTGGCCGAGACGTCGACGAACATCGCGTCGCCGCCGTACTCCTCGGGGACCAGGCCGTAGTCGGCGAGCTGGCCACGGACCCTGGTGGGGTCCGCATCCGGCTTGTCGATCTTGTTCACCGCGACCACGATCGGCACCTCGGCCGCGCGGGCGTGGTTGAGCGCCTCGACCGTCTGCGGCATCACGCCGTCGTCGGCCGCGACCACCAGCACCGCGATGTCGGTGGCCTGAGCTCCACGGGCACGCATGGCGGTGAACGCCTCGTGACCCGGGGTGTCGATGAAGGTGATGCGACGGTCGACGCCGTCGACGTCGGTGTGCACCTGGTAGGCGCCGATGTGCTGGGTGATGCCACCGGCCTCGCCCGCGACGACGTTGGCGTCACGCAGCGCGTCGAGCAGCTTGGTCTTTCCGTGGTCGACGTGACCCATGACGGTCACGACCGGCGGCCGGATGGCCAGGTCGGAGTCGTCGCCCTCGTCGGCACCGAACTCCAGGTCGAAGCTCTCCAGCAGCTCGCGGTCCTCGTCCTCCGGGGAGACGACCTCGACGACGTAGTTGAGCTCGTCGCCGAGCAGCTCGAGGGTCTCGTCACCGACCGACTGGGTCGCGGTGACCATCTCGCCCAGGTGGAAGAGCATCTGCACCAGCGAGGCGGCGTCGACGCCGATCTTCTCGGCGAAGTCGGTCAGCGAGGAGCCGCGGGCGAGACGAACGGTCTCTCCGTTGCCCTTGCGGACCCGCATGCCGCCGATCGTCGGGGCCTCCATGGCCTCGAACTCCTGGCGACGCGCCCGCTTGGACTTGCGACCGCGACGGGCCGGACCACCCGGACGCCCGAAGGCGCCCTGGGTCTGACCACGACCGCCCGGACGACCACCCGGACGACCACCGAAGCCACCGGGACGACCCGGCGCACCGCCGCCGCCACCCGGGCCACCACGGCCCGGAGCGCCACCGCGACCGCCGGGACCGGGACGACCGCCACCGGGACCACCGGCGGGCCGCTGACGGCCGCCGGGACCCGCGGCGAACGCGGCCGGGGACTTCGGCATCATCGCCGGGTTCGGGCGCGGTCCACCGCTGCCGGCAGCACCGCCACGGGCGGCGGGCGGACGCGGCGGACGATTGTCGTCCGTCGGCGCACCCTCACGCGGCGGGGCGGGCCGGCGGCCCATGCCCTGGCTGGACGCGAACGGGTTGTTGCCCGGACGCGGGGTGCCGCTCGGCTTGCCGACCGGGCGCGGGGCAGGAGCCTTCGGCGTCGGCGGCTTGGGAGTAGGACCGCCCGGCTTCTTGGCCGGTGCCGCGGGAGTGGCCGACGCGGCCGGGGCCTCGGGGGCCTTCGGCTCGGTGGCACCGCCGTCGGTGTCACCGGTCTCCGCCTTCTTGGCGGGACCGGGTCGCGGGCCCGGGCGCGGCGACGCCTTCGGCGCCTCTGCGGCCGGAGCCTCGGTGGGCGCAGCCTCGGCTGCCGGGGCCTCCGGCGCCGCCGGGGTCTCGGCAGCAGGCGCCTCGGCGGTCTCGGCCTTCTTGGCCGGCGCCTTCTTGGCGGGAGGCTTCGGAGCGGCCTTCTTGGCCGGCTCGGCACCGCCGTCGGCGGGCTTCATCTTGGCGCGCAGATCCGCGCCGAAGTTGTCCTCGAACTTCTTGACCGCGGGCGGCTCGATGCTCGAGGAGGCTGTCTTGGCGAACTCACCGATCGAGCTCAGCTTCTCCAGCGCCTCCTTGCTGGGGATGCCGTACTGCTTCGCGAGTTCGGAAACTCGGGTCTTGGCCACAATTCTCCTTCTGGCCCAGACCCGGTGGTTGCGAGTCTCAGACCGTAGATGGGTGAAGCGAGGTGAACATGCTCATCGCGAAGTACTCATCGAGTGCTCATGAGCGGGGTGCTCCCGTTTCTCTGGGACCGGGGAATCCGGTCGGTTCGGTCATCTGCTGTGCTGCGAGGTAGTCCCGCACCGGCGCGCTGGAGGGGCCGCTCGCTCCCCCGGTCACCCGGAGGGCGCGGGCGAAGGCCTTCCGCCGCACCGCGAGGTCGTAGCACTCCAGCGCGGGATGCAGGTGCGCCCCGCGGCCGAGCGCTGTGGCACCGGGATCGGGCTCGACGACCGGTTGCCCGGTCCTCGGGTCCGAGCCGACGGTCACCCGCAACAACTCGCTTTTGGCGGTCCGCATGCGGCATCCGATGCAGGTCCGGACGGGCCCTGCGACAGGGATGTCGTCCGGCGACGCAGAGGAATGCTTTCGGCGGTCCACCGAGGCTCAACCCTACCGTGTCGGGCCGCAAAGACCCGAAACGGGCATCGGGCCACGAAGCCGACGACTGCTCCGCGCGCCCAACCCCTCTGGTCTCGACGCGCTCGCGCGGCTTCGTGCCCTCGCGCGCTGGTGGTGGGTCGTCCGCACACCGACCCACCTGGTTTCGACGCGCTCGCGCGGCTTCGTTCCTCGGCCGCGTCGCTCGCTCAACCTGGCCTGCTTGGCCGCCTTCGTTCCTCAGTCGGCCTGCGCCGGCTCATCATCGGAGTGGATGTCGATGCGCCAGCCGGTGAGGCGGGCCGCGAGGCGGGCGTTCTGACCCTCCTTGCCGATCGCCAGCGACAGCTGGAAGTCGGGGACGACCACGCGCGCCGACTTCGCGGCCTCGTCGACGACCGTGACCGACTGCACCTGGGCGGGCGACAGCGCGTGGGCGACGAGCTCCTTCGGGTCGTCGGACCAGTCGACGATGTCGAGCTTCTCGCCGTGCAACTCGGACATGACGTTGCGGACCCGCTGGCCCATCGGGCCGATGCACGCGCCCTTCGCGTTGAGGCCCGCGACCGTCGTACGGACCGCGAGCTTGGTGCGGTGGCCGGCCTCGCGCGCGATCGCGGTGATCTCGACCGAGCCGTCTGCGATCTCGGGGACCTCGAGCGCGAACAGCTTGCGGACCAGGTTGGGGTGCGAGCGGGACAGCGTGACCTGCGGGCCGCGCATGCCCTTGCGGACCGACACGACCAGGCACTTGATGCGGGTGCCGTGGCGGTAGTCCTCGCCGGGGACCCGCTCGCTGACCGGCAGCATCGCCTCGATCCGGCCCAGGTCGACCAGGACGTCGTCGGGGTTGCGGCCCTGCTGGATGATGCCCGAGACGATGTCGCCCTCCTTGCCGGAGAACTCACCGAACTTGATCTCGTCCTCGGCGTCGCGCAGCCGCTGGAGCATGATCTGCTTCGCGGTCGTGGCCGCGATCCGGCCGAAGCCCTCGGGGGTGTCGTCGAACTCGCCGATCGTGTTGCCCTCGGCGTCGAGCTCCGCGGCCAGCACGCGGACGTGGCCGCTCTTGCGGTCGAGGTCGACGCGAGCGTGCTCGTGGGCACCCGGCGACTTGTGGTACGCCGTCAGCAGCGACTGCTCGATCGCCTCGACCAGGACGTCGAACTTGATCTCCTTCTCGCGCTCCAGCATCCGCAGGATGTTCAGGTCGATGTCCATTAGCTGTGCTCCTTGCGATTGAACTCGATCTGGACCAGCGCCTTCGCGATGGAGGCGTACGGCAACACCTGCTCGTCACCGTCGACGACGAGGGTCGCCGACTCGTCGCCGTAGGCGACGACGCGGCCGGTGAACGGCTCGCCCTCGACCGGGGTCACCTTCACCAGCCGGTCGACGTTGCGGCGCCAGTGGCGCGGCAGCGTGAGCGGGCGGTCGACGCCGCGCGAGGTCACCTCGAGGGTGTACGGCAGCTCGCCCATCACGTCGGACTCGTCGAGCACGCCGTTGAGGGCGCGCGTCGCGGTGGCGACGTCGTCGAGCGAGAGCCCGCCGTCCTTGTCGACCGCGATGCGCAGCACCCGGCGCTTGCCGGCCGGCGTGATCTCGACCGCCTCGACGTCCAGCCCCAGCTCGGCGAGGGGCCCCGACACGAGGGACTCCACCCCGGTCTCGTCGCTCGATCGCTGACCCGATCCCATGGAGAAGCTCCCTGTGTCCTGTTGTGTGCCGCCTGGTTGTCCTCCAAGCCTAGGGCATGTGCTCGAGGGTGCCGGTGACCCGCGGTCTATCCTCGCCCGGTGACCAACCGTGCCCCGCTGACCGACCGGCGAGGCGCGCTGAGGGCCGCCGCCGCGGCGGCGCTGACGCTTCCCGTCCTCGCCGCGTGCGACGCCACCGTCAGCACCCCCCCGCGCTCGGGCCGGGAGCGCCGGACGGGTCGGTCGTCGGGCGGGGACCAGGCTCTCGTCGCCTCGCTCGCGCGCCAGATCGCCGGCACCCGCGCGGCCGCCACCGTGGTCGCCCATCACCACCACGACAGCCGCAACTGGGCCCTCGGCCTCGCGACGCTGCACCAGAAGCACCTGCACCGCCTCGGCGCGACCTCCGCCCGGCCCGCCGTGGTGAGCGCACGTACGCCGACCGCGCTCGTCTCCGCGGAGCGGCGGCTGCAGCACAGCCTCGTCGCAGGCGCGGGGCAGGCCGAGAGCGGTGCGCTCGCCCAGGTGCTCGCCTCGATGGCGGCCGCGATCGGCCAGCGGCTGGTGAACGCATGAGCAGCGGCGAGAGCCCCACCGTCGCCGCGCTGCAGGACGTCCTCGCCGGCGAGCACGCCGCGGTCTACGTCTACGGCGTGCTCGGCGCGCAGACGTCCCGGTCGCGGCAGCGGACCCTGTACGAGGACGTGATCGGCGCGTTCCTCGCACACCGGCAGCGCCGCGACCGGCTCACCGCGACCATCACCCGGCTCGGCGACCAGCCGGTCGCCGCCGACCCGGCGTACGACGTGCCGGCCGACCTGTCGACCTCGACCCACGTCGAGGCGGCCGCGCTGCACGTCGAGCGCGGCTGCGCCAAGGCCTACGCCTACGCGATCGCGAACACGACCGGCGCAGACCGCAGGTGGCTCACCGACGCCCTGCTGGACGCCGCCACCCGCGAGATCGCCTTCCGCGGCTCACCGCAGGACTTCCCCGGCATCTGACCGGCCGCGAGTTGCAGGTTCGCGCACTGCACATTTATGAGGATCGCACTTTCCCCACGGCCCAGCGATTGCGTTGCATGATTGTGCACGTCCTGAGGAACGGGCCCCACACCCGACCTCAGTCAGACCGTTGTCCCCGGTCAACGATGGTCCGCGGTCCCGTGCTTCGGGGGATGTCTCGGGAGTCCCTCGGAGCTCGAGGCCGCGGACGATCTCTTTTTTGGGCCGAGCGTGTCGCCGCTCGCCCGCGCTTCGCCGTCCTAGCCCGGCCTCCACGCTGACGGCGACACGCTGCCGGCCTCGCAGTCGGCTTCCGGAGGTCCTGCCTCCGCCCTCTAGAGCCAGGGAGCGATGAGGGCGGGGATGTCCTGCAGGCGGGTCGCCACGCCGTCGGGGGCGCCCTCGGCTGGGCCGCGCTGCTCGCTCGGGATGGTGCTGTGCGGGATGTGGAGGGCCCGCATGCCGGCCTGCTGGGCACCCCAGACGTCGTCGTACAGACGGTCGCCGACATAGACGCAGCGCGCCGGGTCGCTCGCGCCGACGGCGTCCATGGCCGCGGCGAAGGCGTGCGGCGAGGGCTTCGTCCAGGGGATCTCGCTGGTGTAGACGTCGCCGTCGACGAGGTGATCGACGCCGTCGCGCTCGAAGAAGCCGCGGTGCCACGAGCGCGGCCAGATGGTGTTCGACAGGACGCCGACCCGGATTCCGTCGGCGCGCAGCGACTCCCAGAGCGGGCGTACGGCGGGGTCGGTCTCGGTGTGCGGCTCCCAGAAGTCGTAGTACGCGCCCAGCAGCTCGGGGTCGTGCTCGAGGCCCGCCTCGGCGAACAGGTCGGCGATGGTCGAGCTCTGCTGGTGGTCGCGGCTGCGCCCCCAGATCGAGCTGCCCGCGTCGTGCAGCGCGCGGGCGTGGGTCTCGAGCGGCTCGACCGCCGAGGAGCCGCTCGAGCCCGGTGTCGCGACGACCGCAGCGGCGAGGGCGAGCGACTCGGCGTGGAAGTCCACGTCGTGCCACCGCGTCAGCGTGCCGCCCCAGTCGAAGATGACCGCCTCGATGCCACCGGCCACGGTCGCCCGCCGCTCAGGAGCGGACGAGCGCGGTGATCCGGGCGACCGCCTCGCCGACCGGGATCTCGGTGCGCTCACCGGTACGACGGTCCTTGACCTCGATCACGCCGTCCGCGATGCCGCGGCCGACGGTGACGATCGTGGGCACACCGATCAGCTCGGCGTCCTTGAACTTCACTCCGGGGCTGATCTTGCCGGCGCGGTCGTCGTGCAGGACGTCGACGCCGGCGCCGGCGAGCTCGTGCGCCAGCACGTCGGCGGCGGCCAGGACGGCCTCGTCCTTGCCCGCGGCGACCAGGTGCACGTCGTACGGCGCGATGTCACGAGGCCAGCACAGGCCGATCTCGTCGAGGGTGTCCTCGGCGATGGCGGCGACCGCGCGCGTGACGCCGATGCCGTAGGAGCCCATCGTGACGGTGACGAGCTTGCCGTTCTCGTCGAGCACCTTGAGGTCGAGCGCTTCGGCGTACTTGCGGCCGAGCTGGAAGACGTGGCCCATCTCGATGCCGCGCGCGGTCGCGAGGGTGCCGTCGCAGCGCGGGCAGGCGTCGCCGTCGCGGACCTCGGCGGCCTCGATGGTCCCGTCGGGCGTGAAGTCGCGGCCGGCGACGAGATCGATGACGTGCGAGCCGTCGACGTCGGCGCCGGTGACCCAACGGGTGCCGGAGACCACACGCGGGTCGACGAGGTAGCGGATCCCGCTCGCGGACTCCTCCCCCAGCGCGCCGGGCCCGATGTAGCCCTTGACGAGCGCGGCGTGCCTGCGCAGCTCGGCGTCGTCCATCGGCTCCACCTCGATCGGCTCGAGCTGGCCCTCCAGCCGCTTGACGTCGACCTCGCGGTCGCCGGGCAGGCCGATCGCGAGGGGCTCGCGGGTGCCGTCGGGGTGGGTGAGCACGACGAGGACGTTCTTGAGCGTGTCGCCGGCGTGCCACGGCCGGTCCTCGCGCGGGAAGGTCGCGTTGAGGTGGTCGACCAAGGTGGCGATGGTCGGTGTCGCTGGGGTCGCCTCGGCGTGGGCCGCCGGCGCGTCGTCGTACGACGTGGGCTCGGGGGTCCGGACCTCGACGGCCTCGACGTTCGCGGCGTAGTCGCAGTGGCTGCAGCGGACGTAGGTGTCCTCGCCGACCTCGGCCTTCGCCAGGAACTCCTCCGAGGCCGACCCGCCCATCGCCCCCGAGGTGGCCTGGACGATGACGTACTCGAACCCGAAGCGGTCGAAGATCCGGACGTACGCCGACCGGTGGGCGTCGTAGGAGTCCTGCAGCCCGGCGTCGTCGACGTCGAAGGAGTAGGAGTCCTTCATGATGAACTCGCGGCCGCGCAGCAGGCCGGCCCGCGGGCGGGCCTCGTCGCGGTACTTGTTCTGGATCTGGAACAGGCTGACCGGCAGGTCCTTGTAGGAGCCGTAGAGGTCCTTGACCAGGAGGGTGAACATCTCCTCGTGGGTCGGGCCGAGCAGGTAGTCGGCCTCCTTGCGGTCCTTGAGCCGGAAGATGCCGTCGCCGTACTCGGTCCAGCGGTTGGTGGTCTCGTAGGGCTCGCGCGGGAGCAGTGCCGGGAAGTGCACCTCCTGCGCGCCGACGGCGGCCATCTCCTCGCGGATGATCGTCTCGACCTTGCCGAGCACCCGCAGGCCGAGCGGCAGCCAGGTGTAGATGCCGGGAGCGGCGCGGCGGATGTAGCCCGCACGCACGAGCAGCTTGTGGCTCGGCACCTCGGCGTCCGCCGGGTCCTCGCGCAGGGTGCGCAGGAAGAGCGTGGACATTCGACTGAGGTTCCCGGTCATGTGCGCAAGGGTAGAGGCTCCGATCCGCTCACTATCGTGGGGACGCGAAGGGGGAACGATGAGCACCGACGAGGTCGACGAGCCGCCGCTGACGAGGGCGGCCGGTGCCGCGCTGCCGTGGCGCGAACGGGCCGCGCTGGTCCGCGGCGGTGCCGCCGAGATGGCCGATGCGCCCGCGGACGTCGGGCTCACGCTGATGCGCGACCTCTTCGACACCATCCTGCGCACCTCCTTCGACGCGGTGGTGCTCTGCGACCGCGTGACAGGCGAGTACCTCGAGGTAAGCGACTCGTTCTGCCGCCTCACCGGCTACTCCCGCGCACAGCTGCTGGGCCACAGCTCGGTGCAGCTCGGTCTGGTCGACCCGGCCGGCGTACGGATGGTGGCGGAGGCGGACGCCGTCCTCGGCCACGAGGGCATGTACGAGAACACCGTCACGCGCCTGGACGGCGAGCGGGTGGTCATCGAGTTCACGCACAGCTTCCTCAAGGACGGCTACACGCTCGTGGTTGCGCGTGACGTCACCGCGCGCAAGGAGCGCGAGGCGGCGCTCAACCGGCTCGCGCTGATCGACGAGCTGACCGACGTGCTCAACCGCCGCGGGTTCCGCGCCGAGCTGGACGACGCGCTGGCGACCGCGCGCGCCGACGGCACGGACCTCCACCTGATGATCGCCGACGCCGATCACCTCAAGCAGATCAACGACGACCTCGGGCACGAGTACGGCGACCAGCTGCTCGTCACGACCGCGGCGCTGCTGCGGGCCGCGACCGCGCCGCACGGCGTGGTCGGGCGGCTGGGCGGCGACGAGTTCGCTGCGTTCGTCCCCGTCGGCACCCGCGCCGAGGCCGAGGCGATGGCCGGCCGGACGGCCGAGGTCATGGCGCGCCGACGGATCGGACCCGACGGTGCCGCGCGGCCGATGTCGGCGAGCATCGGGATCGCCTCCGCCGGCGAGGCCGGCCACGAGGCGGCGGCCCTGCTCGCCCTCGCCGACGCACGCATGTACGCCGTGAAGTCCTCCCGGCGCTGACCCTCAGGAGCGGCCGGCTCCGGTTGCCGAGCGTGGGCAACGAGGCGACGGAGGGAGCGCCAGCGACCGGAGAAGCCGAGGGGCCCACGTGAGGCAAGGCGCCGACAGCGGCGACGCGCTCGCGCAATGGTCAGAACATGACAGTGGCGAAGCGGTGGGTCTCGGCGAAGCCGACGCGCTCGTAGGCAGTGCGGGCAGCGAGGTTCCAGTCGTTGACGTAGAGCGAGACGACCGGCGCGATGGTGGCACGCACCTGCTCCACGACGGCCGCCATCCCCGCGGTGGCGATGCCCTTGCCGCGCAGCCGCGGCGGCACCCACACCCCCTGGATCTGGGCGGCGTCGGGGGTCGCGCAGGCGACCTCGGCCTTGAAGACGAGCGCCCCGCTGTCGTCGTACCGGGCGAAGGACCAGCCGCGGTTGACCAGCTGGAGCACCCGGGCCCGGTAGAGGTCGGAGGAGCCGGCGATCTCCGGCGAGACGCCGACCTCCTCGGTGTACATCGCGACGCAGGCCGGGTACAGCGCGGGCATGTCGCTCCGGTCGCTGACCCGCACCGCGGGATCGGGCGCGACCGACGGGGCGCCCTCGATCTGCATGTGCCGCTGGTCCCAGCGGATCTCCCGCGGGGACCCCCACTCCGCGACGACCTGCTCCCAGAACGGCCGCACGGCGTCCTGCGGCCCCACGATCGTCGAGGCCGTACGACGCCGGGTGAGCGCGCGCTCCGCGAACGCGACCGCGTCCTCGGGCCCGGCCTGCACCGGCACCAGGTTGGCGGCGACGTGACAGGCGGCGACGAGCTCGCCGTCGTCGTACCGGCCCCACATCTCGCCACCGAGCCACCGCGGCTCGAGGTTGGTCGTCTGTGCCCGGTGGATCACGAACACGTTGGCCACCGGGTCGGCGGACGCGAGGTCCAAGAAGGCGCCGAGGTCGGCGCTACTGAGGACGCGGACGCCCCGGCGGGTCAACACGCGGCAAGACTAGTGCTGATGCCGGTCAGGAGACGGTGACCGCCGCGCTGGAGCCGTCGACCTGCTCCATGCCCTCGGCAATCCGCATCGCCTCCTCGATCAGCGTCTCGACGATCTGCGACTCGGGGACGGTCTTGATGACCTCGCCCTTCACGAAGATCTGGCCCTTGCCGTTGCCGGACGCGACGCCGAGGTCGGCCTCGCGGGCCTCGCCGGGGCCGTTCACGACGCAGCCCATGACGGCGACGCGCAGCGGAACCTCGAGGCCCTCGAGGCCGGCCGTCACCTCGTCGGCGAGCTTGTAGACGTCGACCTGCGCGCGTCCGCAGGAGGGGCACGAGACGATCTCGAGGCGGCGCGGCCGCAGGTTCAGCGACTCCAGGATCTGGAGGCCGACCTTGACCTCCTCCACCGGGGGCGCGGAGAGCGAGACCCGGATGGTGTCGCCGATGCCCTTGCTGAGCAGCGCACCGAACGCGGTGGCGGACTTGATCGTGCCCTGGAACGCCGGACCGGCCTCGGTCACGCCGAGGTGCAGCGGCCAGTCGCCCTTCTCGGCGAGCAGCTCGTAGGCGCGCACCATCACGACGGGATCGTTGTGCTTGACCGAGATCTTGAAGTCGTGGAAGTCGTGCTCCTCGAACAGGCTCGCCTCC
>Ga0123352_10000179_pt1 | contig 76818 bp, 76 predicted proteins | sample TergutLab28metaG_FD_89700 | JGI IMG/M metagenome (GOLD analysis project Ga0123352, IMG submission 89700) | Labiotermes labralis P1 segment gut microbial communities from Petit-Saut dam, French Guiana - Lab288 P1 | ecosystem: Host-associated > Arthropoda: Insects > Digestive system > Gut ...
AAGAAAACAGCTTGTCGGGGTGGGATTTCCCTAACAAAGCAATCCACCACGACAAGCCTCTCTCAGCCCTAAGACCTAAGTGTAGGATAACACACTTCAGGTCTATTTGTCAAGCATATTATTATCAGTCTTAGCAGGCTGATTTTTTATTTATCGTTGTGTACGGCTGAATATGCCTTCGCTGTCTATTGTGCCAAAGGTTTCGTTGTTGTCGGTGAAGGTTAGGTTATAGCCGTCGAAGGTTAGTTGCCTTGTGTTAAGTTCTTCGTCTAATCCGAACAAAAAGCCGTTTTCAAAGCCTTCATTAGTTACATCGCCGTGCATTATTGGGAAAATTTGTTGGAAGTGAAAGCGGCGTTGTAGGCTTAGCAAATGACCGTGTATTGCCCAGTCTACCCTTGTTTGGCTTGTAATGCGTGGGTTTATTGACGAGCTGTTGTAGTTCCATTGCACGCCAAAAAGCCAAATATTGTCTTCGGGGATTATGCCCAGTTGGCTGGACTGCTCTACCAAATTACCTACTATTATATTATCGTATTTATCAATAAATTTAAGGCTTTGCACCTCTAGGACGAAGCCGAAGAAAAATATTAGGGTTGCGGCGAAAGTTATGACGGTTTTAATAATTTTGATTTTGATAAAGCGTGAGGCAATCTCTGCAAAAATTGCCATACCTATGACGGCGTAGAAAAAGTTTCTCACCCAAATCCAAGAATCTGACAGTAGAAAGAAGATTGAAAAGGTGCTTGCGGTAAGGATAAATGCCGCCAATAGCGATAGCAATACATTTTTCTTTTCGATGGGCTTTTCTGATTTTTTGTCGAAAAAGATAAAAGTGGCGAGGATTAGCGAGAAGATGACGATTAGCACTGCAACGAAGGTGTGGCTACTAAAAAGGTCGCTAATGCCCCAGCGTAGCGAGTTTGCTATGGTTGGACCTTGTTCGCGCACAAAGGTTGCGCCTATGCGTAAAAATACGGTTTGCACTTGAGCAAAAAAACCGCTGTCTGGAGTTTCTGCACGCATGCCAAACCAGCCTACATTGCGGAAGATGTAGTAATGCACGCCGATGATTGCGGTGTTTAAAATTGGCCAAACGAATAGCAATTTGTTTGTGATGGTTCTGCGGTGCAGTATTAGTACGCCCATTGATAGCACGAAGGAAAAGACTATGCCTTGCTCGTAGTAGCCTTGTGCTAAAATGCCGCACACCATTGCAACGCCAAACCAAACCCAATACCTTCCTTCTTTATAGATGAATTTTAGAATGGCGTATACGGCGAGTATTGCAAAAAATGCCGCAATTACAATGCGGGATGAGGCGGAAATCCAATAGGCAGATTCTGTTAGCGTTGGGTAGAAAGAGAAGAATATGACGGCGATTTTGCCCCATATGATTTTACTGCGGTCGAAGATTTTACCGAGCAATACAATGCTTATGAAGTGCATTATTACTATGGCTAGCAATACCCATTCGATATTGCCCCATAGGCGTGATATGATGTAAACGTCGGTAATGCCAGCCAACGGGCGGTAGCCGAAGATGTTGAAGGGCACGATTACGTTTTGCCACAAATCCTCAGCCCATATAGAATAAACGCCGTATTGGTTGTAGTCGTCGGAAAAAAGGAAGTATCTAAACCCAAATGGGAAGTTTTTTACAAGCATAGCCACAAAAAGTACGGCGTAAAAAGCTATGTCGTTTTTGAAAAACCAAATAACTCTTTCTTTTAAAATGTTCATTTTTTGCCCTCGTTTCTCTTTAGTATGCAGTAAATATATCATTTTGCGCATAATAAGTCAAGAAATATAAAGATGAGATTGTTTGTTAGTTGAAAGTGTGGTATAATGCAGTGTGGGAATTTTGCATTTTATTAAAAAATTTGCTTGCATTTTTTGGCGTGGTCTGTTATACTGAAACGTGAATTTTTTATAGAGATTGTAAGGAGGTGTAAATAGATGGCTGCAAAATGTCAAATCAGCGGTAAAGGACCGCAAGTTGGGCATAGAATTAGTATGACAAGAAGCAAGGTTTCTAGGCGTGCTAAGAAAGTGTGGAAGCCTAATTTGAAGAAAGTTAGGGTGATGGACGCTAATGGGTCTATCCAAACTATGAAAATTTGTGTTAAAGAGTTGCGCAATTTGAAAAAATCCACTGAGTTTTCGAGGGTTTAATTATGTCTAAAGCTGACAAAATTAAGATTTTATGCGTTTTTGGAACACGACCAGAGGCTGTGAAGATGGCACCGCTTGTAAAGGCTTTGCAAGCCTCTGACGTGGTGGATTGCGTTGTTTGTGTTTCGGCACAGCATCGTGAAATGCTTGATATGGTATTGGATATTTTTGACATAATACCCAATTATGATTTGGATATTATGACAAAAAATCAGGATTTGGCGCAGATAACGACAAAGACCCTTAATGGGCTGATGGATGTTATTGGTGATGTTATGCCTGATTTAATGCTGGTTCACGGTGATACCACAACCACTATGGCGGCATCGCTTGCGGCTTATTATGCAAAGGTGCGTTTGGGTCATATTGAGGCTGGGCTTCGCACGCATAATAAATTTGCGCCTTATCCAGAGGAGTTAAACCGACGTATTGTTGGTGTTTGTGCTGATATACATTTTGCACCGACCATTACGGCTAGGGATAATCTTTTGGCGGAAAATGTGCGGGCTGGAAGCATTTTTGTTACGGGCAACACCGAGATTGATGCTGTTGCGTTTGTAACAAAAGATGACCACAAATTTAAAAACGATATGCTTAAAAATTTTGATTTTGCGGGAAAGCGTGTTATAACAATGACGGCGCATAGACGTGAAAATTACGGCAAACCCTTTGAAAACATTTTTAATGCGGTTTTGCGGATTGCAGACGATTTTGATGATGTGGAAGTTGTGTATCCTGTACATCCTTCGCCTGTTGTGCAGGGGTCTGCGCAAAAAATGCTGTCTAACCATCCAAAGGTGCATTTGATTGACCCGCTGGATGTGGATGACTTGCAGAATTTGATGGCGAGGTCGCATTTGGTTTTGACAGATTCTGGTGCGTTGCAAGAAGGTGCGCCGTATCATAATAAACCTGTGGTGGTTTTGCGGGAAGTTACTGAGCGACCCGAAGGGTTAGCCGCAGGATGTTTGGTGCTTGGCGGGGTAGATGAGCAAACCATTTACATTGCGACCGCAAGGCTGTTAAACAATGATGTGATGTATAGTGATATGTGTAATGCCAAAAACCCTTTTGGGGATGGTTTGGCTTCGCAGAGGATTTTAGAAAGTATTTTGTATTATTTTGGCAGGACAAGCCAAAAACCGAATGAGTTTAACACATAGGAAAGAGGGCAAAAAAGTGGGTCTATCACGTGAAACAAAGGGTTTCCTAAAAGGCATACTTATATTCTCTGCGCTGGGTGCTGTTATCGGTTTTTTTGTTGTGCCTTCTGCAGTAGATGCACGGAATTACTTTCAAATTATTCAATTTGATATTCCATTTTTTAGATTACCTTCAAATATAAGCTATGTTATTGGCGTAGTCGTTGGTGCGGTTATGGCGGCGGTTAAATGCCTTTTGTTGGAGGTGGCCGTAAACAAAGCGTTAAAAATGGAAAGCAAACAAAAAGCGTCAATGTATATGCGTGCGGGTTATCTTCCACGCTTTTTGCTCACGGGATTAGCATTATTTGCATCCGTGATTTTTATTGGTTTTTTTGGTATAATCGGGGCGTTAATCGGCACAATGTCGCTTACACTCTCCGCCTATATAGTAGGGCTTTTTGAGCGTAGAAACCGCAAAAAGCCCAAGATGTCTGCACAAGATGTAGACAAAATTTTAGAACCCAAATCCGAAGGAAAGGAGGAATAATATGTTTGATATCCAAGCTTATGGGCGATGGAACATTACCGATAATATTTGGATTAATATTACAGACACCACCATTTCTACATGGATTGTCGGCGCGGTTTTAATAGCTTTAGCGATAATTGTTCGCATTAAAATGAAAAAATTTAAACCTGTACCCGAATCGAGGTTTCAAAATATCATAGAGGCTTTGGTAGAATTTTTTGACAACCACGTAACGTCGATTATGACAAAGAAATATGCGCATTTTGGGGCTTGGTTCTTTGGCATTTTCCTATTTTTGCTGTTGTCAAATATTAGCGGTATATTTGGAATGCGTCCTGCCACGGCAGACCTTGCGGTTACTTTCCCGATAGCGTTTATCACCGTTATTTTAATGCAGGTTATGGGCATACGTTACAATATGAAAAAAGGCGAATATATACGCGAGTTTTTCCGTCCTGTGTTCATCTTTTTCCCGCTTAACGTAATAAGTGACCTTTCACGTTCTGTGTCCCTTAGCTTGCGTTTGTTTGGTAATATGTTTGGCGGTTTAGTGCTTATGGGATTGGTGTACGCGCTTTTCCCACGGGTTCTTACCATAGGCATTCCGGGCTTTTTGTCGCTGTACTTCGACCTTTTCGTCGGTGCATTGCATGCCTTTATCTTCATCACATTATCAATGTATTTCTTGATGATGAAAGCTCCGCAAGAGGAGTAATAAAATTGCGGTTTTGTCCGCACTAACAATTTTGGCAACACCAATTTATAATAAACTTTCAAAATTTTAGGAGGAAGAAAAAATGTTTAATCAAGAATTTTCAGCTGTTGCTACAACTGCTGCCAGCGTTATGAGTGGCGCTGACCCTGTATCATCTATTATTGTTGCGTCAATTTTTGCCGCTGCTATCGCTGTTTTGGCTGGTATGGCACCATCTTTTATGCAAGGTTATACCGCTGCCCGTGCTGTTGAAGCTGTAGGTCGTCAACCGGAAGCTGCTGGCCAAATCCGTTCTACAATGATTATCGGTGGTGTATTGGCTGAAACAGGTGGTGTATATGGTCTTTTGGTATCTATGTTGATGATTTTCGTAAACCCATTTGTTGATATGTATGTTGAAGCAATGAGAGCACTCTAAGATTCTAGAAACTAGACTAGCTGCTAGACACTAGAAGAGAGGAGGTTTTGAGTTGCTTAACAACTTACTTAATACGTTAAACCCTGCTGTGCTTACTGCTGATGCTGCTGATGTTTTTCCGCGTGTTATGGGTTTGGATGCGAATATGGTCTACGACTCTATCTTCACTGCAATAAACGTCATTGTTATTGTGCTTGTTTTGTCGTGGTTGCTTTATAAACCTGTACGCAAGTTTCTAAACGACCGTAAAGAACGCATTGCGGCAGACCTTGCAGAAGCCGCAACAAATAAGGCAGATGCAGAAGAAAAACGCACTTTGTATGAAGGCAAGTTGATTGCTATTTCATCCGAACGTGATGATATTTTGGAATCTGCAAGAAAAGCTGCTGGCGAAAGAGAAACAGAAATTATTAATGGTGCCAATAGTGAAGCCGCTGTTATTATAGAGCGTGCCAAACTGGAAATTGAGCGTGAGCGTGAAAAAGCACGTGATGAAATGCGTACCCAAATTGTGCAAGTGTCTGCATTGATGGCTGAGAAATTGCTTGGCGGTGGTATGGACGAAGGTACAAAAGATAAGATTTTAAACGAAGCAATTGCTGAATTGGGGGATGCCGTATGGAGCAAATAGCCGTATTGCGCTACGCCAAAGCGTTGTTTGAAATAGCCGTAGAAAAAAATGCGGTGGATGAATATAATATTGCCGCAAGAGGTATTTTGGAAATAATTAATACCGACGAAGAGTTTGCGGCTGTTATAAACCATCGTTCGATTGCTGCTGACGAAAAAATGGCAACTATGACAGCAATTTTTAAAGGCAAAATTCCTGAAGATTTTTTAGGTATTTTTGCGTTATTGTTTAAGCGTGGTCGCCAAAGCGAATTAATAGGTGTGCTAGAGCGTTTTGAAGTTCTTTATAAAGAACATAAGCGCATAGCTATTGCCAAAATTACTTCTGCTGTGGAATTGCCGCCGCATAAATTAGCGGAAATTTCTGCACAGCTTACACAAAAAACTGGCAAGACAATTGAATTTGAAAAGATTGTTGACCCTACGTTAATAGCTGGTTTTAAGGTAGAGGTTGATGGGCATATATTTGATGCTACAACCAAGTACCAGATTGCACAGCTTACAAAACAGTTGATGGCAGGCAGGCTTATGCCAGTTACTGCATCATCAGACATTTAATAAGGAGCTATTAAAAATATGAGTCTTAGACCTGAAGAAATTAGCTCTGTTATCAAAGAGCAGATAAAAGGATATACCGCCCGTTTGGACATTGCCCAAGTGGGGACGGTTATACAGGTCGGTGATGGTATTGCCCGTGTTTTCGGTCTTGAAGGTGCTATGGCTGGCGAGCTGTTAGAATTTGCTAATGGTGTGCATGGTATGGCGTTAAACCTTGAAGAAGATAACGTGGGTGTGGTGTTACTAGGTAGCGACGAAGGCATTAAAGAAGGCGATTCTGTTAAGCTAACAGGGCGTGTTGTTGAAGTGCCTGCGGGCGACGTTATGATAGGGCGTGTTGTTAATGCCCTTGGCGAGCCTATTGACGGCAAAGGTCCGATTAATGCAACGGCAAGCCGCCCAATGGAGCGTGTAGCACCTGGTGTTATTACTAGACAAGAGGTTTCTGTGCCTGTGCAAACAGGTATTAAAGCCATCGACTCTATGGTGCCTATCGGTCGTGGTCAGCGTGAGCTTATCATTGGCGACCGCCAAACTGGTAAAACTGCCATTTGTATTGATACCATCATCAACCAAAAAGGACAAAACCTATTATGCGTATATGTAGCAATAGGTCAAAAAGCATCTACGGTTGCACGTGTTGTTTCTAAGTTAGAGGAAACGGGTGCAATGGATTATACAACAGTTGTTGTGGCAAACGCATCTGATACTGCGCCTTTGCAATATATGGCACCGTATTGTGGTGTTGCTATTGCAGAGGAATGGATGGAGCAAGGCAAGGACGTTTTGGTTATTTATGACGACCTTTCCAAGCACGCCGTGGCGTATCGTGCTATGTCGTTATTGCTTCGCCGTCCGCCGGGACGTGAAGCGTATCCGGGCGACGTTTTCTACCTACACAGCCGTTTGCTAGAGCGTGCGGCACGTCTTAATAAAAATTACGGCGGCGGCTCTATAACAGCATTGCCTATTATCGAAACCCAAGCGGGCGACGTTACGGCATATATACCTACAAACGTAATATCCATCACTGATGGGCAGATTTTCTTGGAAAGCGATATGTTTAACGCTGGTATTCGTCCTGCGGTAAACCCTGGTCTTTCAGTATCACGTGTTGGTGGTTCTGCACAAATTAAAGCTATGCGTCAAATTGCTGGTCCTATTCGTGTAGAACTTGCGCAATATCGTGAGCTTGCGGCTTTTGCGCAATTTGGTTCTGACCTTGACAAAGATACTTTAGAGCGTCTTAACCACGGTTTGCGTATTGTTGAAATCCTTAAACAAGGTCAGTATAAGCCTATGAAGGTTGAAGAGCAAGTTGTGGTATTGTTTGCGGTTACTAACAAGTATCTTTCTGACGTGCCTGTTGAAGATATTGGTGTGTTTGAAGCTGGTTTGTTAAACCACTTCCACTCAAAACATCAAGATATTTTTGATACTATCGTTGAAAAACGTGAGATTACAAAAGAGCTTGATGCAGAGCTTCGTAAGGCGATAGAAGAATACAAACGCAATATGGACTTTAAGTCTGGCGCAAAAACAGCTTATGCTGGTACAGAAGCCGACCTTGAGGAGTCTTTGAAGAAAAATATCGCAGAATCTAAAAAATTGTCGGAAGAAAAATAAGGAGGTGCGTTAAATGGCAACAATGCGTGATATTAAAGGGCGTATACGTTCCGTAACCACCACCAAAAAAACCACAAAGGCTATGAACCTAGTATCTTCTGCCAAAATGGCAAGGGCTAGGGGCAAGCTAAATGCGGCAAACCCTTATTTTAAGTTGGTTCGCAGAGCTATTAGCGAAATTTTGCATACAGAAGTGGCAACGATGGAACATCCTGTTTTTGAAGGTGAACGTGAAATTAAAAAGACATTGGTTGTTGTTATTGCCAATGACCGTGGGCTTTGCGGCGGCTATAACGCCAATGTTACAAAATTGGCGGCAAACCTTGCTGTGCGGTTGACTAACGAAGGCAAAGAAGTTGCATTTTTGACCATAGGCAACAAAGCAAGAGATTTTATGCGTCGTGCCGGCGGAAATATTATTGCCCAATATAATGGGATTTCTGAAAGCCCAACTATAGAAGATGCTAGGGAAATCATTGCTGATATTTTAAGTAAATACGAAAACGAAGAATGTGATGAAGTTTTTGTGTGTTTTACCGAATTTAAATCGGCGATATCCTATATTCCGCAGTCTTTGCGCTTTTTACCTATGAGTCCCAAAGATTTTACGGTTGAAAAAGGCCGTGATATGAGCATTATGAAGTTTGAGCCTTCTGCTAAAGAGGTTTTGGGCTATGCCATACCAAAATATTTAGGTACAGCAATGTACGAATGTATGATAACATCTGCCGCTTCTGGACAAGGTGCGACGATGACGGCAATGGATTCTGCTACAGAAAATGCAGAAAACATAATAGGCGACCTTACGTTAATGCTTAACCGTGTGCGCCAAGCCGCTATTACGCAAGAGATTTCGGAAATTGTAGGCGGAGCAAACGCCCTTGAATAAAATCAAAGGCTGAAAGGAGTTGTAACTTTGACAGGCAAAATTACTCAAATAATAGGCGCGGTTTTGGATATAAAGTTTCCCGTTGATGCTATGCCAAACTTGTATAATGCTGTTGAAATAAAATTTGACGGCGGACACGTTGTGGCAGAAGTAGCGCAACATTTGGGCGACGGCGTTGTTCGTGCAATTGCTATGTCCTCTACTGACGGTCTTACAAGAAATATGGATGTTGTCGATACTGGTGCTGCTATTTCTGTACCTGTTGGCGAGGCGACGCTTGGGCGTATTTTTAACGTATTAGGCGAGGCTATTGATGACAAACCAACGCCTGAAGGCAAGCGTTGGAAAATCCATCGTGAAGCACCTAGCTTTGCAGACCAAGCCGCCGCTGTTGAAATGCTTGAAACGGGCATTAAAGCCGTTGACCTTTTGTGTCCTTATGCAAAAGGTGGTAAAATTGGTCTTTTTGGTGGTGCGGGCGTAGGTAAAACGGTTCTTATTACCGAGCTTATCCGTAACATTGCTACAGAGCACGGTGGTTATTCTGTATTTGCTGGCGTTGGTGAACGTACACGTGAGGGCAACGACCTTTATCACGAAATGGCGGAATCTGGCGTTATTGACAAAACTGCATTATGTTTTGGACAAATGAACGAACCACCAGGTGCTAGAATGAGAATAGCCCTTACGGGTCTTACGATGGCGGAATATTTTCGTGATGAGCAGGGTCAAGACGTTCTTTTGTTCGTTGATAATATCTTCCGTTTTATACAAGCGGGTTCTGAGGTATCTGCACTTTTAGGTCGTATGCCTTCTGCGGTAGGTTATCAACCTACACTTGCTACAGAGGTTGGTATGTTGCAAGAGCGTATTGCTTCTACAAACAAAGGTTCTATTACATCTGTACAAGCGGTATACGTACCTGCGGATGACTATACAGACCCTGCACCTGCTACAACATTTGCCCATTTGGACGCTACTACTGCGCTATCAAGAAGCATTGTTGAGCTTGGTATATACCCTGCGATTGACCCATTGGTATCTACATCAAGAATACTTGACCCTGCTATTTTGGGCGATTTACATTACAACACAGCACGTGGTGTGCAAGAGATTTTGCAACGCTATAAAGAATTGCAAGATATTATTGCCATCTTGGGTATGGACGAATTATCTGAAGCGGATAAAATTGTTGTTGCAAGAGCACGTAAAATTCAACGTTTCTTGTCGCAACCATTCTTCGTAGCAGAAAAATTTACTAACTATCCAGGTCGTTATGTTCCTGTTGTTGAAACTGTGCGTGGTTTTGCTGAAATTTTAGAAGGCAAACACGACCATATTCCTGAGGGGATGTTCCTTACGGCAGGCGGCATAGAAGACGTTGTTCAGCGTTATAAAGATTCTCAACAGTAAAGGAAGGTGTTGCAAATGGCAGAAAGAAGTAAAAAGTTTCGCCTTAGAATTGTAACACCCGCCAAAACATCTATTGATAAAGATGTTGATATGGTGATTATGCAAACGATTGACGGGCAGATTGGTGTGTTAAGTGGACACGAGCCGTTGACAACTGTTTTGGACGTTGGCACATTGCGCTATTATGACGATGAAAAAATTGAGCGTGTAGCGCTTTTGGGTGGTTTTGCAGAAATTAGCCAGAAAGAGGTTGTAATTCTTGCTGATATTGCAGAACATCCAGATGAAATTGATGCCGAGCGTGCAAAACGTGCGGAAGAAAGGGCTCGTAAACGTATTAAAGACCAAGCTGAGGGGCTGGATTATTTACGTGCAGAGCTTGCCTTGCGCAAATCGCTTGTGCGTCAACAGCTTGTAAGCGGACCGCTTACAAGCGAAAAAACAAAAGCATAGATAAATTGAAACAGGCGACTAATAAGTCGCCTGTTGTTGTTTTAGGGTCTGTTTTTTAGATTATGGTATTCTTTTGATACTTGACTGGTAAAATCTGATGTTTGTATCATTAGTGCTTTAAAAACGATACCAACGATGATAATACCAAACCCCCAGCCTGCTATAACCCATCCCGGCCAGAAATGCCTATCATCTGTAAGAAAAAACCAAATAGCCACCAAAAGGATGTTGATAGTAAAATAAAGACCAACGAGGGCTTTGAAGATGGTTTTAAGTATAACCCGTCTCTTTGCCAACCGCATCAAGTAAGTGTCTTTGGCACTGCCAAGATGCGATATGTGGGCATCTAGCACCTTCTGCTCTACATCGTCGTCTGTGTCGGCATTTTCCATTCCTTCAAAAAAGCGGATTGCTTGTTGGTTATCGTCAACCCAATAAGCACGTTGTTGTTTTACAAGCTGAATTGCCCGTCGTGTGTAGGTTGTGCCGATTTTTAGATTTTCCGAATTATATAATGCAACTTTGTTTTCCATTGCTTTCTCCTTTACATATTTAATATTTTAGATACGTCCGCTGTTTTTTAGTATGAGTAACCGACTTCATACCTTTGGGTGCCGCCCCACAAAATTGGTATCTATTAATAAATACGTAAATAAAGCTACAAAGTTTATTTTTTCTTAGACTTCTCTTTGGCTTTTTTTGGCTTTTCTTTTTTGGCTTGCTTTAGTTCGTATTGGGTTTTTGCGCCTTTTACGCTTACTATGTATATGCCGGCAAGCTCTACGTGGAAGGTTTTTTTAACATCTAGTGCACCAAAAACAGTTTTGTCGCACATTAGCGTGATAATTTGCGGACCTATTTTTGCTTTAACAAAATACATTTTTGTTAGCTTTGCTGTCTTTGGCAAATTGTCTGTGACCATTTTTGGCAATTGCACATTTGCGGCTTTATCGTGTTTTTTGTCTATTACATAAATTTGTGCGGGTTGTTTATTTTTTGCCACCATATCTTGTTGTTGAGTATAGCGTTTTGATGCCCAGCGGTTTAAAAAATAAAGACCGACACCAATTGCCGCCAAAACCGCCAAAACAATTAACATTATATCTAACCAACCAAAACCTGTCATTTTATAAATCGCTCCCATTCTTTTCAAAGTAATATTCCAGCATTATAACAGAATTGTTACAGTTTGTCAAAGGAAAATTAAAAACTTTACAGAGAATTGGCTTTATGATATAATTAACGCTTGCGGCTGCAATAAATTAAAGGGGATGGTAACAATTTTATTTAAACGATTAGGACAGATGACGAAGGGGCATTTGTGGCAGGGCGTTTTGGCTTGGTTGTGCCAAGCTGGCTCGGGATTTTTTAACCTTCTTTTTGTGCCTTTGATTCTGGCGATTATCTTTGACAATGTTTTGCAAAACGAACCCATCCAAAACCATACGATGGTTATGTGGTTCGTAAATTTGTTTGGCGGGGTAGAAGGCTGGCAAGAAAATATTTGGTTGGCGGCGGCGGCGCATTTAACAACTGCATTTTTAATTGCTTGTTTTGTGTTTGGGCGACAAAGACTTATTTCGATGTTTAGTGAAAACACCGCAAAACGTATGAAAGACAGACTGTATGACCATATTCAAAAACTGCCTTACAACTATCACGTTCACGCACAAACAGGCGATTTGATTCAACGTTGTACATCTGATGTGGAAACAACACGTCGTTTTTTATCTCAACAAACTATTGAAATTGCTAGAGCGATATTTTTTACTACAGCGGCTTTGATAATGATGATAAGCCTTAATAGAACGCTAACTTTTGTAACATTCGCATTTATGCCAGTTATTTTCCTTTTTTCGTATATCTTTTTCAAAAAGGTTAAACGTGTATTTAAAATGCAAGATGAAAAAGAGGGCGAGCTTACTACGGTTTTGCAGGAATCTATCACAGGTGTACGTGTTGTACGTGCTTTTGGACGAGCAAGGGTCGAGGTAGACAAGTTTGTAGAAAAAAACAACGAATTTAAGACATTGCAGTTTAGACAAATGAAGTTTTTGGCGTGGTTTTGGTCTGCGTCTGACCTTTTGTGCTTTGCGCAAATTGTTACAACATTTGTTGTTGGTATTTATCTTACCCACAGCGGCGATTTGACAATGGGCGGTCTTATTGCATTTAACACTGCTGCTTGGCAAATGGTTTGGCCTATACGTCAGTTAGGGCGTGTTATGAGTGGTTTTGCGACTATGCAGGTTGCTATAGACCGTATTTATGAAGTGCTTGACGAGCCAGCGGAAAAAGATACACCAGGTGCTATTGCTCACGATTTGCGTGGTGATATTGTTTTTGATAATGTGCAGTTTGCGTATGGTGATAGCCGTCAGATTTTTAATGGCATTAGTTTTACTGTTAAAAAAGGCGAAACCATATCGGTTTTGGGTGCTACGGGCAGTGGTAAATCTACGCTAATGCTTTTGTTGCTACGTCTTTATGACTATAAAGGCGGGTCTATTACTGTTAACGGTAAAGAGTTGCGTACAATATCGAAAGAGCATTTGCGCAAGGCTGTAGGTATTGTTTTGCAAGAACCTTTCTTATACTCCCGTACTATTAAGAATAATTTGGAAATGGCGAAGGAAGATGTTAGTCAAGACGAAATGTTTGACGCAACACGAACGGCTTCTGCACACGGGTTTATTAAGGAGTTTGAAGAAGGTTATGACACAATGGTTGGCGAGCGAGGCGTAACGCTGTCTGGCGGGCAAAAACAACGTGTGGCTATTGCTAGGACTTTAATCAAAAATAGTGAGATGTTGATTTTTGATGACAGCCTCTCTGCCGTGGATACAGAAACAGACGCACAAATTCGTGATGCTTTGTCAAAACGCAACAAAGATGTTACGACATTTATTATATCACAACGCATTACAACACTAATGAATGCCGACCGTATTTTTGTTATCGAAGAAGGCAAGTTGGCGGATGTTGGCACGCATAGCGAGCTTATTGAACGTGATGGGCTTTATAAGCGGATTTGGGATATACAGTCTATGTTGGAAGCGGAGATGTAGCTGATTATGGTCAACATTTCATTAGTCAAATGCACAAAGTTGTGCATTTGACTAGCTTGGCATAGAAAATATTTTTGCTGATACCGTTTTGCGAAATGCACGAAGTCAATACGTTCTAGAGAAAATTGGCTTTGTATGAACTCATAACGATGCCAATTTTAAGCATTATGTTTTTCCAAAAGGAGGGAATTAATTGAATCATTTTGAAGAGCAAGAATATAATAAGGGGTTTGATGCAAAGGTTTGGAAGAAGCTCTTGCAGTTTTGTATGCGTTATAAGGGTATATTTTTTGTATTGTTTTTGTCTGCGGCATTGTTGGCGGTGGCTGGTGCTGTTTATCCTATGATGGTGCGCTATGCTATTGATAATTTTGTTGATTTGCAGTTTGTGGAAGCTACAGGCGAATATGTTCGCAATTTGGACGGCTTGCCAAGGTTTATTGCATTTTTAGGCGGATTAATGGCTTTTCAGGCTGTATGTGTTTTTGTGTTTATTTATACAGCGGGCAAAATTGAAAACTATGTAGCAGCGGATGTGCGTGAGGCGACTTTTCATCACATACAAAACCTATCGTTTACTTATTTTGACAATACCCCAACGGGCTGGATAATGGCACGTTTAACGTCCGACACACACGGCATTGGCAATATTTTGTCTTGGGGCTTTTTGGATGTTGTGCATAGCATTTTTATGCTTATATTTTATATTGTATTTATGTTTATTATCGACTGGCGTTTGGCTTTGGTAATGCTTGCTATTATGCCGATTTTAGCCATAATATCCATATATTTTCAGCGAATATTGCTAAAAGCACATCGCGAAAGCCGCAAGAAAAATTCAAAAATTACAGCAAGTTATAACGAAGGCATTACGGGTGCAAAAACTACAAAGACGCTTTTGCGGGAATACCGCAATTATGAGGATTTTATGGGCTTAACGGGTGCTATGCGCAAGGCTTCTGTGCGTGCGGCTACTATTTCTGGGTTATATTTTCCTATAGTTTTGTCATTTGCTGGTATTGCGGTTGCAATTATTTTAGGGCAGGGCGGTACTTGGGTAATAGCTGGCGGTACATTTACCTTTGGAACATTGACGGCTTTTATGCTTTATGCAGGGTCTATGAGCGAACCGATAAGCCAGATTGCAAGGGTAATGAGCGAAATGCAGGGTGCGCAAGCGTCGGCAGAGCGTACAATTTCTTTACTTGAAAGCACGCCTGATATTGTGGATAGACCTGATGTTATCGAAAAATACGGTGATTTTGAAAACCCAAAACCCGAAAATTGGGAAGAAATTGAAGGTCGTATTACTTTTGATGATGTAACATTTAGATATAAGACTGGCGAGCAGGTTTTGTCACATTTTAGTTTAGATGTTAAGCCCGGCGAAAAAATTGCATTGGTTGGTGAAACGGGTAGCGGTAAGTCAACAATAATTAATCTTTTATGTCGTTTTTACGAACCTGTAGAAGGTTGTGTGCTTATTGACGGAGTGGATTACCGTGAACGCTCGCAGATATGGTTACAGTCTAATTTGGGCTATGTTTTGCAGGCTCCGCATTTATTTTCGGGCAGTATTCGTGAAAATATCCGCTATGGAAACCTTGAAGCCACCGAGGATGAAATTATCGAAGCGGCAAAAACTGTGGACGCTTATGACTTCATTACCAAAATGGACAAAGGATTTGACAGCGATGTTGGGGAAGGTGGCAACCGCCTTTCTACAGGGGAAAAGCAGCTTATTTCTTTTGCTCGTGCTATAATTAAAAATCCTGCGATTTTTGTGCTTGACGAGGCTACGTCGTCTATTGATACGCAAACTGAAGCGAAAATTCAAGCGGCTATTTTTAAGATTTTGGAAGGACGTACATCTTTTATTGTGGCGCATAGGCTGTCCACAATACGCCATTGCGACCGCATTTTGGTTATTGATAACGGCAGAATTTTAGAGCAGGGGACGCATAGAGAGCTACTTGCGCAAAAAGGGCATTATCATAGTCTTTACACCAATCAGTTTAAAAAAGAGGAACTGGAAAAGCAGTTGCGTAATTAATGCTTGTTATTTTTTACAGTATTGTTATATTATATAAAAAAAGTGTTATTAATAGGGTGGCAGATTGTTGCCCTATTTTTATTGATTTTTGTGTTGCCAAGATGTAAATATTGTGTTATAATTGATATGTTACCAAAATCTTACTTCCTAGGGGGAGAATATTATGCAAATGTATTGGAATTTGGACGATTTGTACACGTCTTTTGAATCGCCAGAGTTTTTAGCGGATTTTGAGGCGGTAAAGCCTACTATTGCCGAATTTACGGCTTGGGCGCAAGAGAATTTTGCCAGCACAGATAATGCGGGCGAAAAGTTAACCGAGTACATCAACAAGCTAAACGGCAACAAAACTTTTATGAAGATGATTGTTTTTTGTATGCTTCATATTTCGGCAGATGATGACAACCAAGCCGCAAAGCGTTATATGGGGCAATTGCAAATGGGGCTTGCCGCTATGGCTACACCTCGTGTATTGTTTCAGTCATATGTGGGCAAACTGGACAATTTGCAAGAGCTAATTGACAAATACCCCGTTTTAAAAGAGCACGAGTTTATTTTAAATGAAATTAAATCTAAAAACCAATATTTGCTTAGCGAAAAAGAGGAAGTTGTTTTTGCTAAAATGCGCACCACGGGCTCTACCGCTTGGAATGATATGAAAGAGGCATTATGTGCCACATTAATGATACCTGTTGTGGTTGAAGGTGAAGAAAAAGTTTTACCGCTTACTGCCATCCGAAATATGGCATATGAAGCTAATGCCGAAACCCGCAAAGCCGCATACGAAGCCGAGATTAAGGGCTATGAACAAATTGAAAAAGCTGTTGCAGGCGCATTAAACGCTATTAAGGGCGAAGTTATTACAAATGCAGATATGCGTGGTTATGACAGCGTTTTGCAGATGACTTTGGTTGAAGCTAGAATGGAAAAAGAAACCCTTGACGCTATGATTGGCGCAATGGAGGACTTTTTGCCGACCTTACGCCGTTATTTCAAGAAAAAAGCTGAAATTTTGGGACATAAGGATGCTTTGCCTTGGTATGATTTGTTTGCGCCTGTAGGTAAAGTGGAAATGAAATTTAGCTACGAAGAAGCCTGCGACTTTGTTTTGGAAAACTTCTATAAATTTAGCCAAAAATTAGGAGATTTTACAAAATACGGTTTGGAAAATGGTTGGGTTGATGCGCCTGTGCGTAAAGGCAAGCGTGGCGGTGCTTTTTGTGTAAATATTCACGCAATAGGGCAAAGTCGTGTTCTTCTTAACTTTGATGGCTCTTTTAGTGATGTCACTACTTTTGCACACGAATTTGGACACGCCTATCACGGAGATTGCTTAAAAGAAAAATCAAATCTAAACAGCAATTATACTATGCCTATTGCCGAAACCGCTTCAAACTTCTGCGAAACAATAATATTTAACGCCGCCGTTGCTAATGCTAGTGATGATGAGAAATTTGTATTGCTAGAAGGCGCAATTTCTGATGCTTTGCAGGTGGTTGTTGATATTTATTCACGTTATTTATTTGAAACAAAATTGATTGAAAAGCGCAAGCAAGGACCATTGTCTGTCGAAGAAATTAAAGAATTGATGTTACAAGCACAAAAAGATGCTTATGGTGATGGGCTTGACCACAAATGTTTGCACCCTTATATGTGGATTAACAAACCGCATTATTACTTTGCAGAGCGTAATTTCTATAATTTCCCATATGCTTACGGTATGATGTTTAGCCAAGGCTTGTATGCACAGTATCTTATCGAAGGCGATAGCTTTATTGAAAAATATGATAATTTGCTTGCGGCTACAGGTTCTGCTTCGCTTGAAGAAGTGGGAGATTTGGCAGGAATTGATGTACGCAAAAAAGATTTTTGGGTTAATTCGTTGAAGTTGGTTGAAGAAAAAGTAAACGAGTTTTGCAAATAATACAATATCTTACTGAAAATGCCGCTGTGGATGATATAATCATTCACAGCGGAGATTTCCTATGCTTTGTATCTGAAGAATCAAACATAAATTTTGGGAGGAAAATAAATGTCCGAATTAAAAACAAGAGAACAAATTGCGCCAGAGTTTAAATGGAATATCGCAAGCATTTTTGAAACAGATGAAGCGTGGGAAGCGCAAGCAGAAGCTATACCCGCAATGCTTGGCGATTTTAAAAAGTATGAAGGAAAGGTAACCGAAAGCGGCGAAACGCTTTTAGCTTGCCTTGAAGCCGCTGGTGTCATAGAAAAGGCAACGTATCACGTGTTTTTGTACGCTGGGTTAAAAGGTGATGAGGACACGGCTAATCCAAAATACCAAGGTATGCGTGACAAATCAAGAGGCTTAGCAACACAAATGTCTGCCGCAACCAGCTTTCTGCAACCAGAAATTGTCGCCGCAGGTGAAGAAAAAGTAGCAAAATGCGTTGCATCAATAGCGGGGCTAGAGCTATATAAACATTACTTTGCCGATATTTTCCGTGAACAAAAGCATATTCTAACACCCGACAAAGAAGAAATTATGGCGAAAGCAGGCGAGGTCGGCAATGCTTCACATATGATTTATAATATGATTACACAAACAGATATGGTGTTTGGCAAGGTTACAGATAGCAACGGCAAAGAATATGAGGTTACCAACGGAAGCTATGGCAGTCTAATGCAAAGCACAGACCGCATATTGCGCAAAAATGTACAAGAACTATATTACGACACACATATTAAACAAAAAAACACAATTGCAGAAGCCTATAATTACGCTGTAAAAAATGATAATTTTGTGGCTGGCGTTCGTAATTACGATTCTGCACTTGCTCACGCATTGTCAAACTACAATATCCCAAAAGATATTTATACCAACCTAATTAAAACAATTGGTGACAATATCCATCTTTTCCACCGCTATTTAGAGCTTCGCAAGCGCTGTCTTGGTGTTGATACGCTAGAATTTCACGACATTTACGCACCAATGGTTAAAGATGCTGATGTAAAAATGAATTGGGAAGAAGCCAAACAAGCCGTTTATGAAGGCGTTGCCGCATTGGGTAAAGAATATCAAGAGCTTATTAAAAAATGCTACAGCGAAAATTGGATAGACGTGTACGAAAACAAAGGCAAAGCAACGGGCGCATACAATTGGGGCTCTTATGGTATGAAGCACCCATTTGTGCTAATGAATTATGACGATACAATTGGTGATATGTTTACTCTTGCTCACGAGCTTGGCCACGCTATGCATAGTCATTATACACATAGCAACCAACCACAGGTTTACGGGCATTACACCATATTTTTAGCAGAAATTGCATCCACTGTAAACGAGGCTTTGGTTATGGAGCATATGCTTGCAAACACTGACCCTGTGGCAGAAAAAACTAAATATTGTTATCTGCTTAACGAGTTTTTAGAAGGTTTTAAAGGAACCATCTTCCGACAAACAATGTTTGCAGAATTTGAAATGCTAACACACGAAATGGCGGAGCGTGGCGAACCATTAAATAGTCAGTCGTTAAACAATCTATACAAATCTTTGCTTGAAAAATATTTTGGTGATAAAATTGTTATTGATGACCGCATTGTTTACGAATGGAGCCGTATACCGCATTTTTATCGTGCTTTCTATGTATACCAATATTCAACAGGTTATGCTTCTGCTATGGCTTTTTCTAAGGCGATACGTGAAGAAGGTGCGCCTGCTGTGGAGAAATATTTAGGCTTGTTAAAAAGCGGTTCGAGCGATTATTCAATAGAGCTTCTTAAAAAAGCGGGGCTTGATATGACAACACCTGCGCCAATACAGGCGGCAATGGATGTTTTTAAAGATATTCTTGACCGTTTTGAGAGGGCTTTAGAAAATTAACAACATTAAAAAAGGTGGTAACCTACCGCCTTTTTTAATGCGAAAAAACTTGCAAAACCCTGTTTGTTTTGGTAGAATGAAGCTATACTAATTTTTGTGAGGTAGATTGTGATATGTATAGATATTTAACGGTTACAGCAATTGTGGTTGCGGCGGGTAATGGCTCACGTTTTGGCGAAGGCTTGCCTAAACAGTTTTTGATGTTGGGCAATATGCCTGTTTTGGGGCATAGTTTGATGGCGTTTGACAAAAATACTTATATAGACAGGATTGTTATTGTGGTTTCGCAAGAGCATTTGATGATGTGTGAAGATATGGTAGAACAATTGCGGCTTGTTAAACCTTGCGATGTGGTTGTTGGTGGCGCAAACCGTCAAGAATCTGTACGCAATGGGCTTTTACAACTTGACGAAAAATGTATGGATGGCATTGTGCTAGTGCACGATGGCGCAAGACCTTTTGTGGAAGGCGAGGATGTTTACGCATTGCTTTCTGCGGCATATGACTATCAGGCGGCAACGCTTGGTTTGCCTGTTACGGATACAATAAAAGTAGCTGATTTTGAAATGAGCATTGAAAAAACCTTGCAACGTGATAATCTTTTTACAGTACAAACGCCGCAGGCTTTTAAGGCGGATGTACTGATAAAAGCGCACAAACAAGCAAAGGAAGCAGGACGCACAAAATCTTGTTATGACGATTGCCAATTGGTAGAAAAAACTGGCATTGCACCAAAAATTGTAACAGGAAGCCCAAATAATATAAAAATAACACACGCAGTTGATATTCATATAGCAAGAAGTATTTTAGAGGGGGAAAAATAGATGAAAAAAAGATTTGTTGCAAGCCTTGTTGCCATTTCTACCTTGACGGCTGTTTTTGTAGCTGTAACGGCTGTTTTGGTTGCCAATGCAGGTGGAACTTGGTGGATACCAACGGTTAGCGGTGTTGTTTTGTTGGGTATTATTAATGGGCTTGGCTCTAGTTTATTTCAGAATATCAATATATCTATAAATAATACAAAAAATCTTACCGAAAAGGTCGCAAGAGGTGATAATTTAAGCCGCTTAGACTTAGCGGCTAGTGATGATACATTCGATGAAATTAATGCAAATTTAGAGCAGATTTCTGCTGAAATTACCAGTTTTAAAGAAGCTGATAAAGTTGCACAAAAACAGATTTCAGAACTATTAAGCGATATTGGAATTATTAATGATGCGGTTGACAAAATTGTGGCGGGAGAAGCACGCATTAATGTCGGCGGTATTGGAATGAATCAAAGACGTGCAAATTTGCAGACTTTAGAGAATTTGATAAAGCATTTGCAATTGGTGCAAAATGATATGAATGCAATTTTCTTATCTGCAAAATCTGGTAATCTTGATAATTATGTTGCAGTAGATAAATATAAAGGTAAATGGAAAGAAATTGCAGCAAATGCAAATGAAGCAAACAATATTGTTTCAGCTGTTGTAACTGATGTAAACAATGCGCTTGCAAAGCTGGCAAAGGGGGACTTGTCGGCAAAGATGACAGTAGGCAATATTGGCGATTATCAAAAACTGCGCAATCAGTTTAATTCAACAACAGCGGCATTGTCGAAGTATGTTAACGAAACACATAACTCATTAGGCAATCTTAGGGCAAATTCACAGCCAATGGGCGATTTTCCGCAGGATTTTGGAAAGATTAGGGATGCTATTGTTGCGGCCTCCGAGCGCTTGGATAATGACGGCGATGGTGGGCGGAAAGGGTCGGCTGTTCCTACAAAGATAATGCCAAAAACAATGCCGATTGTGGAGAAGGTGGCGGACAAACCTAAAACAAGCGGTGCTGCGTCATTTAATCGTATGTCGGGTGCATATAAGCCCAAAGTATCATCGCAAACAGGCACGCACGATTTTTTAAAGAATGACTTTGGGAAGTATTGATACTAATCCTAATTTAAAATCCTGTTTTAAAGTGGGTTAGTGTGATGAGGATGAATAATTGAAGCGTGTTTCGTTCAAAGAACCTATAACATTGATTTTTGGCGTAATTTTGGCGGTTTTATCTGCCGCTATTTGTATGCAGATAATGGGGCAATTGGGTACCGCACCAAACACATCGCTAATTGGTGCGGTTTTGATAATGATAGTGGCAAAAATACCGCTTGGTATGGTCAGGCTCTTAAAGAATGTCGAGCGGCAGAATTATGTGCTTTCTATCGCATCTTCAGCAGGCTTTACGGCGGCAAATTGTGGCTTTGTGGCAATAGCAACAGTTTTTATTATGGGACGCAATGATTTGATTGTACCTATATCTTTTGGCGTGCTTTTTGGTAGTATGATAGCTGTTTTTGCTATGGGTCGGCTGTTTGATACAAAGGTTTTTCCTGCCCGTGGCGCTTGGCCTATGGGTGTCGCCGTTGCAACCGCCTTGCAAGCAGGCGATGAAGGCGGCAAAAAGGGATGGCAGTTGTTGCAGGGGCTTGTTTTTGGAGCGGTTCTTAGTTTTTTTGGCATACCTGCGGCGGGCATTGGTATCGCTTTTATAGCAAATATGCTAACAATGGTGGCTTTAGGTATTGGTATGATTTTGCGGGGATATTCGCAGTATATATTTGGCGGATTTGATATAGGGCAGAGCAATATTGCGCAAGGCATTATGATTGGTGCAGGGGTTGTTGCATTAATACAAATAATAAGAGTTATTAAAAATCCTAATAAAGCGGAGCGAGATTATAAAAATATTGGAAATGATAGGGAAACAAGAAAGGCCTTAATTGGTTCTGTGGGTTTGTTTGTTATTGGTGCGGTTCTAGTTGCGCTTATAACAGGTGCATTTAGTGATATGGGCATCGGTATGTCTGTTTTATGGGTAGTTTTTGCGGGTGTTACGGCAGTTGTTACAATGGTGCTGACGGGTACGGCTTCAATGCATTCAGGTTGGGGGCCTGCTTTTGCAGTGGTAACAATATGCCTTACAATAGGTATGTTAATAGGCTTTTCGCCTGTAGCTTTGGCGGTATTGGTAGGTTATATAGGTGCGGTTGGTATGCCGTTTGCAGACACAGGAATAGGTTTAAAAGCAGGCTGGATTATACGCGGCGAAGGCGTAGACCCAGAAAATGAACGCTATGGACGGCGGCAACAGGTCATTATCAAGCAGTTTGGCGTAGTTATTGGCGTTGGTATGGCGGTTGTTTTTGGCGTAATGCTTGCAAATAACGATATTTTGCCGCCTATGAGTGTTTTTTACGCAAGCAAGACGGCAAGCACCGTTAGTCCCGAATTAATATGGGAATTAGTCATTTGGGCGATACCTGGTGCAATTTTGCAATTGGTTTTTGGCAACAAAAGCGTTGGACTAATGCTTGCTACGGGATTGTTGATAAATAACCCAATTTTTGGCATAACATTGCTTGCGGCGATTGGCTTGCGGCTTATTATAGGTACGAAGCATACAGCGGTGCGGGCTCCTGGCTTAATTGCGGGCGATGGGCTGTTTGGCTTTGGTGCAAATATTTTTAGGGCATTCTTTTAGATATGGAGGAAAATGCGATGAATAAGAGGATTTTTAAGATAGAAGGTATGACTTGTGCGTCCTGTGCGAAGTCTATTGAGCGTACTGTGCGGCGCATTGAAGGTGTTTCGGTTGGTGATGTTAATTTTGCAACTGAAAAATTGACTTTAGAATATGATGCGGCGGTTGTTTCTGTGGTTGCTATTATTGAAAAGGTTAAGAAGGCGGGTTTCGAGCTATTAGAGGAAGAGTCTGCCGACAAAGAGGCATTGCGCAAACAAGAAGAAATTGCGGGGTTACGTAAAAGGTTGATAGTTTCAGCTATTTTTACCTTACCGTTATTTATTATCGCAATGGGACCGCACGCATTGCATTTGTTTGGTCGCCCTGATGTACATCATTGGATTTTACATAATTTTGCGTGGCAAAACACGGTTATACAGCTTGCTCTTACATTGCCCGTGGTTATTGTAAACTGGAAAATTTACACACGTGGTTTTAATGCTTTGTTTGTAAAGCGTAGCCCAAATATGGACTCGCTTATTGCAAAAGGCACTGCGGCGGCTTTTGTATATAGTCTTTATTTAACGGGCGCAAATATTTTTGCGGGTGCGAATTATGAACCTTTCTATGAAATTGTTGGTGTAATTTTAACGCTTATTGTTATGGGTAAATTTATGGAAGCTGTGGCAAAGGGCAAAACAGGCGAAGCGATTAAAAAGCTGATGAGGCTTGCGCCAAAGACGGCGAAAGTTGTGCGTAATGATGAAGAAATTGAAGTGCTTATTGACGAGGTTGTCGTTGGTGATGTAATCATTGTTAAGCCAGGCGAAAAAATGCCTGTGGATGGTGTAGTGATAGAAGGTGCGACAAGCGTTGATGAATCTATGCTAACTGGCGAATCTATGCCTGTTTCAAAAGGTGTTGGTGATGAGATAATAGGTGCTAGTATCAATAAAAATGGCTCTATTAAGTATAATGCGACGAAGGTTGGCAAAGATACTGCGTTATCACAAATTATTAAATTGGTTGAAGAAGCGCAGGGTAGTAAAGCCCCAATTGCGGCACTTGCAGACGCTATCAGCGAGAAATTTGTACCCGCCATTATCATCATAGCTTTTGTTAGCCTTGCTGGCTGGTTTTTCTTTGGCGGTGATTTTATTGCGGCTAATGCTAATGGTGAGCCAAGTACGATTTGGTTTGCTATGTGTATTTTTATTGCAATACTTATTGTGGCTTGTCCTTGTGCTTTAGGGCTTGCAACACCAACGTCTATTATGGTTGGTACGGGCAAAGGCGCGCAAAATGGTGTGCTGATTAAAAGTGGAGAATCTCTTGAAACAGCGTATAAAATCAAAACAGTGGTATTGGATAAAACAGGCACGATAACTGTTGGCAAACCGCATGTTACGGATATTGTGGTTTTTGGAAATTATTCACAAGAAGAAATTTTGCGTTTTGCGGCTTCGGCAGAAAAGCGTTCGGAACATCCTTTGGGTGAGGCAATAGTCAATAAGGGTATTGAAGATGGTTTGGAGCTTATCGAGGTTGAAACCTTTACATCCATAACAGGACAGGGGATTGAGGTTGTTATTGAAGGTAAGTTTGTACAAATTGGAAATATTCGATTGATGGGCGATAAAATGAGGTCGGATGAAAAGTGTAAAGCGGATGGTCTAGCAGAGCAAGGCAAAACGCCGATGTATATGGCAATAGACGGCGAAATTGCGGCGATTATTGCTGTTGCTGATATTATAAAACCCGATAGCCGTGAAGCTGTGGAAAAGTTGCAATCTATGGGTATTGAGGTAATAATGTTGACGGGCGACAATGCCCAAACGGCGGCGGCTGTGGCGAAAGATGCTGGTATTGCACAGGTTATTGCAGAGGTTTTGCCAGGGGATAAAGCGCAGACCATTAAAGATTTACAGACGAGTGGCAAAAAGGTTGCAATGGTGGGTGACGGCATTAATGATGCGCCAGCTTTGGTGCAGGCGGATGTTGGCATTGCCATTGGCGGCGGTACGGATATTGCAATGGAATCTGCGGATATTGTATTAATGCGTGGAAATTTAACGTCGGTTGCATCGGCAATTACACTTTCCCGCAAAACTATTAATAATATTAAGCAAAACTTGTTTTGGGCATTTTTCTATAATGTGCTATGTATTCCTGTTGCTATGGGCGTTTGGTTTTTGTTTGGAGGACCGCTGTTAGACCCGATGATTGCGGCGATTGCTATGTCTTTATCTTCGGTGTCGGTATTATTAAATGCTTTGCGTTTGCGGAGGGTTAAAATATGATAGCCAGCGAACGTAGGGAAAAGATTTTGGAAGCGATAAAACAAAGCAATATGCCGATTAGCGCAAGCACTTTGGCGCAGGATTTTGGCGTTACAAGACAGGTTGTTGTGGGTGATGTTTCGTTATTACGTGCGGCTGGCAATGAAATTATTGCTACGGCAAGGGGATACATTTTTCCTACTGTAAAAAGCATTAATCAATTTTTAGGCACAATTGCTTGTAAGCACGATATACAAGACACGCATAAAGAGTTGCAGACTATTGTAAGTTTGGGCGCAACGGTTATAAATGTTACGGTAGAGCACGAATTGTACGGTGAAATAACGGGTAATTTGAATATTAGCACCCACAAAGATATTGATGAATTTTTTGGGCGGGTAAATTCGTCAAAAGTGCGACTTTTGGCGGATTTAACAGATGGTGTACATCTACATCAAATTGCCTGTCGTGATAAAGAGCATTTTGAACAATTGCAAAAGGCTTTGGAAGTAGAGGGCGTTTTATACAAAGATTAAAAATAATGCTTGACAAGAAAAAGTTCCTATGATATACTATACATATGTCTTGACACATAATAGGAGGGATTTTTTATGGAAGTATCAAAATACCACAATCATATTTTTAAGATTGTTTCGGCGGGGCTGTTGATTGCTATTGGTATGATTATACCGTTGTTTTCGCCTTTGCAGTTTGTTGTAGAACCTGCGTCTTATACGCTTGGCGTGCATATACCAATATTTATTGCGATGTTTATATCGCCAAAGGTAGCTTTTGCGGTAGCGGTTGGCACAACGCTTGGTTTCTTGTTTCGTGGGTTGCCTATAACTATTGTCATACGTGCGGCTAGCCATATTTTGTATGCAACGGCAGGGTCTATGTATTTGGCCCGTATTGACAAAATTGCTTTCAAAGGTTTTAAATTGCGGGTTTTTTCTTTTATAATTGCAATTGTTCACGCTGTAGCTGAAACTGTCGCAATTTTAGTGTTTTATATTGCCACGGGTTTTCCTGCCAATCAGGGTGCGTTGTGGGTTTTCGGTTTTATTGGACTTGGTACGGTAATACACAGTATGGTGGATTTTGAGCTGGCTAATGTTATACGGCGGGCTTTGCAAATGCAACCGCATTTTAGGCAGATGATAAAGTCGTAAAAAGAGATGTTGCTTTACGATGATTTATTTGTAAAAAATAAAATTAGCGGTGTTCCTATAATGAACAAGCCTGCTATTGCACCTAACATAATCGGCAATCCAAATGATGCACCATCAGGGTTGCCGCTTGTTGTCCACGCCAAAACAAGTGCCGATATGGCAAATGCCGAGCCGATTATGAAGCCGATTATTAGTATTGCACCCTTAATACTTTTCTTTTTACTATTGTTATCCATATGCTCCTCCGAAGTTAAAATAAAGCCGCCCAAAACTAACTGGGCGGCTGTTTTTGTTAGATTAAGCAGCTGGCTTGGCTTTTGGTTTTTGAGCAAAAGACAAGAATTTTTGTAAATGCAGGCCGATATGTATGCCTGTAAAATAAAATGCTGCCCAAGAAGTAATTGTGTGCCAAAAAGAGATTGTAGAGCTTGGACCATATGGCGTGATACCGACAGTGCCAGAGGCAATAAGGGATGTTGGACCGACAGAAACACCAGTGCTAAGACCCCACAAGATGCCTGTGATGATAGATGCAGACATTGTGATGCAAACAATAATCATCATAAAGAATTTTGCTTTTGTTGCGGCATTTGCTTTAGCCCATGCTTTTGCAGTGCCTGTGAGCCATTTGAAGTTAAGAGCGATGTGTATGATGAAAAGCACGGCAAGAATGCAACCAAATAGCATATGCCAAGTTACAAAGTGCCAATTCCATCCTAAAAACTCCCAAGCTCTGCCGATGTCGGCGTGTCTTGCCAAATACGGCGTAAGCATAAGACCGATAAGGCAGATGAACATCAAAATGTCCTTGATTAAGCTAAAACGCTTAACATTCATTTGAAATTCCTCCATTTCAAATACGAGCATAACGCTCGAAAATAATATAATGTAAGTATTGTATCATCTAAGACAAGATATGTCAATAGTTTATCAATAATTTTTTTCAAATTTTTTTCAAGATTATTACAAAGATGTTTCAGTGGCGTGATTTTTGTAGGCTTGCTTTTTTATTTAAAAGGGTGTATAATGACTAAATGTTTTGGTGATGGGGAGGTTCTTATGGAAAATCACAATAAATATTATATAGAAAAATTGGCGCAGATTAATGCGGCGGCAGGGATAGAAAAACCCACGGCTTGCGTGGTTACATATGGATGTCAAATGAATGCAAGAGATAGCGAGAAGTTTTCAGGTATGCTTTTTGAGATGGGATACGATTTGACAAATGATGAGCAAGCGGCGGATTTAGTTATTTTTAACACCTGTTGTGTGCGTGAAAATGCGGAAAATAAGCTGTATGGAAATTTGGGTAACCTGAAAGAAAAAAAGCGTGCAAACCCGCATTTTAAGATAGTTTTGGCGGGATGTATGATGCAACAAGATATTGTTGTTGATAAAATAAAACAATCGTACAATTTTGTTGATGTTATTTTTGGTACGCATAATATATATCGCTTTCCCGAGCTATTGTATAGCCATTTTGAAACGGGTGACAGCATTGTGGATGTTTGGGAGAACGCTACAGAGATTGTGGAAGATTTGCCTAGTTTGCGCGAATATCCTTTTAAAGCAGGGGTAAATATAATGTATGGTTGTAATAATTTTTGCACATACTGCATTGTTCCGTATGTTCGTGGTAGGGAAAGAAGCCGTAAACCCGCTGATATTTTGGCTGAAATTAAGGTTTTGGCGGCGAATGGTGTTACAGAGATTATGCTTTTGGGGCAAAATGTTAATTCGTACGGTATTGGTTTGGAATGTGGCACTACCTTTGCGCAGTTATTGTATATGGTAAACGATGTGGAAGGTATAGCTAGAATACGATTTATGTCCAGCCATCCGAAGGATATGACAGATGATGTTGTCTTTGCAATGCGTGATTTACCTAAGGTGTGCAAGATGTTGCATTTGCCTTTTCAGGCGGGGTCCAGCCGTCTTTTGAAGCTGATGAACCGTAAACATACCAAAGAATGGTATATTGATTTAATTGACCGTGTAAAGGCTAATATACCTGATATTGCGCTTACAACAGATATTATGGTGGGTTTTCCAGGTGAAACTGAGGAGGATTTTCAACATACCCTTGATGTGGCACGACACGTACGTTTTTCTAGTGCTTTTACATTTATTTACAGTCGACGACACGGTACCCCAGCGGATTTGATGGAAAACCAAGTGGATGAAAATGTTGTGAAAGATAGGTTTAATAGACTTGTGACAGAGGTTAATGCAATATCGCTAGAGCTTAATGAAGGGCGTGTTGGTAAGACACTTTCTATTCTTGTTGAAAGCGAAGGCAAAAATGGCGTGCTAAACGGGCGTGCGGATGATGGGTCTTTAGTGCATTTTGAGGGCGATAAGGCTTTGATTGGGAAGTATGTGGATGTGAGAATAACCGAAGCAAAGACTTTTTATTTGATAGGAGAGCAAGTGCAATGACGATTTTTGAAGAAAAGGCAAAAGAGCTTGCGGATGATATTTTGCGGTCGGAATTATCAAAGGATTTTGCGGATGCGCAAGCGGCGGCAGAAGCTAATCCTGATGATGAAGCAGCTATGGCAGAATTTTTGCAATTGCGAACCGAATATTATAATTTAATAAACTCTGTTTTGGCTACCATTAAGTCGGTTTTAGGTGATGTGCCGAAAAAATCTTGCTGTGGCGGCGGATGTTGCCGCAAGGGAGGCGAGCAATGAGATATTCGCCGATGATGCGACAATATTTGGAAATAAAGGACAAACATAAGGATAGAGTGTTATTTTTTAGACTTGGTGATTTTTACGAATTGTTTTTTGGTGATGCGCAGATTGGTGCAGATGTCTTGGGCTTGACTTTAACAAGCCGAGAATCTGGTGATGGTAAGATTTTGATGTGTGGGATGCCACATCACGCCGCTATAGAATATATTGAAAAATTGGTACAAGCGGGATATGATGTTGCTGTTTGCGAACAAACTGACGAAGAAAAAGATGGGATTATGCGGCGTGAAGTTGTGCAGATTTATACAGCAGGCACGATGTTTTTGCAGAACGACAAATGCAACTACGTGATGTCTATTTGCCTTTATAATAAAGCGTTTGGCGTTTCTTATTGTGATGTATCTACAGGTGAATTTTATACAACAAGCATTAAAAATTTTGAAAATCTTGTTGATGAAATTTTGAAAGTTAGTCCGAACGAAATTATTACTTGCCCTGATTTTGCGAATGGTTTTGATATTGAGAGTATAATTAAGATTAAGCCAAAAACAATACAATCTTGGGAATTTTTAGCACATAAGGCTAACAAAAGGCTTTGCGGACATTTTAATGTGGCTAGCTTGTCGGTCTTTGGCGTGGTACCGAAAGCGGCGGTGCTTGCGGCTGGCGGACTTTTGGAGTATTTAAAATATACCCAGTTAAATTCGTTGTTACATATTAATAGAATCACACCATATAATAATGATGCTTTTATGGCATTGGACAAGTATACAAGACGCAATTTAGAATTATTTGAAAACCTTGCTGATAGAGAGTTAAAAGGCAGTTTGTTATGGGTGCTAGATGAAACACAAACGGCGATGGGCGGCAGATTATTGCATAAATGGCTATCGCAACCGCTGATGAATATTGACGAGATAAAATCACGTCAGGAAGCTATAAGAGAATATAAAGAGCATAGCGGATGGCTTGAAAGTGTACGCAGCAATCTAAAGAATATTGCAGATTTGGAGAGATTTTGCGCAAAGATTGTATATAAGCGTGTTAATGGGCGGGATTTGTTGGCTTTGCAAAAATCTTTAAGTGCTATACGCGATTTGTTTATGGGTGAAAAACCTATAAAATCTAGTTTGAACAGATATTTGTTTGAAGAAGCAGATGCCTTAGATGATATTTTTAATTTGATTGATGGAAAAATTTTGGATAATGTAAGTAATGCGATAGATGAGGGCGGGATTTTTGCATATGGCTACAATGCAGAGTTGGATACTGCAAAAGTTCGGCAAAACCAGCTTTATGGACAGTTGGCTCAATATGAAGCTAAGTTAAAAGAAGAATTGAACATCAAAGGCTTAAAAGTGGGTCAAAACAAGGTTTTTGGGTATTACATTGAAGTTCCTAATTCGCAAAAGGCAAGGGTTTCTGCAGATTTTATATCACGTCAAACTTTGGCGAATGCACAGCGATATTCCAGCGAAACTCTAAAGCAGATAGAAATAGATATTTTAACAGCTACTGAAAGTGTTATTAATCTGGAATGTGCTTTGTTTATGGTGCTTCGTAACGAAATTGTCAAAAAGGTACCGTGCATACAACAAACGGCGCATATGCTTGCACATATTGATGTTTTGCAGGCATTAGGCAAAATTGCAAATGATTATAATTACATACAGCCAAATGTTACGAATGGCGGGATAATTGAAATCCACGATAGCCGTCATCCTGTTATCGAGCGTATCTTTGAAGGTTTTGTGCCTAATAATGTTTATTTAAATGACACTGACAGTAAAATTGCGATTATAACAGGTCCCAATATGGCGGGCAAATCTACATTTATGCGACAGGTGGCTTTATGCGTTGTTATGGCACAGATGGGTAGCTTTATACCTGCAACAGCCGCTAATATAGCGGTTTGTGATGCGGTATATACCCGTGTTGGTGCGGCGGATGATTTAAGCCGTGGACAGTCCACATTTATGGTGGAAATGAGCGAAGTTGCCTATATTTTGGGTAACGCTACGGCTTCGAGCCTTGTTTTGCTTGACGAGGTTGGGCGTGGAACAGGGACGACAGATGGGCTTGCAATTGCAATGGCGACCATTGAACATATTGACGAGAAAATCGGCGCAAAAACGTTGTTTGCAACACATTATCACGAATTGGTTGCAGCTGAAAGTAAGATTGAAAGTGTTTATAATTTATCTATGGAAATTGACAAAGACGGCGATAGTATTAAGTTTTTGTGGAAAGTGGTTATGGGTGGAACAAACAATAGCCACGGTATATATGTAGCTAAAATGGCAGGTTTGCCAAGTGAATTGGTAGAGCGTTCGCAACAGATTCATACAAAACTTGCAATGCGTGGCGCATTTGATGATGATGCCTTTGATATTGAACGTGTGCCTGAATATGCGGCGGTTAAAGAGCAAGTTAAACGCTATCGCCTATTTTTGGAAGAATTGGGTGCTATGCAAATTGAGAATGTTGAAATTAAACGAGTTTTGGATGATATGCGTAAGGTGTGATTTTGGATATGAAAAAGATACTAATTATAGGTGGAGCGACGGCGACGGGCAAGTCTGCGGCGGCTATTAGGATAGCGCATAGGCTTGGCGGCGAGGTTATTTCAGCAGACTCTATGCAGATATATCGTGGTATGGATATTGGCACGGCGAAACTTGTACCCGATGAAATGCAAGGCATACCACACCATTTAATTGGTGAATTAAACCCTGATGACACCTACAATGTTGCGGTTTTTAAGGACATAGCGAAGCAGCGTATTGACGAAATTTACGCTAGGCAAAAAATACCGATTATATGCGGCGGTACAGGTTTTTACATTAATGCATTGTTGTATGATGTGGATTTTTCGCAGAATGAAGCAGACCATATATATCGCCAAAAATTAGAGAAAATGCATATTGATGAACTTTGGGATATATTGCGGAAAATTGACCCAAAAGCTACAGAAATGATTGATAAAAACAATATAAAACGTGTTGTACGTGCAATTGAATATCACAATACAACAGGCGGTAAAATTTCTGAACACAACGAACGTGAAAGGGCAAGAAGTCCCGCTTATGAGGCACAGATTTTTGTGCTTAATACCGAGCGTGATAAGCTATACGAACGTATTAACTGCCGTGTGGACGATATGGTTGCACAAGGATTGGTGGCGGAGGTGCAAGGGTTATTGGATAATGGCTATGCCTCAAATCTTGTATCAATGCAAGGTATTGGATATAAAGAGATTGTGAAGTATTTGAACAAAGAGTATGATTTGGATAATGCAGTTTCCGCTATAAAGCAAGCTACCAGACATTTTGCAAAACGGCAGATTACGTGGTTTAAACATCAATTGCCGCAGGCTATATGGATTGATATTAATAAACAAGAAGTGGAGGATTTTTTATGAACAAACAAATTCTAGAAAAGGCAAATGCAATTATTGCAAAATGCGATAGCGCGAGTTTTGGTGTTATTGACGAATCGGGTTACCCTTCTGCTTCTGCGGTTTCTTTGTGTTACCCGCAAGATGTTTTGGAGGTTTATTTTACTACGAGTCTTGATTGCAACAAAACAAACCGCATTAGAGCAAACAGCAAAGCAAGCATAAATTTTTTTACAGATAGCGACAACATCACGCTTGTAGGTGTTGCAGAAATTTTGACAGACCAAGAGAGCAAAAGCAAATATTGGCAAAGCTGGTTTAGCCAAATTTATGGTGACGAAACAAATCCTGATTATTGTGTAATTAAGTTTACGACACAAAGAGTATCTTTTTGGATTGGAAACGAAGGCGCAGAATTTGACATAAAATAGAGGAGAATTTTTATGAATACAAGAGATATTTATTTTGAAAAATTTGGCATTAAGCCAGAGATTTTTGAATTTGTTGACGAGGTCGCAAAAGCGGCTGAACCACGCTTTCGCGAGGTAGAGGATATTGCAGAATATAACCAAGCAAAAGTTTTGGCGGCTTGTGTTAAAAATGGTTTAAGCGAGGCACATTTTGCAGGCACAACAGGCTATGGCATTGGCGACATTGGGCGTGATGTGATGGAGGCAATTTACGCCGATACCTTTAACGCCGATGTTGCCTTGGTGCGTATGCAGATTATTTCTGGCACGCACGCCTTGTCTACGGCATTTTTTGGCTCGTTGCGCTATGGTGATGAATTGGTTTACGCCACAGGTCAGCCGTATGACACGCTTCATAGGGTTATTGGCATTACACCAACAAAAGGCTCTTTAATTGAACACGGCGTGGTTTACAGACAGATTAATTTGCTTGCTGATGGTGGCATAGATTATGATACATTGGGTAAAACAATTAACGAAAAAACAAAGGTTGTTGCTATCCAACGCTCTAAAGGTTATAGCTTCCAAACGGGCTTTCCTATTGCGGAAATTAAGAAAATCTGTGAATTTGTAAAAAATATCCGCAAGGATGTTTTGGTGATGGTTGACAATTGCTACGGCGAGTTTGTAGAGCGTTTGGAGCCTACAGAGATTGGCGCAGATGCAATTGTTGGCTCGCTTATCAAAAATCCGGGCGGCGGTATTGCACCAACGGGCGGCTATATTGCAGGTGGTCATACTTTTGTAGAAAATGCGGCACGTTGCCTATTTTCGCCTAGTATGGGTATGGCGCAAGGCGCAACATTAGGGCAAAACAAGCCTATGTTGATGGGCTTTTTTCTAGCACCGTCAATGGTTTGCGCTTCCGTTAAAACCGCTATATTGTTTGACGAAGTGTTTAGCAAAATGGGCTTTAAAACATCGCCGCCGTCAAGTGTTACTCGCACAGACACGCCGCAGGTTATACGCCTTGGCTCTGCCGAAAAAATGATTGCATTTTGCCGTGGTATACAAAAAGCAAGCCCGGTAGACTCTATGTTTGACCCAGAGCCGTCTTTTGAAATGCCAGGCTATGCCGACCCGCTTATTTCTGCCGCTGGCGCATTCACCCAAGGCTCTACAATAGAATTATCGGCTGATGGTCCTGTTCGTCCGCCGTATGATATATATGTGCAAGGTGGCTTGACGTGGCACCACGGCAAATTGGGTACGATGATGGCTTTAAACCAGCTATATATCGAAAATCTTGTTAAATTGCCAAAATAACTAAAGTTCGCAATCAAGGGGATTTTTATTAGCTTGTTACCTTGCTTTATTTGAAATACGCCATCCTAATAAATACAAAATCGGCCAAATAAATAGGGTTAAGTGAAAAAGACCCATATCAAAAAAACCTATGCCTATCACGACATCAACAATTGAAATTGATGATAGTAAGATGACCATAATTAAAATGGTTTTTCTTGATTTGGAAAAAATTCCAAAAATGCCAGCGATAATGAAAGCGGTTGATGTTGATATTGAGCTTATAATTCTAAGACCGTAATCCGAGCTTGTAATGTTGAGCAAATCGACCGCCAATGCAAATCCTCCAAAAGCAACCATCACTATTGATATTGCGATAAATAATACATTTTTACGCTTCATCTCTCTATTCCTCCATAAAAAATACTAAGTTTGAAATATTATTTTTAATATTTCAAACTTAGTATAACATTGTTTTTGTGCCTTGTCAACAAATTTGAAAAATTATTTTATGTTTCAAATTTGTAAAGTTTGTGATATAATTAAGGCAACCAAAAGCGAGGTATGGGTATGAACAAATATGAGCAGACAACGGAAAAGAAGAAGAAAGCGATTGTAGATACCGCAATGGATTTATTTGCAAACAGAGGGTTTGCCGATGTAAGTATTAAAGAGATTGCGGAAACCGCCAATGTATCGCAAGTGTCTATTTACAATTATTTTGGAAGCAAAGAGGCTTTGGTGGCAAAATGTGCCGATATTGTAATGGCGGATGTCTTGCAAAAATCAAGGGATATTTTGCAAATGGATATTGATTATTTGAAAAAAATCGAGATGGCTCTTAGTTTTTCCTTCGTAGGTATTAACCTATCAGTTTCAGAATATTTTACACAAAAAGCACTTAGCGACCCAACACTAATGGGTTTGCTTTCAAAAAATATAGACGAAAGCAAAAGGGTTATTTTTCGTGAATATATCGAATTAGGCAAAGAAGAAAATATTATTGATAAATATATACCAACAGATGTATTGTTGCATTTCTTGGATGCTGTTAATATTATGGGGAAAAAATTGGAATTTAATGATGATATAACCGAAACAATCAAACATATTCATCATTTAGTTTTATATGGTGTTATTGGAAAATGATAAATACGCTTGTGCAAACGCAATGACGCATTTGCACAAGCGTATTTTATATGCCTTTAAAGACTGTGATATTGTGCAACAATTTGTCTTGCGGCCCTTGAAAATTCATTGTGTATTGCTGCATTGTTTTAATGTAGTCGAATGTTGGCTGGTCTATTTGTTCGCCAGGGGCGATTATTGGTATGCCAGGAGGATAGGACAAGGCGGCTTCGGCACACACCCTTCCTAGAGATTGCGTAAATGAGATTATTTCGGTTTCGTAGTCTGCAAAATGAGCTTGGCGTGGGGTCAGTATCATTTTTGGTGTCGGTGGTGCAGAGTTTGGTATTGTGATGTTTTGCGGGGAATACTCCGCAAAAACCGCACGACAAGCGTTAATTAGTGCATCGGCGGTTTGTTGGGTATCGCCTATAGTGAAAAGGGCTAAAACACCAAAGAAAAAGGACATTTCCAATTCGATATTATGCGGGGCTTTACGCAAATCACGTATTAACTGTTTGCCTGTTATGCCCATTTCTTTGCTTGAAATTACTAGCTTCGTTGGGTCATAGCCGTCTATTGTCATTACCTTGCAACCTTCTATTTTGTTTAGCTCGTGACGGGCGTAATTTGCTAGGTCTATGGCGTTTTGCACGTGCTTACGCCCGTTTAAAGCCATTTCTCGCCTTGATGTGTCTAGGGAAGCCAATAGAATATATGAGGGTGATGTGGTTTGTAAATATGCCAGTATTGTACGGATTTTGTGGCGTTGCAATGGTTTTTTACCACGCATCACACGCTCTGGATTGCGCACAAAAAGCATTGAGGATTGCGTCATCGAGCCCGCCATTTTGTGTGTGGAAGAAGCCGATATATCTGCACCCGCTGACATTGCGGAAATTGGCAAATCTTCGTGGAAATATATATGGCTTCCATGTGCTTCGTCTACCAAAACAAGCACATCGCGTTGCTTACAAATTTCTACTATCTCCTGCAGTTCTGACACAACACCGAAATAGGTTGGGTGTACCAAAAAAACCGTCACAATTTCAGGGTCACTATCAAGTGCTTTTTGCACATCAGCGGCTTTTAATCCCAAGGCAAAATCCCATTCATTACTATGTTCCGGTTCTATATAAACAGGTATTGCGCCTGTGATTATAAGTCCGGCTAATACAGATTTGTGTACATTGCGTGGTATAAGTATTTTGTCATTAGGGGCGCAAGCCGCCATTATCATTGCTTGCACGCCGCCCGATGTGCCATTGATTAAAAAATACGCATCATCTGCACCATAAGCGTCTGCGGCAAGAATTTCCGATTCTAAATAAGAGCCAACGGGATTGTGAAAATGGTTAAGGTCACTTGTTAGCGTAAGGTCGATTTTTAAGGTATTTTCGCCAAGATATTGTTTAAAGGCAGGGTCGCAAAAATTGCCCTGCTTATGAGCCGGTACGTGAAAAGGTACAATTCCGTCGGTGTTATATTTTAGTAAAGTTTCAAAAAGCGGGGCTTTTGTATGGTCTAGTTTCATTATTTTCTCCTTATGGCAATTTTCTATCAGGGTCTGGGTATACTTTTTCCATACCGTATTTGTTACGTTTATCTATTGCTCGGATAATTGGTATCATTATCATACAAACAAAACCTGCAGCTAGACCGTTGTTATATAGGTTTTGCCCCCAGTGGAAGTAGGCAATGCTTGTAACAAAGCCGAAATGTACCATACCAATTAGCAAGCCCCAACGCCATCCAAAAAAGCGTACGGCGGGCGAAAGACAGGTTCCCCAAAAGGCGGCTGTCCATATGGCGTGTGCTGTTGCACCTGATGTAATGTATACCAAAAAATCTATATCTGCAGCGAAAAAATAGGGATTGATGAAATAGCGCACAATGCCGCCAAGAAACACGCCGCCAATGATAACAGCGGCGTTTGCAACGGTTTTGCCAAAACCACCCCAGCCAACCATAGATATAATTGCGCCAACGATAAGCCCGTTAAGATGAATACCACCAAGACCTAGCGTAACAAGCAGTGCCAATATGCCCAAAAATCCTTTGGCTAGATAAACTACGCCACGGTCATATTTTGCATAAAAATTGTTTAAATATGTAGTTTCGCTTGCTTTTAAGTACAAAATTTGCTTGATATTGCGAAGCGAGCCGCCGGAAGCAAATCCAACTACTAAAAAGAACACGGTAAGCATTATTATGTATATATAAAGCTCACGATTATAATATCCGCTACCAGGGCCAATATTCCACATTGTATTGCTAACGGGCCCAAATTGCTCTACGCCCATTGTGCTGTACAAAAGAGCCAATGCAATTGCTATCAAACCTGCGCCCCAGCCTACATTGTAAAGATTTAACCCTTCGTGGCTTTTGCGGGTAAACACCGACATTGCGTTGATAATAAAGCCAAAGAACAAGCCCATTAGTGCACCCAATATTATACCACCGTTTACGCCTATAATTGCTGTAATTTCGGGTATAAATGCGGGTTGGCTTACAACGGGAGCAAGACAAAGGCTGTAAATAGCCATTGTTACATTGTTTTTATACGGTTGTTTTACAAAAAGACTGTAAAGATATGCGCCAAAAAGTATAGGGAAGGTGTTAAGAGGATTTTTGCCCATTAGTCCAAAGCCCAAAGCGAGGGCAAGTGCCGCCATTTGCGGACCAGAGCCTTCAAGGCGTGCAAATTTTAATGCACCTAAGGATAAAAATGCCGTAAGCCCCGCATTAACAAAAGCAGGACCAACGCCCGCAAGCGCAACATAATCGGTAGCTAAAAGAGCGGGGCTTGTTAAGATAACCCATAGCCCATCCAAAATATGCATTAGCCCATCCGAGCCGTGTTGTAAAAACGCCACAATAAAGCCATATGCAATGGTTATAACAAGCAAAGCACCCCATACTTTATAGGCTGTAAAAAGTTTAATATTTGTGTTTTGTGCGACCATATCATTCTCCCTTAAAAAATGTCTAAATGCATTATAATACATATGGCGATAAGTTTCAATATAATTTTGTCAATTTTTGCTTGATTTATTTTGGCGGGGGATGTATAATAATCTCAATGCGTTTGGGATTTGGAGGGTCGAAATGAAAAATATTTTGGTTAAGAATATCAGTGAGCTTGTTGATGTGGATTTAAATGTGTTAAATCGGCACGAATTGCGGGCTATTGTGGATGTGATGTTAGAATTAATAGGCTACCCCGAACCCGAGCTACGTGATGGTCTTGTTTATCCTTTTTTAGAGGAAGTAATTTCGCAAGAAATTCTTTCGCCGCAGGATGCTGTCGAAATTTTATATATATGTATGGACGAAAACCATTTGTATTATAAATTGGGCGGTATTTGTGATTCTGTTTTTAAACGGGCTTTTTGTTGTCTTATAATTGCTGCTATTTTAGACGCTAATACAAAGCGCAAATTTTTGTCTGTGGATGCTTTGGATGAGGTTTTTATTAAAGTTCTTGATTATTTGGAAAAAGAGAAAGACGTACGAGGCTATGTCGAGGGCAAAGGATGGGCGCATGCAATGGCACACGGTGCGGATATGTTGCAGTGCTTGGTGCTTAACCCACAAATTGACAGTGACAAATATCCTGATGTCTTATCCACTATAGAGGTATGCTTGTTTAAAGATACTGCAACGTATATAGACCAAGAGGAGGAGCGTTTTGTAGGTGTTGTACGAGCTATGATGGATAAGGGATTGCAAGGCGATGTATTAGAGCGTTGGATACAGCTATTATTATCCCGAATGGCTAATCTTTACGCCGCCGAAGGATTTTCTTATAAATATTATCGTGCGAATGTTAATGTTATAAACTTTTTAAAGGCATTGTATTTTAACCTTAAAAAAGACGGTGACCGTCTTAAATTGCGTGTCTTTATATATGAAAGTATTAAAAAACTGCAAAAGCTATATTCTGCGTCGTAAAACCGCTTTGTTGTGTTAAAAACATAAATAAAGGGGACGTTGAACCACGTCCCCTTTATTTATTATCTAAACCAAATATGAAAAATACGTTTTGTCATATCAGTAAAGCCTGCTTTTTCTATTGCTTCCTCGGTTATTAGGCTGGTGCGTCCTATTTCTTCGCCTTCGTAGGTATATATTATTTCACCTGCAATTGTGCCTTGTGGGGCTGGTGCGGAGATATTGTCGTGTATTATTATTTCTGCGGTAAGCTCGCTATTGTTGCCTTTTTCGGTTACATTGCTTATTAGCTCTTGTACCATTACGGCGGCGGTTGGTGTTGCACCTTTTGCAACAGGCACTTCGCCAACTACTGTACCCGCTAATTCGCCTTTAACAACCTTAAAATTAGCAAAGCCATAATCCAGCATTTTTTTAGTTTCCCCAAAACGTATATCGGACGTATTTGCGCCCATTATTACGGCAATAAGTTCCATATCGCCACGTACTGCGGTTGCGGATAAGCAATATAACGCTTCGCCTGTAGAGCCTGTTTTTAAGCCCGTTGTTCCTGTGTATTGACGCACCAGCTTGTTGGTGTTGGTCAACCCAAATTCACTTTCGCCACGGGGCGTTTTGTGAGTTATTGTGTCCATCCATATGGTTGCTTTTTCGGTTACATCGGGGTGTTTTGTGATAAGCTCGCGGCTCATTATTGCAATATCTTTTGCGGTAGTAAAGTGTCCTTGTGTGTCAAGACCACAAGCGTTTCTGAAAGATGTGTCGCTCATACCCAATTGTTGCGCTCTTTTATTCATCAAATCAACAAAACTTTCTTCACTGCCCGAAATAAACTCGGCTAAGGCAACGGCGGCATCGTTTCCGCTGGCTATTACCACGGCCTTTGTTAAATCACGCACAGTTTGTTGCTCGCCCGGCTCTAAAAAAATTTGGCTACCACCCATACTTGCAGCGTGTTCGCTTGTGGTTACAATATCGTCCCAGCTAATGCGGTTTTGGGCAATTGCTTCGTATATTAAAAGCATTGTCATAACCTTTGTAACTGAAGCTGGCGCAAGACGGTCTGTTGAGTTTTGCTCGAAGATAATTTCGCCACTTGATGCTTCCATTATCACGGCGGCTTTTGCGTCTATTGTTAACGCTAAAGGTCCACGGCGGTCTGAAGCCATCGCCGCTGTTGGTGCAAGCATTGCTATTATTAATGCCGCTGATAAGATTTGGATTATTCTTCGTTTCATTTTATTCGCTCCTTTGATTTCGGTTTTTAATAGTATTTTCATTTATGCTTTGACAAATCACGGAAATTTTTGTATAATGCTTAGGGTTGGAGATGATGAGATGAACATTGTGTTGCATAATCCTGAAATACCGCATAACACAGGCGCAATTGGGCGAACCTGTTTGGTTGCGGGCGCAAGGTTACATTTGATACATCCTTTAGGGTTTATTCTTAGCGAAAAGCACCTTGCAAGGGCAGGAATGGATTATTGGGACAAAGTGGATGTAACTGAATACATTAATTTTGACGATTTTTTGATGAAAAATAAAGGTGCAAGAATATTTTTGGCAGAAACAAAAGGCTCTATTCCATACACACAAGCCAAATTTAAAAAGGACGATTTTATCGTGTTTGGTTGCGAAACGAAGGGTTTGCCAGATTGGATGTTGGAGCGTTACATTAACCGAATAATTAGTGTTCCTATGAAAAATGATAGCAGGTCGTTAAATTTAAGCGTAACTGTGGGTATAATTCTTTATGAAGCCTTACGTCAGACGGGTTTTGATGATTTGAGATTATAAATTACGGAGGATAATATGTGCGGATTTATAGGTTTTACAGGCAATAGAGAAGATAGAGAGCAAGTGACAAAAGATATGAATTCAAAAATATACCATCGTGGACCGGATGGTGAAGGATATTTTTTTGACAACAATATAAATTTTGGTTTTAGACGGTTGTCGTTTTTAGATTTAACACACGGCAATCAGCCTATGACGACCGAATGTGGGCGATACACAATTATGTTTAACGGCGAAATTTATAATTATCGTGCTTTGCGGTCTAGGCTAGAGGAAAAAGGGCGGACTTTCACCACAAAATCTGACACAGAAGTGATTTTGCAGATGTATGTAGAATATGGCGTGCATATGCTTAATCAACTGCGAGGTATGTTTGCTATAGTGATATACGATAAGCAAACAAGCGATATTTTTGCCGCCCGCGACCATTTTGGCATAAAGCCGTTTTATTATAGTATATTTGGTGGCGAATTGCTTTTTGGGTCAGAAATTAAAGGCTTGCTTGAACATCCTGATTGTGAAAAAAACGTAAACCACGCCGCATTGTCAGGATATTTGGCTTTTCAATATTCGCCGCTTACAGAAACTATGTTTAAAGACATACACAAGCTACAGCCCGCACATTTCCTACGCTTTAGCGGCGGCAAGCTGACAATAGAGCGTTATTGGCAGGCAGAATTTGCACCTGCAAAAGTTTCTCGCAATAAGAAAAAAGCTCAAGAACAATTGGAAGCCGCAGTGCGTGAAATTGACGAAGTTTTGGGAGAATCTATCGACCTGCATTATAATATGAGCGATGTAGAGATAGGGTCGTTTTTATCAAGCGGCGTGGACAGTTCGCTTATTGCAGCACGTTTTGACGGCGAAAAAACTTTTACAGTCGGCTTTGATTATGATGGATATAATGAGATTGAATATGCGCAAGAATTATCAAAAGATATGGGGCTGACACATCACAGCCGCCTTATAACAACAACAGAATATTGGGATAATTTAGGCAAAATACAATATCATATGGACGAACCTTTAGCAGACCCAGCGGCGGTTGCGCTGTATTTTGTGTCCGAAGAAGCTCGTAAGCACGTTAAAGGCGTGTTAAGCGGCGAAGGAGCAGATGAATTTTTTGGTGGATATAATATTTATCAAGAACCAAGGTCTTTACGCCCTATGAAGGTTTTCCCTAAATTTGTACGCCGTGGGCTTGGGGCTGTTGCGAAAAAATTACCTGCTTTTAAAGGGCGCAATTATTTTATACGTGCTGCACAACCAGTCGAGCAACGCTTTATAGGTAATGCGTATATGTTTACAGAAGCCGAGCGTAAAGAGTTGCTTAAAGAAAAGGACTTTGTATCTGCGGCAGAAATTACTGCGCCATATTATGCAAAAACAAAAGGATATGACGATGTTACAAAAATGCAATATATCGATATTCATATGTGGATGGTTGGTGATATTTTGCTAAAGGCTGACAAAATGACGATGGCGCATTGTTTAGAAGGGCGCGTACCTATTTTGGATAAAGAGGTTTTTGCAGTGGCGGCAAAACTTCCAACAAAATTCAGGGTAACAAAAAAAGAAACAAAATATGCTTTTAGATTAGCGGCGGCAAAATATCTTGACGAAAAATGGTCAAAAAAACGTAAATTGGGCTTTCCTGTACCCATACGTCTTTGGTTGCGGGAAAGTGAGTATTACGCTCGTGTAAAAATGGCGTTTGAATCCAAAGCGGCGCAGGAGTTTTTTAACACGGACAAGCTGGTGGCATTGCTTGATGCGCATAAGTTAAATAAGGCAGACAATAGCCGTAAAATTTGGACATTGTATATGTTCTTATTATGGCATAAGGAATTTTTTGGTGATTGTGATGGCAATGAATGTTAATTGCGTAAATCCTGGTTCCAATGATATGGGTTATTGCTTTGGAGAAGCATATGATAAGGTTGCAAGGATGTTTCCGTCAGGACGCTGGGGTACGCCAAATGATACAGCCGATTTGCTCTTATTTCTGCATAGTGATTATGCTAAATGGATAACGGGACAGGTTATAGCAAGTGATGGCGGCGTTAAAGAAAACTGGTAAAATGTAGAGCGACCTATGGTTGCCCGTTGGGGGATTGATGATGATATGAATTTTGAAGATGTGTTTGCTAAATATCAAAAATTAATATATAACTTGTCGCGGCGGATTATGGGGAATGACGAAGATGCACAGGATATAACGCAAGAGGTCGCAATTAAGGTGTATCGCAATTTGCATAAATGCAAAGGCGAGGATTTTGTAGCGGCTTGGATTAGCAAAATTACGCATAATACCTGTATGGATGCATTGCGCAAGCGTAAGGGCAAATTTACATCATCGCTTGATGATACGGTAGGCTTTGATGACGGCGAGGTGCAAGTACAGATTGAAGACGAGGCAATAGGACCCGAAGCATTGTTGTTGCAAAAAGAGCTAAATGCGCAGATTGAAACGGCTTTGTTAAAACTATCTACCGAATATCGCACCATTGTTATATTACGTGATGTTAATGGGTATAGCTATGAAGAAATAGCCGAAATTACGGGTCTGCCAGAAGGAACGGTAAAATCCCGTCTTTTTAGAGGGCGTTCAAAATTGAAAAATATTTTGCTACGGGAACAAAACCAAAGCGATTTGCGTTAGTAATATAGAGGTGAGTTTGATGAAGAATTGGGACGAAGTTTTGTCGTTATATATTGATGATGTGTTGGACGAAAAACAAAAAGCCGATGTGGAGAAAGAGCTTGCCGCCTCGGCTGTTGTGCGTGTAAAATATGAAAACCTGCTAATAGTAACACAAACGCTAAACACTTTGTCAGAAGTAGATTTGCCCGAAGGTTTAGCCGACCGTATTTTATGGAACACAACTGCAAAGCACACACAAAAAGCAAAAAGCCGTAAAGCTCAGTGGATAACCCGCATTGCAAGCTATGGCACGGTTGCGGCGGCAGCTTTATTGTTTGGGTTTTATTTTGGTATAAACCGTGACGATAGTGGGCTTTATACACCCGAAGCTGACGAGTATTCTAGTATTGAAATGACAGCGTCTTTAGATATTAGCGAAGATGCTGAATTTGGCGGGTTTGAACCTATAGGCGTTAGACTATTTTCTGATGAAAATTTTGAATACGTAACAGATGCCGAAATTCAAGCCGAAGCTAGAACACTTGTAGCACCCGTAACTGCAAATGTGCAAATGACGGCATTGTCCAACGAAATCACATTTTTTGTTAATGATATTCAAGAAGCAATAAATTTCTTTGCCTTAACATTTGACGGTTTTCAAATTGTCAGTCAGCGTGGCGATGCTTTTGCTACGGTTGAAGTGCCAGCAGAAGACAATGGAACGCTTTTAATACATTTGATGAAAATTGAATAAAGGGGCTTGTAATTTTTTGGTGTATATGTTATAGTAAAGATTGTGAGAATTTTAAACGAAAAATCGAAAGGAAAGTTTACAATGGCTAAAAATCATCAAGCAACAAGAAAAGATAATTCAATTAAAATTGCAGTAATAATTTTTATTGCATTTATTGTAATTGTGGGTGCGGCACTTTTCATCAACAACCGTAGTTTAAGCTGGGTTGCGTCGGTGGATGGCGAACGTATACCTATGGCACATTTTTGGTATCAATACGACCGCACTGCGGAACAGCTATGGGAATTTGCGTGGATGCTACAACCAGGTGATGTGGAAGAAATAGCACTTGGCGGTCTTGTTGACCTTTACGCAGTTACTGCGCGTGCTGACGAGTTTGGAGTAGAGCTTACCAGAGAACAAATAGATATGGCTAGAAGCGATGCAACCGCTATTCGTGCCCATATGATGATTGACGGGGATGATATTATCCGTCAAATGGGCTTTACACGTTCCTCTTTTTATAGCTTTGTTGAGATGATGGCACTTTATAGTGCTGTATATGACACAATTGCTTCACGTCGTGAGGTTACTGAGCAAGAATTTATTGACGGCATTGCGGCATATATTGAAGAAAATGCGCAAGAATATCGCAATCCATTTGCGCACATTGTAGAAACTGAAACCGAAGAAGAAGCAGAGGTTTTGCGTGAACGTATTTTAGCTGGTGAAAGCATTACAGATATTATGCTAGAATTGAACGAAGAAGCAAATACAACAAGTGTGCACGTATCAAACACAAATTTTTTTGCAGAAACTTGGGAAGAAGCTCATTTTATGAACGAAGGGGATATTTCGCTTGTTGTTCCGCTTGCAAATGGAATGTTTGGTGTGTATCAAATTGAACGTATTGAGTATGACGAAATAGATGAAGAAGCCGTTAGAGAAACTGTTGAAGCGCAAGTGCGACACGCTCATTTTAGAGAATTTGCTAATATGTGGGCAGAGCAAGCCGAAGTTGTGCGAAATACAAGGGTTTTACCATACCCACAACCGTCAGATTTTGAAGTTGATTGGGATATAGAAGACAGTTTGGAGCAAGGCGAATAATGGAATATATTGTAAAAGCCGAGCAGTTGGTGTATGAATATTCGCCACCTACCAGTGACGATGAAAAAGCCGAATCTCAAGCCCCAATACTTGCGTTAAACGGTATTGATATTAACATTAAAAAAGGTGAATTTTTAGCCATTTTAGGGCATAATGGTTCGGGAAAGTCCACCTTTGCAAAGCATATTAATTGTTTGTTGCAACCCACATCGGGGACGATGTGGGTTAATGGCATTTCTACAGCAAACGAGGATATGGTTTGGGAGATTAGACAATCTGTCGGTATGGTGTTTCAAAATCCTGATAATCAGATAATTGCAACTATTGTAGAGGAAGATGTTGCATTTGGTCCCGAAAATTTGGGCGTGCCGCCTGCTGAAATTCGCAAACGTGTTGACGAGGCTTTAGCAACTGTTGGAATGACTGAGTTTGCAGGTAATCCACCCCATCATCTTTCTGGCGGACAAAAGCAACGTGTGGCTATTGCGGGCATACTTGCAATGCGACCCGACATTATTGTGCTTGACGAAGCAACGGCAATGCTTGACCCTAATGGGCGCAAAGAGGTTATGAAGGTTGCGAAACAGCTTAACACGGACGAAGGTATTACCATTGTATTTATAACACATTATATGGATGAAGCGGCGCAGGCGGATAGGATTATTGTTGTGTCTGACGGCAAAATTGCGATGGAAGGTTTACCAAGCGAAGTTTTTTCTCGTATAACCGAACTTAAAAAGATTGGGCTTGATGTGCCTCAGGCGGCAGAGATTGCATATAAATTGCGTGCAAAAGGCGTTAATTTGCCAAAAAGCATAGTAACAGGCGAACATTTAGTAGAGGAATTGGTAAAATGTCGATTGAGCTAAAAGATGTGTGTCATACGTATTCAAAGGGTTCGACCTTTGCGAAAAATGCATTGAATAATATAAATTTAACAATAGAAAGCGGCGATTTTGTCGGGCTTATCGGACATACTGGTTCTGGCAAATCTACATTGGTGCAACATTTAAATGCGCTTTTAAAACCACATAGCGGGCATATTTTTATTGATGGTGAAGATATTAATGCTGACAAATCCCGCCTTAAAGCCATTCGTAGCAAAGTTGGCTTGGTTTTCCAATATCCAGAACATCAATTGTTTGATATGACTGTCTATAAAGATGTATCGTTTGGACCTAAAAATGCAGGTCTTAGCGGGGAAGAAATTAAAGAACGTGTAGAATCTGCACTTACAATGGTTGGAATAATGCCCGATATGTATGAAAAATCACCTTTCGAGCTATCTGGTGGACAAAAACGTCGTGTGGCTATTGCGGGCGTACTTGCAATGCGCCCAGAGGTGCTGGTGCTTGACGAGCCTGCCGCAGGGCTTGACCCACGTGGACGTGATGAAATATTAAATCAAGTAAAAAAAATGCACGAGGGACTTCAAATTACAGTAATTTTAGTATCGCACAGTATGGAAGATATTGCACGCCTAGTAAACCGTATTTTGGTTATAAACAAGGGCGAAATTGTGTTAAGTGGCACGCCGACAGAAATTTTTGCACAAATTGAACAGCTTGAGGCGATTGGGCTGTCCACAACGCAATCTGCTTACATCGCAAGAGATTTGCGCAATAAAGGTTTCAACTTGCCAGAGAATATTTTCACCGTGGACGTTGTGGTTGATGCTGTATTGAGTGAATTGCAAGCGAGGTAAATGTGATGGAAATGACGTTTTGCACTTTTGATGAAGTGGATAATGCTTTGCTAAAATATGTTGTAATTGTAGCAAAATATGATGATGTATGGATTTGGTGTAAAAACCCAAAACGTGGCTAGGAGTTACCTAGCGGCAAAACAAGCTAGAAATTAGCGAAATTGGGTTTTTTGACGGTATACCACAGGAAGAATTGTCGTTTCCTTTGTATCATAACAGGCACTTTAAAAAGGTTATAGAGGTACTTAATTTATGCTAAAAGTAACAATTGGACAATATTACCCCGCCGATAGCTTTATACATCGGCTTGACCCGCGTATGAAACTATTTTGCACAATGGCATTTATAGTGTTCATCTTTTTTGTAAACAATTTTTTGGGTTATGCAATGGCTTTTGTATTTATAGTAACAGTAATTGCTGTGTCAAAGGTACCTATAAAGTTTCTTTTGCGGGGCTTAAGGGCGATTTTTTTCATTGTAATTTTTACGGCTGTGCTTAATATATTTTTCACGGCGGGCGAAACTGTTGTTTTAGATTGGTGGATTTTTCGCATAACGCTGGAAGGCTTGTTAAATGCAGGTCGTATGGCTTTACGCCTTGTTATGCTTATTATCGGTTCGTCTATTTTAACACTTACAACAACGCCAATTCAGCTAACGGACGCTATCGAATTTTATTTAAAACCGCTTAAAAAAATAGGCGTGCCAGCGCACGAAATCGCTATGATGATGACTATTGCGTTGCGTTTTATACCTACCCTTATTGAAGAAATGGATAAGATAATGAAAGCGCAAATGGCACGCGGTGCAGATTTTGATACGGGTGGTATTGTTAAAAAAGCACGTAGCCTAGTGCCTTTGTTGGTGCCGCTGTTTATATCGGCTTTCCGCCGTGCCGAAGATTTGGCATTAGCAATGGAATCTCGTTGTTATCGCGGCGATGTAGGACGCACACGTATGAAACAAATGCGTTTTGCAAGTCGAGATTTTGCGGTTTTTTGCGTGATACTGGTTTTTGTGGCAATGGTTTTTGTGCTTAATTATATTGCGGCATTATACGGGATTTGGTAGAGAAAGGGTGATTTTATGCAATGGTTTGAGGTGTTTGATAAAGAAAATAAGCCAACGGAAGAACAAATAAAAGAATTTGTTAATATGAAATTATGGTTGGATTTAGAGAGTTTTTTGCAACAAGAATGTAAAATTAAGTCCAAGATAGCACATAGTGGTTGCGCTATGGATGGTGGACTTTGGAAGGGCTGGAATGTAAAGTATGCAAAAAGCGGCAAGGCATTATGCACACTTTATCCAAAGCAAGGGTATTTTTTGCTATTAATGCCAATTGGGGCAAGTGATATGAGTGAAGCAGAAATGATAATTGCGACTTGCTCTGAATATACGCAAAACCTATTTAATAAAACAAAAGCCGGAAAAACCGGCAAATCGCTTGCTTTCGATGTTAAAAGCGAGGAAGTTTTAGACGATATAAAAAAGTTGCTTTTGATTAGAGCGAAAATATAGAGCATATGCTTTTTAGCGTGACATAAGCCATCTTAATTGATGAAGCTCGCAAAAACAACTGCCTATGCATCTGTCCCACCAAATAGTGCCAATTGCGGCTATATAATGTTCGATTATATATTCGGGTGCATTAATGTATTGTAAAAAATCAATTTGAATTTGCAGTGCTTCTTGCTCTATGTCAAATCTTGAAAAATTTATAGTGTCCGCAAGGATATTTCTTGCGGCAGAGCTATGGTCTACTGCCTGCGAACCTATCACTACAAAGGCATCCCAAGCTAAATCAGTTTGATTATCAAAATGTTCAAGCAAGGTGTTGTAAAGCTCGTAAAATTGTCGTGAATGTACAGCATAATGCACAATTTGACTTGCATATTCGTAAACGGGACTTTCGTAAACTGGGTGGTCTACAACATATGTCGGGGCTTCAGTGAAGGAATAAAGACCACTATCTAATTCGCCCTCCTGTGAAACGGTATGCAAATAACGCACGACTTTTTCGTACATCTCAGGATGTTTTTGCCTTATAAGTCCCAAAGCCAAACGGGTGTTTCTTGTAAATTGTGCATTGCCTTCAATTGTTACCCGCTCCCAATTTCCTACGCTAACCTCAGGAATATTCGGAACAAAAAAATCGGGGTTTAAGGCATAAAATTCTGCCAATTGCTCCTCGACAATTGCAATTACTTCTTCCCTTATTTCCTCGACTGCCGCATCTATCATTGCGCAAGCAGCCAAAATAACAATTGTAAGTATTAAAATTATTGATAAAATTGCACGTCTTAACATTTTACGACACCCCCATTATTATATTATATCATTATTTCAAATGATGTCAAGGAGAATTGTGCATTGGGCATATTATTTACAATAGCATATAATGGTACAAGATATTGCGGATGGCAATCTCAGACCAATGCCGTGTCGGTTTATGACACTTTGCAGGCGGCTTTGGTGAAGGTTTTGGGGATGGATGATTTTTCGCTTTTGGGTGCAAGTCGTACAGACTCTGGCGTACATGCTTTGGGGCAACGTGCGCATTTGCGCTCTAATTATCCTATTAAAATACCTGCCGAAAGATTACCGCACGCCTTAAATTCTGCATTGCCAAAGGATATTTCAATACTTGGCGCAACTATGGTAGATAACCAATTTCATCCAATAAACGACGCAAAGTCAAAAACATATTCGTATAAAATTTATAACCACTTGCAAAGAAACCCGCTTTTATGGGATTTTTCTGCTTATATCCCAATGACATTGGATGTAGAAAAAATGCAGGCGGCTTGTGCGTATTTTATTGGCAAGCACGATTTTGCGGGGTTTTGCAGTGTTGGGTCGGTCGTAACATCTACTGTGCGAGAAATATTTTCGCTTGAAATTATCAAGGATGGGCATTTATTAGAAATCTTAGTAAATGGTAATGGTTTTCTTTATAATATGGTACGGATTATTACGGGGACTTTGGTTGCTGTTGGCGTGGGCAGAATAAGCCCCGATGACATACCCGACATCATTAAATCGGGCGAGCGTAAAAGGGCTGGTAAAACAATGCTACCGCAGGGCTTGACGCTTGTTGAGGTGTTTTATTAGATATAACACAAAGCCACCGTAATTATAACGGTGGCTGTTTTTATTATTTTGGTATTTTAATTAACTGCTTGACAAATAGACCTAAGTGTGGTAACATCTACTTAGGTTCGTGAGGACTTAGAAGTTTGCTTGTCGTGGTGGAACGCTTTGTTAGGGGGTTCATTACCACGACAAGCATTTTCTTCTTTCCGTTCTGCTCCCTTCGGGTCGAGCATAATCATAATACACCATTTAGCGAATTTTGTCAAGGGCTTTTTTATTTTGCTGTATATTGTTACTATATTTAAAAGTTTTTATCAAAAAAGCAATAGCACTATGCTATTGCTTTTTGTGTTTAAAACCTATGTCTTACTTTTTATCACGGATTTCTTGTACATATTTTGCTACTTCGGCAGCGGTCATTAGTACAAAGAAAAGCACAAAGACGGTCAAGCCGTTTTGGAAAAGATTTGTAAAGAAACGACCAAACATTGTAATGTTAAAAACGACAGATAATGTAACTTGCCAAGCGTTGATAAGGTTTAGCAAAAGACCCAAAATAAGCTGAACCCACGCCATTAGCTTTAATGCACGTGTCCAAAAGTTTAGTCCGCTGTTTTTAAAAATATCGGTAAAACTGGTTTTTAAAGCAGAGCCAAATGCACCTTGTGCTTTTGGAACAGGCGGCGGATAATGCCCCTGCTGTGGTGTTGGAATTGTTTGGGTTGGTTGACCCACATTGTTTTGTTCTGACATAATATCACCTCATAAAATTTGTTTATTTAATTGTATAGCCAGTTTTTGATTATCTTCGCATATAATCATTTGCATTTTTATGTTGGCTTGGATGATTTGGGCGTTTTGAATTAAAAATATCAACCACACTTTGGATACCATTATTTGATAAATATGGTAAATAAGGCTCGACAAAACTCCAATTTCCTGTTCTTTGGATTATGTCTATTGCTCTCATATCAGCTTCAACTTGGGATAATGTAGATGGGTCATCAGAATATCCGCCGCTATAAACACCTGTTCCATCCCACGCTTGGGGTTGCTGGTTTGTACTACTATTTGTGTTAATGTTTGCATTGCCTCTCATAGTTAGGTTGATTGAACTGTCTGTTGGGTTCCAATCCACGATGAAATTCATATATTCCAACAATTCCCTAAGCGGCATATACGTTTGCATATTTGTTTCGCCTTCTTTTAGTATAGAAACCAAAGGGCTTTCAAGCGGCACTTCTTGACCATAAAAATATACTTTTGAAGAATTGAATGACGCTGATTGTATCCCATCGCCCAACGAACCAACTGCAAACACTGTTGTAATACCAATTGAACCTAACAAAAAGCCTATAATGATGCTTTTAATGTCGATTTTTTTCATTTTGCCCTCCGTATTTCTATAAACCCATAGGGCGGACAATTTAATAGCCACCCTATGGGTTTAACAATTGGTTATTCTTCTTCGTTTTTTGGTCCTAGCTTGTTGCCTAAAATGCTGATTAAGTCAATACCTGTAAGGGCTTCGACGGTTTGCGGCAGGGTTGCCATAATGTCTGTAACATAGCCCGATACCTTTGATGCACCTGCGCCTTTTTGACCACCTGGAGCACTGTCGATAACAACAATTTTTTCAGTTTTAGACAGAGGCTCGGATACGTTTTTAGCAATTTCTGGCAAACGTTCGATAATCATTTGTGTTACAGCGGCATCATTATATTGCTTAAATGCTTCGGCTTTCTTCATCATCGCCTCGGCTTCAGCCATACCACGTTCACGTATAATGTCGGCTTCAGCCATACCTTGCGCACGATTAGATTCTGCTAAAGAAGCACCTTCCATACGTATGCCTTCGGCACGGGCAGTTGCGACGGAAATTTCTTTATACTTCGCAACGTCAGCTTCTTTTTCAAGTTTATATTTTTGAGCGTCAGCTTGTTTCATAATGGTTGCTTGTAGCTCTTTTTCTTGACGGATAACCTCTTGCTCTGCAAGCTCTATTTCTTTTTGTTTACGTATAATTTCTACCTGCATTTGGGTTTCTGTCACTTCTTTTTGGGTTTTGTTGCTTTCAATTTCGTAAGCAAGGTCGGCAACCGCCTTTGATGTTTCTTGGTCTTTGCGGAAGGCTTGCACTTTTAGCTCTTTGCTTTTCATAGCTTCTGCAACCTGTGTTTCGGCGATAAGGCGGGCTTCTTCGCCTAGGCGGCTTGCTTCTGCTGTGCGTATTTTTGTTTCTTTTGCGGCTTCCGCTTCGGCGATTTGGGCATCACGTTTTACCTCGGAAATACGCTTTTTACCTAACGCCGCCAAATAGCCGTTTTCGTCAGAAATATCACGGATGGTAAAGGCTTTAATTTCTAGCCCCATTTCGGATAAATCTTGTGCGGCTGTACCTTGTACTTCTGAAGCGAATTTTTCACGGTCACGGTAAATTTCTTCTACTGTTAGTTTAGAGATAATCTCACGCAATTTACCCTCTAAAACATAACGGGAAATTTCCTCAATAACAGAGATTGTGCGACTTTCAGAACCACGGTTAAATTGCTCCATAGCGGCAAGAATAGACTCTTTGTCGCTTTTGATTTTGATGACGGCAACGCCGTCGGCAGAAATCGGTACGCCTTGCGATGCCATTGCACCCAAAATGCGCACTTCAATCTTCATATTTTCTAAAGAGATTTTGTCCGTGCGCTCTAGCACGGGGATAACAAAGCCACCGCCACCGCTAATTACACGCTTTTTTAAGCCTGTAACAATCATTGCCTTATCCTGTGGTACCTTTTTCCAAAAAGAAAGGAAAATGATGATGACCAAGAAAGCAACGGCAAGGATAATACCGATAATTACCCAGTTTTGGGCATCCATAAATTCTGGCATAGTTTATTACCTCCATTAAATTATTTTTTTATTTTACACCTCTTTAGGTCTTACGTGATATGTGTTTTTTTCGATATAAACAATATCAACTTCAGTACCACGGATTATTTGGTTGCCATCTTCACTTTTTGCGGGACCTGATACTATTTTTTCGTTTACGGTGTAGGTTATTTTGCCATAACCACCTTGTTGTATGGTTTCGGTTACTTTCGCAGTCCTGCCTATCATCGACTGTTTTTCGTGAGTATTGGTGTTTTGCCAGCGTTTAAGCGGTATAAGGACGAAGCGAAAAAGCAAGAAGGTAAGCAAAAGCCCGCCCAGTGAAGCAATGATTATTGTCAGATAAATGTCTAAAAAGCGATAGAACATAAGCCCAAGCCCGCCAAAGGTGCAAAGGAAAAGAGCGATAAAAATGGGTTTAAAAGGGCTGGTTGCACCCGTGTCAAAATCTACGTCAAGCGCACCAAAAACCTGGCCAAAAAGCATAGTAAGCACAACAAAACCCGTGCCAACGCCAAAACAAATGAAAAATGCAGTAATCATAATAATTCCCCCTACATTAGTATTATGCAAAATACTTACATTAACATTCTATCACAAAAACATTGCAATTGCAAATATTAAATGATAAAATATAGAATAGAAAATACAAAGGATGGAAAAGTATGAGAGAATTAAGTTTGCTAACGGATTTTTATCAGCTTACTATGATGCAGGGGCATTATCTTTCGGGGCGTGCTGATGTACCTTCGGTCTTTGAAATGTTTGTGCGTAATAACCCTGCTGGCGGCGGTTTTTCAGTATTTGCAGGACTTGAGCAATTTGTGGAATATATAGAGAATTTGCGGTTTAATGATAGCGATATTACCTATTTGCGTGGACTTGATATGTTTAATGAACAGTTTTTGGAATATTTGCGTGATTTTAAATTTACAGGCGATATTTATACTTTACAAGAAGGCAGTGTATTTTTCCCCGACGAGCCTGTTATTGTGGTAAAAGCTGGCATTGCGCAAGCCAATTTTATAGAAACGGCATTGCTTAATATAATAAACCATCAATCGTTAATTGCTACAAAAGCGGCTAGGGTTTGCTATGCGGCAGGCTCTAATGTAATGGAATTTGGTACACGCCGTGCACAAGGTCCCGATGCCGCCGTTTTTGGCGCAAGGGCGGCTGTTGTCGGCGGTTGCATAGCCACAAGCAACGCTCTAGCTGCCAAGCGTTTTGACATACCTGTGCGTGGCACACATTCACATTCGTGGATAATGTCTTTTGATTGCGAATTAACAGCATTTAGAGCCTACGCAGACGCTTTTGCGGATAGATGCGTTCTTTTAGTAGATACTTATGACACATTAGCAAGCGGTATTCCCAATGCGATAAAGGTTTTCGGCGAACTTAAAGCAACTGGAAAATTACAGGCATATGGCATACGCCTTGACAGCGGCGACTTTGCCTATTTGTCTAAAATGGCTCGCAAAATGCTTGATGATGCAGGCTTTACTGACGCATATATCACAATAACAGGTGATTTAGATGAATATTTGATACAAGAATTAAAATTGCAGGGTGCAAAGGTTGATTATTGGGGTGTTGGTACTAGGCTTATCACATCAAAAGATGCGCCCAGTATGGGCGGCGTTTACAAGCTAACAGCTCTTGAACAAGGCGGCAAAATGATGCCAAAAATTAAATTAAGCGAGAACCCCGAAAAAGTTACGACACCAAGCACTAAACGACTTTGGCGCATTTACGATAAAACAACGGGTATGATGAAAGCAGACTATATTACACTAGAACACGAAGGAGTGGACGAAAATACCGATTTAACACTATTTGACCCCAAAGCACCATGGAAGAAAATGTATTTAAAGGTGGGCGATTTTACAGCAAGACAAATGTTGACACCAATATTTAAAAATGGAAAATGTGTATACAAATCGCCGCCAATTAGCGAAATAGCGGCGTATTGTAAAGCAGAACAAGCAACTCTATGGGAAGAATACCGCCGTTTGGTAAACCCGCATATAATGCCTGTCGATTTGTCGCAAGAACTGTACGACCTTAAACAACAAATGATTTGGGACGCAAGACATAGTTAAACATAACCCCTAAATAAAGGTTACCCGAGGTAGTTAGATATATAAAACAAAAAACGCCTTTCGGCGTTTTAGTTTGTTGTGCTTAAAATGCTATGCGGGTTTATTGCCGTACCGTCATTTTGCACGTTAAAGCCTACGTGATAACCCAATGCGGCAGTAAAGATGGACGGCGCACCCACATTGCCAATAATTTGCCCACGACTTACTACATCACCAATAGCCACAACGCTTTCTGCGTCTAGCTGTCTGTATGTAGTCAGCCAGCCATTACCGTGGTTGATTACTACAGTATGCCCATCACGAGCGGTAGGGGTAACTTCCATCACAACACCCGATGCGGCGGCTCGCACAGCATCGCCACGGCTCGCACGTATAGAAATGCTGTCGTTAGTGCGCCATTGGTCCATTGTGATGTCGAAGATATGGGATTCTGGGCTAAAGTCCATTACAATTTCGCCCAAAATAGGCCAATGCATATCGTCGCCTGTGTTAAACGCTGTAAAGCTAGGTCCAGATGGTACCAATGCTTCCTCATAAGGCACAAATTCTGCTTCTTGCGCAATGTCCGGCTCGTATGCTGTTGGTTGTTCGCCCTGTTGCGGCTCAGTTTGCGGGGCTGTGCTTGGGGGCACTTCTGGTTCTTGCGGCACACCGCTTTGTATTGTGCCGTTATCATCCCTCTGTGGCGTAGTATTTTGCGGTACGCTTGGTGTGGTTTGTGTTGGAACTTGTACCACAGGCACATCTTGCGTGCCACCTACGGGTAATGTTATCTCTGCGGTGTTAAAACCGCTGTCATCACCAGAGCCAGTACCTATCAAGCTATAATACCCAATAGCCACCGCTAACACCAAAAGCCCGCCCAGTGCCGAATACATCGCCACATAAAAGCCTTTTCCTCTTGCTTTCACATTCTTTGGTTTTTCTGCCATTTTGTGTAAACACCTCCGTGATATATTATTGCCCCAACCAATATTTTCTTATGCACAATATGGAAATCTTTTTTTCACAAACGAGCAAAAAATTTGACAACCATCCAGTGCTTTGATATAATGATGACATCAAATACTTTGGAGGGTTGTTATGGAGCAAATTGTTAAAGATTTTCAGGCGTTTTTGGAAGAAATGCGTATGTACGGACAAGCTGCAAGCATTATGAGCTTTGACGCACAGACCGTTGCACCAAAGGCAAGCATTGGCATACGTGCAAAGCGTAGCGGCTTTTTTAGTCAAAAGATGTTCGAGATGGCAACGGGCGAAAAAATGAAGGGCTTTTTGGATGCGTTAAAGCCATATTTAGGCGAGCTTGATGATGTTGTTACTGCACAATATCGCAAAGCAAAAAAGGCTTACGATGACGGCACAAAAATTCCCGCAACACTTGTAAAAGAATTTAGTGAACTAAAAGCAAAAGGTAACCAAGCGTGGGAAAAGGCTCGCAAAGATAATGACTTCGATGCCTTTGCACCATATTTGGAACAGATTGTAGCAAAACAAAAAGAGGTTATTAATTATCGCATTAAAGACGGTCAGCATCCATATGATGTGGTTTTAGATGATTTTGAAGAAGGTATGACAATTGCAATTTATGACGAGTTTTTTGCAAAATTGCGTGAAACAATAGTGCCTTTATTAAAGGCAATTGTAAATTCGGACAAAAAGATTGATAATGCATTTATGCACGAATATGTCGATATTGAAACGCAAAGAAAGCAAGCAAAATTTATTGCAGAAAAAATTGGTTACGACCTTGACCGTGGTTATTTGACAGAGGCAACACATCCGTTTTGTAGCGGTAGCCACCGTACAGATGTGCGCATAACCACACGTTATGACGAAAACGATTTTGTAAGCAGTTTTTACAGCGTTCTGCACGAATGCGGACACGCCATCTACGAGCAAAGCATAGGCGACGATATTGCAGAAACGGCTCTTTCACGCGGAACATCAATGGGTATTCACGAATCCCAGTCGCGCTTTTACGAAAACTGTATCGGACGTAGCCGCCAGTTTTGGCAATATATCACTGACGAGCTAAAAGGGTATTTACCGGAAAGTTTTGCAAATGTAGTGCCAGAGCAGTTTTTTGAAGCAACTAATATAGTTAGCCCTTCATTAATACGTGTCGAGGCGGACGAGCTTACATATTCTTTGCACATTATGATACGTTATGAGATTGAGCGTATGCTGTTTAACGGCGAGATTGATGTTAAAGATTTGCCTGCGTTGTGGAATAAAAAGTATGAAGAATATCTAGGCATCACCCCGCCAAACAATACCCTTGGCGTGTTGCAAGACATACATTGGTCTTGGGGATTGTTCGGATACTTTCCAACATATGCTCTAGGTAGCGCATATGCCGCACAGTTTTTGGCGTATATCCGCAAAGAAATGGACGTGGATGCTCTTATCACTAAAGGTGATTTTGCCGCAATAACCAAATGGTTAAACGAGAAAATCCACATACACGGAAGCAAATATACCCCAACCCAGTTAATGGAAAAAATGGGCAGCGAACAACTAAATGCAGACTATTATACCAATTACCTTAAAAACAAATATGAAGCAATTTACAATGTAAAAATATAACAAACAAAAAGGACGCTATTATCAGTTTAGCGTCCTTTATTTATTTCATTATCGAACTTTTTATTAAATTGCTCGCTTCCGCTCTCTGCAAAGCATCAACATACTTTTGAGCTAAAATCCTTTATAGCCGTTAAATCCTAGCAAAAACAACGCTAAAACAAATGAACCATTTTTTGAACTGGCAAGTTTACCTAATTCATCTATAACGGTGTCGCAAGGTATCGTAACACTTGCCATTTCTGACACAACCTTGTTAATGGTTTTTGGCAACTGCATACATATTTGATAGAATGCGTTATCTTGCCCCGTAACCAAAGCATAAAATTCGTCAATGCTCATACGCCTAATTCGGCGATGTTGCCTTTTTTGACCGTCAACAGTAACCACCCACGTGATGTCTTGGGATTTTTTAGCAATAACCTCTACCAGCAGACAAGCACAATCATCATCGTTAAGCAATTGCGATTGCATTTTTATGTATGTTTTTGCCGAAGATGACGAGTTCATTGTATTGTGTTTATTTTTTATTTCAACAAAAACGCTTTTTATTCTATCGCCAGTCGAAAGCAGTATGCCGCCTTCTTTTGCAAAAATCACATCCCACCCGTTTTGCGGTACTTCACAATCTTTGAAATATTGAAAAATTCGTTGGTGAAAATATCCAACATCATTGTTATTTGACTTATCTCGTTGGCGAAAAATTTCATTCTTTACGATTTCTTCCCAAGTAAAACCATAAACGCTTTTATCAAAAATAAGTTTTACAGGGTCTATTATATTTTTATTAAATTTTTTCAAGTCAAAAGGCAACAACCTATCACCATATTGACGTATCGTATCCTCAATATGCTTCTTAAAATCTTCCTCTTTTATGAAGTTCAAATTCCACATTGTAAACCCTCCAGACCTTTATATATCTCTTTCCCAATTTCGTATGCCAAAAGTGGCGGCACAGCGTTTCCAATTTGTTTATATTGCGAACCTACACCGCCGCAAAAACGCCAGTCATCAGGAAACGATTGTATGCGAGCATTTTCTCGAATAGTAAAAGGTCTTGCTTCGTCAGGATGGCAACGCTCGGTTTGTTTTTGTGATGGAGATGTCAAAACAGTAAGGGATGGCTCGTCCATACTCATTCGTCGCAAAATTCCCGTTTTGCCGCCGCCTAAATACCAACTACCTTTCATATATTCTTTTGCAGTATCTTCGGGTATATCCCGCCAATACCCGCCTGGTGGCACTATTTCAAATAATTCACGCTTGTGGCTAGAATATTGCGAACCGGCACTAAACGGCACATTTTCCAAAACATCACGCAACACAGGTTTATATATGTGCTTATCAGGAAAAACAACATTAATGCTATCCGCAAGGTCTTTGCGAACACCAATCATAATCAGCCGTTCGCGTTTTTGCGCCACACCATAATCCCACGCATTTAAAACTTTTGACTGCACATTATAGCCTTCTTGTGCAAAAATATCAGATATTATTTTAAAGGTTTGCCCTTTATTATGCGAAACTAGACCTCTAACATTTTCAAAAAGAAAGGCTTTGGGTTGTAATTTGTGCAAAAAAACAGCGTAGTGATAAAATAATGTACCACGGGCATCTTCCAAACCCAATCCTTTACCTGCATAAGAAAAAGACTGGCAAGGCGCACCGCCAGACAACAAGTCAAGCTCATCTTTGGCAATATTGAAATAATCTTCCAAATCCAAAGATGAAATATTAGCAATATCCTCATTTATTACATTCCAAATTGGGCGGTTTGTTTTTAGTGTATTTGCGGCATCTTTGTCTATTTCGATAAGGGCTATGCTTTCAAATCCCGCCATTTCAAGTCCCAAAGCAAGTCCGCCCGCACCCGCAAAAAGCTCTATAGTCTTAAACCTCATTACGAGCCATTCCTTACTAGAAATAAAACGATAAGTACAATTAAGATAGAAACAAGCGTAAAGGGATTAAGGCGTGGACGTTGGTTTGTTATGCGGTCGCTACGTTCTTGCAGGCGGCGGCGCAGGCGGTCGGCTTGGGTTTCGTTGTCATTTCGCATTTTTACCTCCTAAAACGGTGCAAATTGGTTTGGTGTGTAATTTTCAAAACGCACTTGGTCGTTGATATATCGCAACTCTACCGTACCTGTAGCACCGTTTCTTTGTTTTGCTACTATAATCTCGGCTATGCCTATTTTTTCACTATCCCTATTATAGTATTCGTCACGGTAAATAAAGCATACCAAATCGGCATCCTGCTCTATTGCGCCAGATTCACGTAGGTCTGACAAAATTGGACGACGGTCAGAGCGTGCTTCGGGCGCACGTGATAGTTGCGAAAGAGCTATAATCGGCGCATTCATCTCTCTTGCCAAAGCCTTTAAGCTACGTGAAATCTCCGAAATCTCTTGCTGGCGGTTTTGCGGACGCCCTTCGCCGCCTGACATTAGCTGTATATAATCAACAATTATAAGCGATAAACCCTGTTCGGACTTTAATTTACGGCATTTAGAACGCATCTGCGACACTGTTATGCCTGGCGTGTCATCTATGTAAATTGGTGCGGATGATATTGTCGATAAAGCCTCAGCTATATCATCCCAATCCTTTGGTTCTAATTGCCCTGTACGCAACTTGTTCGCCTGCACACGACTTTCTGCTGACAAAAGGCGGTTTGCAAGGGATTCCTTGCTCATCTCTAAAGAAAAGATTGCGCAAGGTGCGTTGTTTTTAATGGCGGCATTTGCGACCATATTAAGCGCAAGGGCTGTTTTACCCATTGATGGACGTGCCGCAATCAAAATTAAATCGGACGGATGAAAACCTGCCGTCATTGTGTCAAGGTCAATAAAACCAGACGGCAAACCCGTTACGGCAGAGCCTTGCGTTGCCGCTTGCTCTATAACCTCCATCGCTATTGTCAATGCTTCGTGAATATGCACAAAGCCCGATGTGTTGCGCCTTTGCCCTATTGCAAATATTATAGCTTCGGCATTATCCAAAATAGCGTCGGTGGCTTTAATGCCCGCAAAGCTGTCTTCTTGGATAACCCCTGCCGCAGAAATAAGGCGGCGTAATATAGATTTATCTAATACTATGCGTATATATTGCTTTATGTTTGCAGATGTAGAAACGTCCGAAGCGATTGCCCCCAAAGCCGCAATACCACCGACTTTTTCAAACACATCCCGCTCTTCCAAACTATTTTTAAGCGTAATTAAATCCACAGGTCGCCCTGTGTTATATAAATCTAAAAAAGACTGGAAAATCAAGCGATAATCCAAACGGTAAAAATCGTCAACCCGCACATTTTCTGCGGCTGTTACCAATGCTTCGTTGTCAAGCATCATAGACGACAAAAGCGCAAGCTCTGCCGCTTCATCCCTTGGCATTTTACGTATTTCTTTATCTAAAATTTGCTCGTCCATATAGCCTCCGTAATCTTACAGCGGTTTTATTACTAAAGAAATAATCGCCGTTACATCGGTATGAAGGCGGGCTTCGGCTTTATGCTCTCCCAATGTTTTAATTGCTTCTGGGATTGTTATTTTTTTACGGTCAACATCAACGCCAGCCGCCGCCAAAGCCTCGGCAATTTCTTTATTGGTTACCGACCCAAACAGTTTTTCGCCGCCGCCTGTTTTCAGCGCAAGCTCTATGGTTTTACCCTCTAGCACGGTTTTCAATGCTTTTGCGTCTTCCAAATCTTTTGCACGCCCTGCGGCTTCACCTGCCAGCTTGCGCTCTAAAGCCGCCAAATTAGCCTTATCTGCCACAACAGCTAATTTTTTTGGTAATAAAAAATTGCGAACATACCCATCAGCCGCTTCCAACACTTGGTTTTTTTTACCTACATTTTTAACGTCTTGTAATAGAATAACCTTCATAAATAATTGCTCCTTATTTTCTAAATTTATACTTTTGATGTTTCTTTTTTTCTCTAATTTTATTGCGCAATAGAAAGTATGCTATGGTTAAAAGTGCGCCGACAGATATTGCCGCAATCCAATACGGCACAGCAGAACGGGAAAAGAAGGTGCTAATAACCCAATCTGTATAATAATTTATATCACTGGCTGTACTACGCTCTTGTACATCACGTGCGGCGTGTATTGTGGTAGAATTTAACACTTCACCATCCAAAATATAATCAACTCTGCCTAACTCTTGCCCTTCTTCTATTGACGGCACAACCAACCATTCGTCTTCATATTGAACAGTAACATCATCCAACCAACTAACCTGTGCTGTAATACTGTCGGCTTCTATATGCGATAAAAACTGTGTAAACTCTGGCTCATACAAAAAAACTTCCAAATATTCATCTTCACCAAGGCGTGGGTTTTGTATGCCAATATGCGCAATATCGGCAATTAGCGTGCGATGTGCAAAATTATCAAAACCGTGGTTAAAAAGATTATGCGCATCCCGCCAGCGTGTTGGTTCGTCATTAATAAAAGGCGAGTTCATTGTAACCACGATAAGATTAATATTGGCACGCATAGCACTTGCCACAAGCACATCGCCCGCAAGGTTTGTACGCCCTGTGCGCAAGCCGTTTGCACCTGCAAAAAAGTTTGCACCAGCGTGCAAAAGGTCATTGGGGCTGCGCCAAGAGCGGTTTACAAGCGACGGATTTTGTGCATTTATGGCTTCAGGCAAATTTTCCCGCAAATTTGTACCTGCCATTGCTCCAGAAAAAGCAGGCAATGCCGCAATTTCAGCGATAGTTGGTATTGACATTGCGTGGCGGGCTATTTGTGCCATATCATATGCCGTGGTTGTATGGTTTTGATGATGATAACCGTGAGGATTAATAAAACGGCTGTTTTGCGCACCCAGTTCTGTTGCACGCTCGTTCATCAGTTCAGCAAAATATTGCTGTGCCTGCACAAAAGACATATCAAATTCACCAGAAACAACCCGTGATACATTTAATGCTACAATATTAGCCGTGTCATTGCCTGCACCAATTAGCATACCACGAAGCAAATTAATACCAAGTATAGCCTCGCCAATTTCGTGATGATTGCGGGCAGAATCAAAAGGCAACGACGACACCTCGTTACCAGCAATGTAAATTCTATCCATATCTAAATGCTCGTAAGCCAAAATTGCTGTTAATATCATAGTTGTTGCCGCAGGAAACATACGTTGATGTTCGTTTTGGGCGTACAAAATACGACCGCTGTCACTTTCCATCAAAACAAAAGCAGGTGCATAAATAACAGGCTCTGCAAATACTTGTATATTAAGAGATTTTAAAACTAATAAGAACACAAAAAACACAAAGAAAAACTGTCTAAACCGCTTCACTTTTTACTCCTCATTCCTAAATCATAATTACTATTTTAAATATATCACATACCAAATCTTTTGTCAACATACCTATCGTTTATCTTATCAAACTGGGGGTCGTTTCAGTTTAAAAACTTTTTTGAATATGCTGTTGACAAAAAGACAAAATATGATATAATTGGATTTAAATTAAATAAAATTAACAGGCGGTGGCGAGTTGGGAGTTGGGTTTTGCCGCCCTCGTCTGCATAAAAAAGAGGAGATGAAAAATGTTAGCCAATCTAAAAATTAGAAGCAAGCTGATGTTGGGTTTTGGCTTTTTGATGGTTGCTATTGTGGTCATAATCGTGTTCGCAATAATCGCTATGAACCGTCTTAACCAAGATGCCGTCTATGTTATCGAAGGTCCTTACGAACGCTATACAATCGCCCGCTCTATCGAACGTAATATGATAGACGCACGCCGTATTGTAAACCGTGTTTCCATTTACGGCTCTTCAAATCCACCAAACCTTGTGGGTATCAATGCTCAAATTGCGGCTCGTGACGCTACCCGTACCCGTGTGCAAGAGCAAATTAACGCTTGGCGCAACTCTAATATAAACGACGACCGTGTTAATGGTGATGCAACGTTGCTAAACAACCGTGTTACACTTGCAAACCAATTGGAAGCGGCTGTAAATTCATATTGGGCGGCTTTTGACCAAGCTGTAGAGATAGCAAGAAACCCTAATATGACTGCTGCTGACGCTATTGCCATTACCGATAATGTCGTTACACCCACCGTAAACAATGTAAACAATACAATCGCAGAAATCGTTGCTATTTCCACTTACTTTATGAGCGATGTAGTAGAAAGTATGGAAAGCTATGCGGCAAACCAACGTAACCTTATCATCATTGTGGCGGTTATTGCCATTATCGTTTCCATTGTGTTTGCTATGCTTATTATTAACTCCATCGTAAAGCCGGTTTCAAAACTTGGCAAATTAGTAAACGAAGTATCCCACGGTAACGTAAATGTAAACGTAGACCGCAATGTAGGCAAAGATGAAGTAGGTATGTTGTCTACGGATGTTTTCGAGCTTATAGACACCATACGTAACATCACGGACGACTTGGCAAAAGCTAATTACGAATTTAACGTTGTTGGTGATATTGAATACAGAATTGATAACAGTGGCTATCAAAACGCATTTAAGGATGTTGTTGATGGTGTAAATAATATTTTAAACCAAGCTGTAGAAGATACAATGCAAATGCTTAATGCAACAACAATGATTGCTAATGGTGATTTTGAAGCAAAAATCAGCGATATGCCTGGTAAGAAAATGGTTATGCCTCAAACCCTTGATTCTGTAACTTCAACCCTTAAAGAACTTTATGAAAGTGTGTCTTTCCTTGCACAACAGGCTTCTGTCGGCCGTCTTGATGCAAAGGTTGATTCCAGCAAGTTTAAAGGTAATTGGGCATCATTGTTTGGGCATCTTAGCAACCTTATACAAAATGTGGCGGCACCTATTGCTACCGTCGAACGTTCTCTTAACTATATGCGTGACGGTAACTTTGTCGATGCACGTATTGTCGAAGATTTTAAAGGCACATTCGGCAACCTAAAAGATGCCTTAAACCAAACAGAAGATATGACATTAAGCTATATCAGCGAAATAAGCGACGTGCTTACCCGCATGTCTAGCGGCGATTACACAATGACCGTAACCCGTGATTATGTTGGTAGCTATGCACCAATTAAAGTAGCTCTTAATACAATACTTGACGCTCTTAACAACACAATGGGCGAGATACAATCTGCTTCTTACCAAGTACAATCAGGCGCAGAACAAATCTCTCAATCCAGTATGTACCTTGCAGAAGGTTCTGCACGTCAAGCGTCTGCAATTGAAGAGCTTACAGCCAGTATGACGCTTATTAACGAAAAAACCCGTGAAAGCGCAGACAACGCAACAGATGCAAGCCAAAAAGCAACAGGTGCCGCAGAATTTGCTGTTAAAGGCGGCGAAGTGGTAGAGTCTATGCAAGAAACAATGAACAATATACAAGCGTCTGCTGCTGGCATTGGCAAGATTATCGGCGTTATATCTGACATCGCTTTCCAAACCAACCTTCTTGCTCTTAACGCTTCGGTTGAAGCGGCACGTGCAGGTGAACACGGACGTTCGTTTAGCGTAGTAGCTGACGAGGTTCGCTCGCTTGCTACTAAATCACAACAATCTGCTTCTGATACAGAAGTTATTATTGAAGAAGATACAATTGCAGTTGCACAAGGTATGAAATCTGCGGCGGAAGTAGGAGAAGCGTTTGCCACTATCATAAGCGATATACGTGCCATTGCAGAACTTGCAAGCACTATTGCAGATATGGCTTTGGAACAATCCGAATCCATTAACCACATCAACGCAAGCGTTGGTGAAATATCTAAGGTTGTACAGGATAACTCTGCTACAGCACAAGAATCTGCTTCTGCTTCTGAAGAGCTATCATCCCAAGCAGAAATGTTGCGTGAAATGGTTTCGCAGTTTAGGCTGCGTGGGTAATTATTACAATAAAAAAAGCCGTCCTTTGGGATGGCTTTTTTGATGCTTTGATTAGAGACGGCTCGGTAGCCTAAAGGCGGCTTCGCCGTTGCGGGCTGTCAGCCCGCTTATTATACAATTTCAAACCCAATTTCATCAATTTCTGCTTTAATGTGTTCCATATTAATCTCGTCGGGGGCATTTAGCTTAACCTCGCCGCTTTCAACATCAACCATTACATCTGTTGCACCCAAGTCTTCCATAGCGTTCACGACGCTTCTTTTGCAACTGCCTCAATGCATACCTTTTACAATAAATTCCATTTTTGTCATAAAATCACCTCATTGGTTTTTTAATATTGTAGCATAAAAACTATTGAGGTGTCAATGACAAAACTTGTGCTTCTGGATAAAAATGTGCTAAAATCTGACGATAGTCATAACCACGCTGGCTCATACCGTGTGCGCCGTGTTGTGACATACCTACGCCGTGTCCAAAGCCGCCGCCATAAAACACCCAATTATTGCCGTTTTGCTCAAAAACCATAAAGGTCGATGGCAATATAAAATGGTTGTTTACAGGCGTTGCGCCTGCGTGGCGGTTCATTAAAATACCCTCGGGTAAAGATGGCACCAACAACTGCCTTATCGCCAGTTCGGTTAGTATATTAGTTGTCCCTAAAGTGCCGTGTATTGCAAGCTCGGTAACATTGCCGCCCCTGCCACGTGCAACAATTTCCATACCACGAAAATCACCGATTTCAAGTGCCAAATGTGGGGCATTATTGCTTATTATACGGGAGATTTGCTCGGTGGTAACGCTAAAATTCCACCTAAACCAAGGAGAATTGCTGTCATATGCTGTAATATTAGTATCTTTAAAAAATACTGCCGCATTTGCTTCTATCGAGAGGTCGCCAAAATCTGCTCCTGCCATCTGTGGCATACCACGCAAATATGGCGGAGTTGTAGCATCCAATTGCCCTGTTGCACCATTTATCCAAACATCGCCACGGTCGGCGGTATGTCCACTGGATGTCGAGAAATAATTTGCAGAAACAACATTGCCATTATGCGTCAAAAATAAACTGCGTGTAGCCGCAACCGCGTCAATTGCAAGGCTTGTTTCGGGGATATTGTTGTAAACCTGTGTGGTTACACTGTCATCTACATTTGCACCGTATGCGTGGAAGCGGTTGGCGAAAAACTGATTATAGGCGTAACTGCGGGCTGTTATTGCCTGCACTTTTGCGGGGGTTAGACCGAATGATGTGGGCATTTCACTGGGAATAACGGCGTATAAGTATTCCTCAAGTGGTAGCTGATTAACTATAATAAAACCACCATCTCGCCCGCTAATTTCCATCAAACCTCTGTATTGTGGATGCACACTTCCACCCCAATTTCGGCTTATATTCATAATTTCGATTTTTGCATCATTTAAAGATTCTATTGTAATTCGTCCGCCGCCTAACAAATAAGAGTTTTGATAACTAAGATTAAAAATTTCATTAGGAGCAAGCTCGGTTATGCCATCGGGCGAATGAATGACCAGTCCGCCAGCAGAGCGCATTTGCACGCTTGCGTGAACACGGCTTGCAAAACCCGTTGTGGTGATAAGAACCCGTATATGGCTTGGCATAGGACGACGCAAAATTATAGCGGAGGCGATTTGCCCATCATCACGTAGCACAAACTCTGCAACATCATAGCCGATAGTAATTTGGCTGGGGCGACCCGCCGAAATATTGTCGCTTGTTAGCGAAAATATAGTAAAATCGGGATGCGTGGCGACTCTACCAACGCCTTCAATTTCAATGTGGTTTGTACCTACTTCCTTCACAACGCCACCAATGGTCGTGTTCATTACATTTACGGCGGTAATGCGTTGCCCACTAATAGACACATCGGCGATATTGCCAATGGGCAAATTGTTGATGATTCCAGGGTCGGCAATGAAAGTGCGACCTACACCGCCTGCAAAAATGGTGATAAATCCTGCTTGTGGCGAGCCATCAATATTTGTGCCAATAATAAATACATTATGCAGGGTTGGTGTTTCGTTAACTACGCCTAAAACCGCTAAGACCTCATTGCCACGTACAAGCAAACTAATTTGCTTGTTAAGATAAGGCTCGAAACCTAGCCCACGTGTAGAAAAATGCCCTTTGTCGGTAATAATATTATCGGCAGGTAGATTTTGGTTAAAATTAGGCGTGGCAAGCACCACGGCGTTAATGGTGCGTAAACCTCTTGCGGAAGCTCCGCCGATATTATCAAGCATTTGGGTGAACAGGTTGACCCATAATGCATAGGAAATTGCCAAATTGCTGTTTTCATCTGTTAAATTTATGCGTATTGGATTATCGTCGTCAAGTCTATCCAAAATAATTTGTGCTTGTGCTAAAGTTAGCGGGTCGTTTGGGTAAAAATGACCATCTGTTCCGCTTAAATAGCCTAGAATATAGGATTTGTTGATATATCTATCAAACCACATTTCGGGGGAAGTATCGGCAAAGTCAATATAGCGGGCGGCTTGGTCTATTTCGGTTTGTGTTGCAAAAGCAAGCGCAATCATCTTTGCAACCAAAGCCCGTGAAATGGGCATATCATCGCCAATCGGCACAGCTTCGGAAGACGCTAAAACTACACCATCATTAACAAATGGTGTATCAAAATCATCCAAAATATCTGCCGAATTTGAATTGCATCCCGTTGTCGACAGAATTATTAATAAAAAAAATAATAAAAAAAGCCCTAAAAATCTTTTGTTCATATTATTCACCTCGTAAAAATTTATGCAGACAAGTTATTTTTTAGAACAAAGCACTATCATTATACCATAGTATGTGGTATAATGATATAAGTAAAACATTATGGTCTAATGGTAAGAATATTTTAAAGAGGTGCATAAAATGCTTATTTCTGCTTTTTTTGAAGATGGTTTTACTGACCTTTTGCTTGGTCATTTGCTTTTTCCTATAATCCTTGCTGTTATTTTGATTATTGGCATTACGATTGTCATACGTATTGGTAGCAAGCAAGGCAAGATACAAAGGCGTACGGCAAGGATGTTGGCTGATGATAGTGCCGCCAATTCTGTACGCCTTAAAAAAATTGACCCATCATATTTTTTTGTGCCAAATGTGGACGAATTGCCTTTTAAAGAATATTCTGATGAAGATATAAAAAAACCGCAAGGCACTTATCTTTGGCAAAAAAAGGCACTAGATGCTTCAGCAAAAAAAATGTTGCACTTTGACGAAGAATATTCTAATACAGAGCTTAAAAAAATGTTCGGTGCAGCTAATTTAGAATTTGTTGCTCGTTATGAAGAAAATTTTACAAATTACATCCACACATTGCGCAATTGGGCGCAGGCTTTGATTAATGACGGCTTTAAAGATGATGCACAAAAGGTATTAGAATTTGCTGCAAAGGCTGGGTCAGAGGTTTCGCAAACTTATATTATGCTTGCGGATATTTATGCTGAAAAAAATGACAACCAAGCCCTTCAAAGTCTTAAAAATACGCTTGCTACACGTAGGATACCAGCAAAAGATGCGGCGATTACCCACATAGAAAAATATCTTTTTTAACACAAAAGGCGGGCTATGCCCGTTTTTGGTTTGCGGCTCTAATGATTTTACAAGCAGTGAAAATTTATCTTGACATTGGGTAATAATTAACATATAATTGATAGAATGGGATGAAAATATCCCAAATAAATTTTACCTAGTTTCTAGCGTCTATGATAGATTTAGGTTCTAGTTTCTAGCTTGGAGGTAACTAAAATGTGGCAAGTGGTCGTACCCATCATTGTGGGTGTTGTCGCTTTGCTCTTTGGTGTCTTCTTGGGCTTTATATATCGTAAAAAAACCGCTGAAAAACTTAAAGGTACAGCAGAGCAAGAAGCGGAAAACATTAAAGAGGAAGCTCGCAGGGAGGCTTTAGTTAAAAAGAAAGAAATTTTACTAGAGGCTAAAGAGGAAAGCATTAAGACAAAAAATGAAATTGAAAAAGAAGCAAAAGAAAGACGTGCCGAAGCGCAAAAACTAGAGCGCAGGCTAATGCAAAAAGAGGAAACTCTTGACAGAAAGACAAATTCTTTTGAGAAAAAAGAAGAACAGCTACAAAAGAAAATGGAAAACTTGGAACAAAAGACGCAGGATGCCGAAGCGGTGCTTGCTAGACATTCGCAGGAATTAGAGCGTATTAGCGGGCTTTCTGCCGAAGCGGCAAAAGATTTATTACTTGACAATATCCGTAACGAAGTTAAAGCCGAAGCGGCTATAATGATTAAAGATATTGAAGCCAAAGCAAAGCTAGATGCCGATAAAAAGGCAAAAGACGTGCTTGCAACCGCTATACAACGTTGTGCGGTAGACCACGTAACAGAAACAAGCGTCTCTGTGGTGCAATTGCCAAATGACGAGATGAAAGGACGTATTATTGGGCGTGAAGGGCGCAATATACGCACATTAGAGTCTTTGACAGGTATTGATTTAATTATTGACGATACACCAGAAGCCGTTATTTTATCAGGTTTTGACCCTGTAAGACGTGAGATTGCAAAAGTTGCGCTTGAAAAACTTGTGGCGGATGGTCGTGTTCATCCTGCTCGCATTGAAGAAATGGTTGAAAAAGCTAAAAAAGAGGTCGAAGCGACTATTCGCGAAGAAGGCGAAGCGGCAACGCTTGAAACAGGTGTACACGGCGTTCATTCTGACCTTATCCGCCTTTTGGGTAAAATGAAGTTTAGAACAAGCTATGGTCAAAATGTTTTGCGCCATTCTATAGAAGTATCGCATCTATGCGGGCTTTTGGCTGGCGAAATGGGTCTGGACGTTACTCTTGCAAAACGTGCGGGACTTTTGCACGACATAGGCAAGGCGATAGACCACGAAAACGAAGGTAGTCATATTGTGCTAGGTGCGCAGCTTTTGCGCAAACATCGTGAAAATGAAGTTGTGGTTAATGCTTGCGAATCTCATCACGGTGATGTAGAGGCTACCAGTGTAATTTCGGTACTCGTAATGGCGGCGGACGCTATTTCTGCGGCTCGTCCCGGTGCTAGACGTGAAACGCTGGAATCTTATATCAAACGTCTTACAAAATTAGAAGAAATTGCTAATTCGTTTGACGGCGTTGAAAAAACCTATGCAATACAAGCGGGTCGTGAGCTTCGCCTTGCGGTTATTCCAGAGGTTGTAGATGATAATTCTATGACGCTCCTTGCTCGTGATGTTGCAAAACGAATTGAAAACGAATTGGAATATCCAGGTAATATTAAAATATCGTTGATAAGAGAAACAAGAGTTGTAGAATATGCAAAGTAAATATTGTAGGGACACCATATATGGTGTCCCTACGTGTTGATGCTTGGAGGGTCTATGGATATTAAAATGCTTGCATTGGATTTGGATGGGGCTTTGTTGAGGTCGGATAGCACGATTTCGCAATATTCTTTAGATGTGTTAGAACATTGCCGTCAAAAGGGCATAAAAATTACTGCGGTTACGGCCCGCCCTTATATTACCGCTAGGCACGTTTTGGTCGACTTACAGTTTGACGCAATTATACACGACGGCGGTGCGGCGGCACTTTTGGACGAAACGTATCTTTTTAAAAAGATAATATGTCCAAAACTGACAAATGCCTTGATTGCGGACTTTTTGGCGGCAGGCATAACATTATCCTGCGAAGGCTACGAAAATTATTACTACAACTTTGAAGACAACGACTATGCCGATTTTCGCCGCAAACATAACCAACACGCCGAAAAGACAGATTTTGCACAAGGCATAACTACCCAAATTTGCAAAATAAATCCACGAGCAACCGCAGAACAAGTGCAAAAAATAATCCAAAAATACCCTCACGAATTTGAAATTATAGAATACACAGGTTACGGCTTTATTAGGCTTGCCGAAAAAGACTCTAACAAATGGCAGGCAGTAAAGGAAGTTGCGGCACATTTTGGTATAGATACAGCAAGCATTGCCGCTTTTGGCGATGATTTTATTGATGTAGAACTGCTCGCAAATGTGGGTTATGGCGTGGCTATGGCAAATGGTATCGACGCTGTAAAAAAGGCGGCAAAATACCAATGTGACACCAACGATAACGACGGCATAGCCCGATGGTTGGAGGAAAAATTATGCCTATAAAGATGATTGTGTGCGATTTAGATAAAACGCTTTTGCGCTCTGATGGTACTGTGTCGCAATATAATTTGGATGCATTAGAAAAGTGTCGGCGTATGGGTATTAAAATAGGCATAGCAACTGCTCGAACAGCTCTGTCATCAAAACGAATAACCGATGCTTTAAGCCCAAATGTGTCGATTACAAGCGGCGGCGCTGTAGTAAAAATTGGGGACGAAAGTATTTATGCCGCAACTTTAAGTGCAGACACAATAAATACGCTTTTAACTCGACTTATGGCAGAAAAAACTGTGGGTTTTATTAATCCGCACACGGTTAAAGGCTCATTTTCAAACCTTCCCATTCCCGAAGAATGGAAGGATTATAGCCACGCAGAAATTAGAGATTTTGCAAAAGACCCCTTCACTTGGGATGGCGAAAAAATTGCCGTAGAAATGCCCTTCGACCTAGCTCAAAATATTGCGGTTGATTTTTGCGATGTTGAAACCATAGCGTTTAGCGGCGAGGGTTGGGTACAATTCGCCCATAAAAATGCCACAAAATACAATGGGCTTAAAATCGCAACAGAGCATTTGGGCATAGATTTGAAACAGGTTGTTGCCTTTGGTGATGACAATAATGATATAGAAATGCTTACAAAAACTGGCTATGGCGTGGCTATGGCAAATGGTATCGACGCTGTAAAAAAAGCGGCAAAATACCAATGTGACACCAACGACAACGACGGCATAGCCCGCTGGCTACAGGAGAATGTGCTATGCTAAAGCGTTTTATCACACAAGGTGCAGGAAGATGGGTAGTGCTTGTAAATATCATTATTATTGCAGGTTTATTCGCAATCTACAGCGATTTTAATTTTCATACAAGCGAGCGAGGATATACTTTTACACGTATACCAAATGATTGTGGCATCGGCGTACGCTCTTACCGCATAAACAACCCAAATTCGCCTTTTGATGGCGAAGTAATAACCATAAACAATCGCAACGGCATAAATTTTATAGGCGAATTTTATGGTTTTTGGATAAGGGGACACAATCCAACTAACTTTGATTTAAGTATAATTTGGTTTGATACCGAAAGCACCGACGGTAGGTCGGTTGCATATCTTGAAAATTTACGCAGACACGATTTTGAAAGAATAAATGAGTATTTTACAGACGAAACCGAATATATATTAGCAGTAGCTATTATGAATACAAGCGTAGCACGTGGTATGTCGGGCTGGCTTAATGTGTTCTATATCGGTGCCGCTGTGGTGCTTATTACCACATTAATTTGGCGCACGAAAGGAAGGAAAAAATAAATGAATTTATTTGAAGCAGTGATTTTAGGGATAATTCAAGGTTTAACAGAGTTTTTGCCCGTGTCAAGCTCGGGACATTTGCAACTATTACACGCATTATTTGGTATTGATGAGCCAACATTGATGTTTGACGTATGGTTGCACGTAGCGACGTTAATCCCCGTATTTATCGTATTTAGAAAAACTATTTGGGAGCTAATTAAAAACCCTTTCCAAAAAATGACTTTGCTTTTAATAATCGGCACAATACCTGCCGTCATTGCCGCATTGTTTTTTGGCGAACAAATAGAAAGTTTGTTTGAAGGTGGTTCTATAGGCTTTTTGGCAGTAACCTTTGCTATAACAGGCTTTTTGCTTTTATTTGCAGACTGGGCGGCAAGCAGACTGGGCGGTAAAAAAACCACCGAAGATATGTCTTGGGTTGATGCGGCTATAATTGGTGTAGCGCAGGCTTTTGCTATACCGCCAGGTATATCCCGCTCTGGCACTACTTTATCTACCGCACTTGGGCGCAAATTAAATCGTGATGAAGCCGCAAAATTCATCTTCTTGCTATCCATCCCCGCAATTCTAGGTGCTACCATAAACGAGATTATGAAAATAGTACGTCTTCCAGAAGATGCCTATGAACCTATTTTTGCCTTTGGGTTGCCTGCAATGATAGCAGGCTTTATAGCGGCGGCTTTGGCAGGGTATTTGGCTGTACAACTAATGCTGGCACTTATCAGAAAGGCAAAACTACGTTATTTTTCAATATATGTTTTCGCCCTTGCAATTTTTGTTGCAGTAGATACCTTCTTATTAGGCGGAACAATTTTGGGATAGAAAGAAGTCAGTGAAAAATTAGGAATAAAATTAAACCCCGCCAATGGCAGGGTTTTTGTTGTTTTATTAAACCTAATCACGAGGTGTCTATATAGAAAAAAGGCGACGCAATTATTGACGTTTGGATGTTTTGCAAGGATGTGCCAATTGAGGACATTATCCTCTGACCTGATGAAACCATCGACGCAAGATATAATAAAAAGCCTAATAGCTAATGAGAAATTTATCAGCTACGAAGTTTACCCATATCTAGACGAATTGTTTAAAGAAATCTGGTAATATTGATGTTGCTTGCTTAAAATATGATACTATTAATTTCATTTTCGGCATATTCTCGGTCTTTTACCATTGTTGCGGCTATTTCTAACCCTTTATCTTTATGCAATTGAGCATTTTTGTAATCGCCTAAAACCGCAAAAGCACGTGCAACACATTCGTGTCCAAAAGCCATATCTAATGCGTCTAAGTCATTATCAACCGCAATTTGTAACGATTTTTGCCCGTGCAACAAAGCAGGCTCGCCCATCTTTAAAAGTGCATATGCACGTGATATTTGCCATTCGCCACGGGCAAAATTTACAGGGTCGCCACACAAGCCCCATAAATAGCGGCTTGTGTGCGCCTTATGCAACATATCAATATCATCATCTGTCGTACGCTCGCCGCCTTTGTCAAATAAATCCCAAGTAGTGTTAAACAGCTGTTTTGCGGTGTTTATTACATCCAAATTCATAGTTACTCTCCTTTTACAAATGTGATTTTTAATTCTTCTAGCTGTTTATCAAAAACCGTATTAGGCGCACCCATCATAGGGCAAGAGCCGTCTTGCTGTTTTGGAAAAGCGATTACATCACGAATATTGGCGGTTTCGCACAACAACATCACAAGACGGTCAAGCCCTATTGCAATGCCGCCGTGCGGCGGTGCGCCATATTTAAATGCGTCCATTAAATGGGAGAAATTGGCGTAAGCCTCCTCCATAGTAAAGCCCAAAATCTCGAACATTTTTTGTTGCATATCCTCACGATGAATACGAATAGAGCCACCGGCGGCTTCGTAGCCATTGATAACAAGGTCATGCTGCTTAGAACGTGCCGCAATTGGATTAGTTTCCAATAAATATAAATCTTCATCTTTTGGCGCAGTAAAAGGGTGATGAACAGCGTAAAAACGCAAGTCATCCTCATCCCAAACAAAAAGAGGCCAGTCGGTAACCCACAGCGGAGCGTAATCGTTGGTTTTAGTAAGTTCTTCACGGCGAGCAATTTCAAGGCGAAGATTACCAAGTGCGTCAAAAACAATGTCGTTTGCGTCTGCGCAAATCAATATCAAATCACCGTCTTGTCCATCAAAAGCGGCAATAATTTCAGCAAGTTTTTCGTCATCAAAAAATTTACCAATGGTGGTTTTAATCTCACCGCCAACAAGCTGTATCCATGCCAAGCCTTTTGCCTTATATGTTTTAACATATTCAATCAAAGCGTCAATTTGTTTGCGGCTGTATTTTGCGCAGCCTTTTGCATTTATGCCACGTACAGAACCGCCATTATCCAACGCACCTTGAAAAACACCAAAGTCAGAACCCGACACAATGTCAGAAATATCTTTAAGCTCAAGCCCAAAACGCACATCAGGCTTGTCCAAGCCAAAACGCTCTATAGCCTCGGCATACTTCATACGGGCAAACGGCATAGGCAATTCAACACCTATTGCTTGTTTAAAAACAGCAGAAATAAGGCGTTCTGTAAGGTTTAAAATATCCTCTTGGTCGATAAAAGATTGTTCGATGTCAATTTGTGTAAATTCGGGCTGTCTATCCGCCCGTAAGTCTTCATCACGCAAGCATTTTGCTATTTGGAAATATTTATCAATACCCGACACCATCAAAATTTGCTTCAATACTTGCGGTGATTGCGGCAAAGCATAAAATTTACCAGGGTGAACACGGCTAGGCACCAAATAATCTCTAGCACCTTCGGGACTGGAATTTGCTAAAATAGGTGTTTCTACCTCAATAAAACCTTCACTAGATAACACCGAACGTACTGTGTTAGTTACGGTATGGCGCAGGCGCAGATTGTGTTGTAAAGTGTCCCGTCGCAGGTCAAGATAGCGGTGCTTTAGACGTAAGTTTTCGCTAACATTTTCATCGCCAACCTGAAACGGCGGAACAATTGAAGTGGACAAAACCGACAATTTATCAGCAATAATCTCAATTTTACCCGTAGCCATATCGGGGTTAATGTCCTTCTCGCGCCGTAAGGCAATTTTGCCCACAACTGCAATAATATACTCACTTTTAAGGGTTTCGGCTTTGGCGAATAGTTCTGCATTAACGCCCTCGTCGAAGGCAATTTGTACAAGTCCCGTGTGGTCACGAAGCGTAACGAAGCATAACTGTCCCAAGCGGCGCACACGATTAACCCAACCTAACGCCGTAACCTGTGCACCAGCTTCGGCCTGCCCAAATTCGCCGCAATAAAGCGTTCTTCTATAATTACCTAAATTTTCCATAGTATTCTCCTCTATCAATTAATGGACCTGTTCTGAAACCTTGCCGCACCAATTTCTTGGCGTGGTAGGTGACAGAGTTTTTGCCCATTTGTGGGCAAAAAGCTCGAGACCTTGCACTTTCGCTGTGCGAAAGCGACGCATAGCGTC